>OGXD01002462.1_pt1 | contig 11371 bp, 11 predicted proteins | sample 1576211 | NCBI WGS metagenome assembly OGXD01 (sample SAMEA3541470, study PRJEB24748) | human gut metagenome | biome: human gut; feature: human-associated habitat; material: faeces | place: China | collected 2012
CTCAATTCTATCACTATATCTTTCCGCATTTCACTTTTTTGTAGTAACTTTGCACCCCTTAACGACAAAGTATTCATTTCTAAACGATATACACATATGGAAAGTTTTAGCGAATTGATAAAGACCCGCCGCAGCATGCGGAAGTTTACAGAAGAGGAGTTGACGCAAGAACAGGTGGTTACGCTGATGAAAGCCGCACTGATGGCGCCTACTTCCAAACGGAGCAATGCGTGGCAGTTTATCGTGGTGGATGATAAGGAAACATTGAAAAAGCTGTCTTTCTGTAAAGAGCAGGCGTCGCAATTCATAGCGGATGCCGCATTGGCTGTGGTTGTAACCGCCGATCCGCTGGCAAGCGACGTCTGGATAGAAGATGCCTCTATCGCTTCCATTTACCTGCAACTTCAGGCGGAAGATATGGGATTGGGCAGTTGCTGGGTACAGCTTCGCGAGCGTTTTACGGCATCCGGCATGTCCTCTAACGAATATGTGCACGAAGTACTCGACATGCCTTTGCAGTTGCAGGCTCTCAGTATCATTGCCATCGGGCATAAAGGAATGGAGCGCAAGCCTTTCAATGAGGACAACCTGCAATGGGAAAAGATTCACCTTAACAAATATGGAGGAAAGTAACGGTGAGCGCGGCGAAAGCAAATAACAATAAAGATACCTATAAGGCTACGGCTATCACGCTGATTGTATTCGGCGTGCTCTATCTGGCAGACAAACTGCTGCATTTCTCCACACTGGGACTGTCGTGGGTGATGAACCGGGATAATTTTCTGCTTTATACGGCGGTCATCTTCCTGTTATTCAAGAATGACAAGTCGGTGGGACTGGTGCTGACGGGCCTGTGGCTGATATTGAATTTCGGATTGATAACGGCTCTGCTCGGTACTATGTCCGCTTATTTGCTGCCGGTGGCACTGTTGGTTGTAGGCGGTATTTTGTATTTGGTATCTACGAGATAAGATGAAAAGAAGCATAGAAGATACATCTGTTGTATTTATCGGAGCCGGCAATCTGGCTACGAATCTGGCAAAGGCGCTTTATTATAAAGGATTCCGTATCGTGCAGGTATACAGCCGTACGGAAGAGTCGGCGCGAACATTGGCGCAGGCGGTAGAGGCTGCCTATACTACCGACTTGTCGTCTGTGGCAGCGGATGCCCGGCTGTATATCGTTTCGCTGAAAGATGCGGCGTTTGTGCAACTGCTGCCCGAAATTGTTGCCGGAAAAGAAAATGCCCTGTGGGTACATACAGCCGGAAGTATCCCGATGGATGTTTGGGCAGGCAAGGTAAACCGGTATGGCGTGTTCTATCCGATGCAGACATTCAGCAAACAGCGTACGGTCGATTTCCGGCAGATACCGGTTTTCGTGGAAAGCAATTCTGCGGAGGATACCCGGACACTGAAAGATATTGCTTCCGTACTCTCCGAGAATGTCTATGAGGCCGATTCCGAACAGCGTAAAAGTCTGCACCTGGCAGCGGTGTTCACTTGTAATTTTACCAATCATATGTATGCCCTTGCAGCCGGGTTGTTGAAGAAATACGGGCTTCCTTTTGAAGTGATGCTGCCTTTGATAGACGAGACCGCCCGTAAGGTGCATGAACTCGAACCGCGTCTTGCGCAGACGGGGCCTGCCGTGCGGTATGACGAAAATGTTATCGGCGAGCACTTGCAGATGCTTTCTGACGAGCCGGACATGCAGGAACTGTACAGGCTGATTAGCGAAAGCATACATCGGCAAAATAGTTAACTTCTTGGAAAGAATAAGGATGAGTACAATCAATTACGATTTGAATAAGATAAAAGCCCTCGCCTTTGATGTGGACGGGGTGTTGAGCGCCAATGTCATTCCGATGAGTACGGAAGGCGAGCCGCTGCGTACGGTAAACATAAAGGATGGCTATGCCTTGCATCTGGCTGCCAGACATGAAATACCATTGGCTATCATTACCGGTGGACGCACGGAAGCGGTGCGCAAGCGTTTCCTTGCTTTGGGATTATTGCCGGAGAATATCTATATGGGGTCTTCCGTCAAGATACACGATTATCGCGACTTCCGCGACCGCTACGGCCTGCGGGATGAAGAAATTCTATATGTAGGTGATGATATTCCCGATATTGAGGTGATGCGCACTTGCGGTTTGCCTTGCTGTCCGCGGGATGCCGCTCCTGAGGTAAAATCCGTTGCACGTTACATCTCCCACAAAGAGGGGGGATACGGTTGCGGACGGGATATCGTGGAGCAGTTCCTGAAAGTGAAAGGCCTTTGGATGGCAGACGAGCGGGCCTTCGGCTGGTAACTCCTGCCGGTTTGACACCCCGCAATTCATAACTTATAACTCATAACTCTACTAAAAGCCATGTTGGATAATCTCAAAAAATATAAAGTTATACTTGCTTCCAATTCTCCCCGCCGGAAAGAGTTGCTGGCAGGACTTGGTGTGGACTACGAAGTGCGCACCTTACCGGATGTAGACGAATCGTACCCTGATACATTGCAGGGTGCGGATATACCTCTTTATATCGCAAAAGAAAAAGCGGATGCCTATCGGAACATGTTGCAACCGGGCGAACTGATGATAACTGCCGATACCATTGTCTGGCTGGACGGGCGGGTGCTTGGGAAACCTAAAGACCGGGAAGACGCTTTGTGCATGCTGCGGGATATGTCCGGTCGCACCCACGAAGTGTTTACCGGAGTTTGTATAACTACAACGGAATGGCAGCGCAGCTTTGCCGCTCAGACGGAAGTACGCTTTGCTGAGCTGAGCGAAGAAGAAATGACCTATTATGTAGATAAGTTCCAGCCGATGGATAAAGCCGGTGCCTATGGGGTGCAGGAGTGGATTGGCTTTATCGGGGTGGAGAATATTTCGGGAAGCTATTATAATATTATGGGGCTGCCGGTGCAGCGGCTTTATAAGGAGCTTGTCAAGGTAAAATAGTAGGGCTGTTAAGCTTTGCTTATCTGGCATTTTCTGCCAATGAAAGAGGATATGTCAAAACTGAAATTCGCTTGCTGTTTGTTTCTTTTTAGGCACGGATTACAGGGAAAATACAGATTTTCTTTGTTCTTTTCCGTGAACTCCGTGTAGTCCGTGCCTAAAAGAAATCATCAAGTGTATGTTGACACATTCTCTTTTCTTTATGGAAACAGGTATGCCGTCTGGTCAGGCCAAATCTCTTATCAGCGGTATGTCTTTTTCGTCTACCCCCAACTTGATAAGCATCTCCTTGTCTTTATCGAACATCTCAAGAAAAGTCTCCCGGTTACCGCTTTCCGAGGTAGCTTTCCCGTACAGTTCAGCAGCCTTTTCCATATTTCCCAATAGCAATGCTGCGTGTCCGGCATTGAGGTAATCTGTGGAAAGCGGTTTCAAGGCAAGTATCTTGTTGTAATACCGCATGGCCTGTTCAAATTTTCCGCTGACAAACGAGCACCAGCCTATGGCACGCCATGCCTTGATACAGTCGTTTTCCATGAAATCCAGCTTAAAGAAACACTGCAAGGCTTCTTCGTAGCGTTCCTGCTCTGCCAGGCAACTGCCGATAAGGAATGGCAGGTTTCTGTTTTCCGGTTGCATGGCTTCCGCTTTTCTGTAATATTCCAATGCCGTTGCAAAGTCCCGCAATTGGCGGTGGCAGGTGGCGAGGTGGCGGATAGTCCATACATGGTCGGGTTTCAGCACATCGGCTTTCCTATAAGCTTCGATAGCTTCTTTGTAACGTTTCTCTTTTTGCAGGCAATAGCCGGTTTTTTGGAAGATTTCCGCATCGGCATGGTTCATATCCGTTATTTCTTTATAGATGCTTAAGGCTTCTGCGGGATGCTCTTTGCGGAAATGGAAGTCGGCTATGGTTGCCAATAGTTCGGGCTTGCATAAAATATCTTTCAGTGCCGGTATGCGGTGCAGGGTTATTTCTTCCTTGAAAATATCACGGTACTCATGGCGGCGCTGGCTTAACTTGAAGAACCGGTATAAATCGTGGATATACTGGTTGCTGATAACGTCCGGCCGCAAGGCATACTGTCTCAGGCTGGACGATTTGCTTTCGTCCATCAGTTCATTCAAATCCTGTGATGTCATTTGACTGAGCATCATATTACGCTGCGCTTGCGGTATATGTGCCATGGTAAAGCATAATGAATACTTGTCGCTGTTGCAGAAAAAGCCCGATTGCAGTATCAGTGACAGGACGGCGTTTTCTCCGGTAGGCTTCAGTCCGAACTCCCGTATGATGCTGGAATGCTGCATGTCGAACGGATAGAACCAGTTATGCGGATTTTGAAAGAACGGGTAACTCTTGAGCTGGGCAAACGTACTCATATATACATCGGCTCCTTCCAGTTGAAGTTCGTTCATCTCGCGTATCTTGTCGCCCAGGCCCGATTCCTCGAATGCTTTCTCCCAGTCCGGATTGCGGTCGTCTTCATCAATGTTTTCTTCGAAGCCGTACTTCATATTGCGCATGATGGTGACGTTCTTCATCATTTCCGGAATGATTTCTTCACGCATCTTCTTGTCTATCTTCTCTGTTTCACGGCTGCGGAGTAGCTGGATGTAAACCCGGTTCAACTGTTTGCCGAAGCTGCCGTCCTCATCGAGAAGCGATAACTTTGCCATCAGCTCCGGGTATAGCCGTAAGCGGCTGGAGTGTATGTGCAGTATGATGGCGATAATCACCAGGGCGCGCTGGTTGACCTGTGTGTCGGCGTGCGTTGCGGCATCCAGTAACCATGAGAATTTCCGCGGATCGAAACATTCCATCAGGCTGAGCAGGATGGCTCCGGTGAACAGACACAAGTCATTTACCGGCAACAATTCGGACTCCAGATACAGCCTGGCTTCCTGTTCTTCTTCTGCCGTCCAGCCACTGTTGCCCCATGTAGTGAGGAACAGATATTGGGCAGTGCCTTCATGGCGTTGCAGGGCGCTGTCCAGACTTTGTTTGTTGTCCGGCATAAGCTGGCAAACCGCCATATCGTCAGGAAAAGATTCCAGAACTTTCAGCCAGGAAGACATGCCGTAACCGGCTACCATATTCTTTTTGTTCTTGTGCAGGGAGTGGTAATAACGGGTGGAAACCTCATCGAGCAGGCTGATGCGGGTCTGTTCGGCAAGCTCCCAGGTTTCTGCCAGAAGTTGTCGGTATAGTTTCTGTCGTTCCGGATCGTTTATGCCCTGACGCATGTACTGTAACATGTATTGGTAGGACACCTTAGCCTGCTCCAGACGGTTGCGGAGCGTCCAGTCGTTGCAGTTCCATAAAAAGGCTTCCAGTTGTACTTGAGCCTCTTTCAGACGTTTCTGTTCCAGTAGATTGACTATATGCTGATATTGCTCTTGTATGGCTTGCTCGTTCATAAAATTGTATTCATTAAGTGATTATACTCTACAAATGTACAAAAAGAATGCCAGAATGTTTTCATAAATCAGAAACGTACCTGCAATTGTGCCTGCAGCAGGTTGGAGTTTTCTCCTTTGTGGGGATCGCAATAGGTGTATTGCGCCTGCAAGCGGCATTTGGGATAGAACCACCATTGCACACCGGCCACATAGTTGCTCTGTTTGTAATCCTGCGCTTTGTCTTTGTTGAAATAATCATAGGATGCTACAATGTCGAATTTGGGAAGCACATGTACGGATGCGGTTGCATAGTATCCGTCGCTTTTTACATGTCCGTCTTTGCCGGCAAGGTATTCGGTACGCAGGCTGACAGGCTTTGTCTGTATGGTGGCGCCTGCCGACCAGCGGTTGCGTGTGTAGCTGTCGCCTATCGCTATATCCGGATTGACGGAAGAGGCGGCTACGGCACAGCCTTTGCCCTTGACGAACGAGCCGCCCACCGACAGCCAGTCGAGCGGATGAACCATCAGGCTGCCTACTATGTCTTTTTGATTGTTCTTGTCTTTCAGATTGATGCCTTGCCCGTTCATGACGGCAAGGTTATAACTCAGCTTTTTCTTGAAAAGGTCGCCGTAGATAAGGATACCCATGTCACGGCCGCTGTTCGAGCCGTAGAGTGGATCGCTGCCGTTGATACCTGCCAGATAGTTGACCGCCTGTGAATAGCAGTTTATCAGTTCGACAAAACAGGGAGACATCGGATTCTCAATGGTGTACATTGTTTTGAACTGTCCGATGCGGGCAGTGAGTTGGGGCAGGAACCGGTATTCCGTATAAGCTTCCAGTATCTTTCCGGTATTGGCGAAGCTGTACATGAAGTAGCACGACCATTTGTCGGTAATCTTGCCGCGTGCCATGAATATGGCGCGTTTGAGGTCGAAGGTATTGCTGGCCTTTTCGCCGGCGTCATCATAGGTATATCCCACTTGGGCATACCCTGCCAGGGTGATGCGTTCTTTCAGTGTATTCACTACATTGTTCAGACGCGTATCCTGGGCTTTTAATGTATGTATGGAGAGGAGAAGAAGACAGGATAGTAGAATTCGTTTCATGTGTCGGATATATAATTAAAAAAAAAGCAACCCTTTTTTCAAAGAGCTGCCTTTTGTATGAATGAGGTTCTTGTTATTCGTTGATAGCAGCGATACCCGGAAGAACTTTTCCTTCAATTGCCTCGAGCAATGCACCACCACCGGTAGAAACGTAAGAAACGCCGTTTGCCAGACCGAATTTGTTGACGCAAGCTACAGAGTCGCCACCGCCTACGAGTGAGAACGCACCGTTCTTGGTTGCCTCAACGATAGCTTCACCTACAGAGCGTGAACCGTGAGTGAAGTTGTCGAACTCGAATACGCCCGTAGGACCGTTCCAAAGGATAGTCTTGGAGTTCTTGATAACTTCGGCAAAAATCTTTTCTGTCTCAGGACCTATATCCAGACCTTCCCAGCCGTCAGGTATTTCGTTTACTTTGCAGAACTGAGTGTTGGCGTCGTTAGAGAAAGAGTCGGCAATCTTGGCATCTACAGCCAATACGAGGTTTACGCCTTTTTCTTTTGCTTTTTTCAACAGTTCGAGAGCCAGATCCAGCTTGTCGTCTTCGCAGATGGAAAGACCGATTTTACCGCCTTGAGCTTTGGTGAAGGTGTAAGTCATACCGCCGGTGATAATCAGATTATCTACCTTGTTCAGCAGGTTTTCGATGATTTCAATCTTGGAAGATACTTTGGAACCGCCCATGATAGCAGTGAACGGACGTTGGATGTCATTCAACACCTTGTCTACGGCTTTCACTTCTTTCTCCATCAGGTAGCCGAACATCTTGTTGTCTTTGTCGAAGTATTTGGCGATCAATGCCGTAGAAGCGTGTGCACGGTGAGCGGTACCGAATGCGTCGTTTACGTAGCAGTCAGCGTAAGAAGCAAGTTTCTTGGTAAACTCTTTCTGGCTTTCCTTAACGGCAGCTTTGGCATGCAGCTGCGCGGGATACTCCTGCCGCAGGGCCGCCTGCGCCGTGCGGACGATCACCGCATCGCTTTTGTAGGCGGGAATCAGCGTCACGAACTTCCGCCGGCGTTTGGCCTGCGGATAGTCGTCCATGCTTTTGCGCGTCGAGAAGAGCGCGAAGACGAAAAGATAGAGCACCGGAAGTCCCAGTACGAAGATGAAAATCCAGTCGGCTATGTTCAGAAGAGTCGTCATGCCTGCTTGTTTTTCAGGGTGAAGAAGTCGCGTACGCCCCGGCATACGGCTTTCGCGAGGTCGCCGCGCCGGTGCGCGAGCGCCGAGACGGCGTTTTTGGGCGCCGCTATGCAGAGCTGGTAGGCGACCGAAAGCAGCCGCGCGCCGCCCCTGAGGTTGCGCCATGCGAAGAGCAGCCGGTTGCGGGTCAGGCAGTAGCTCCGCAGGGGGCTTTGTTGGCCCGTGGTCGCGCTCTCCTTGTGGAATACCGTGCAGCGGGGATCGTATGCGATGCACCAGCCCTGTTCGCGGATGCGTACCGACCAGTCCAGCTCCTCGTAATAGAGGAAGTAGATTTCCGGCATCGGTCCGGCTTTTTCGAGTGTTTCGCGCCGGACCATCATCGCCGCGCCGTGCGCATAGGGCGTGTCGTGCGGAGTGTCGTATCGCCCGTCGTCAGGTTCTCCGAAGCCGATCAGGGCGTTGCGCAGCGTGATGCGCGTCAGGGGCGTGTAGCCCGCGAACTGAATATGCTGCGGAGGAGCGAAAAACCGGATTTTCGGACAGACCGCGCCGATCGAGCGGTCGTTGTCGAGGGTTTCGCGGAGGTAGTGCAGGGTGTCCTCGGTGACTTCGGTGTCGTTGTTCAGCAGCAGCAGATAATCGCCCGTCGCCGCCGCGAATCCGAGGTTGTTGCCGCCGGCGAACCCTAAGTTGCGTTCGCTGCGCAGCACCTTGACGTCGGGGTAGCGTTTCCGCAGCGGGGCCGCCTCGTCGCGCGCTGAGCCGTTGTCCACGATCACGATCTCCAGCGGAGTCGTGACATGCCGCCGCAGCGAGTCGATCATCGCGCAGGTGAGGCTGTAGCCGTTGTAATTGACCGATATGACCGATATCCGCCTCTCCATCATTCGTAATTTACCCGCTGAGGGGGCCGTTGTGCCGCGATCGCCTTGTCGAGAATCTCCTTGCGCGAGGCGAACATGAGCGGACGGACGACCTTGCCGATCTGGGCCGAAATGCCCGTCAGCCCGCGCAGCCCCGTGCCGCGCAGCAGGTTGATGAAGAACGTCTCGATCGAGTCGTCGGCATGGTGGGCGATCGCCACGGCCGTATAGCCGTGTTCGCGGCTCAGAAGGTCGAACCACGCGTAGCGCAGCCGCCGGGCCGCCATCTCCATCGACTCGCCCGTGCGCTCCATCTCGGCCGCCGTTTCGAAGCGTTTGTTGTAGAATTCGACGCCGTATTTCCGCGTCTCTTCCTCCACCAGCACCTCGTCCTCGTCGCTTTCCGCACCCCGCAACTGGAAATTGCAGTGCGCCACGCCGACCCGGTAGCCGCTGCGCGTGAAGAGCGACAGCATGACCATCGAGTCCACGCCGCCCGAAACGGTCAGCAGAATGCGGTCGTCGTGCGTCGCCAGATCGTTGTCGGCGATGTATTTGCGGAAAGCCTCTAAAAGTGCCATACGATTAAAATATATTGACCTCGGTGTCTATTTCTATGCCGAATTTTTCGTGAACGCGCATCTGCACCGTGTGGGCGAAGTCGATCACTTCGCCGCCCGTCGCGCCGCCCAGATTCACCAGCACGAGGGCCTGCCGTTCGTGGACGCCGACTCTTCCGCACTTGTAGCCTTTCAGTCCGGCCTTGTCGATGAGCCATCCGGCCGCCAGCTTCACCCTGCCGGCGCATCCCGCCGCCGGGTAAACCGGCATGTCGGGCCACTGGGCCTGCAGCTGCCGCGCCACGCACTCGTCCACGACCGGGTTTTTGAAGAAGCTGCCCGCGTTGCCCGTCACCTTCGGATCGGGAAGCTTGGCGCGGCGGATGGCGCAGATCGCTTCGCGGATGTTGCGCAGCGTGACTCCGCCGCGGGCTTCGACCTCACGCTCCACGTCACCGTAGCCCAGCCGCGGCCGCGGCGTGTGCGAAAGCCGGATGTCCACGGCCGTGATGATGACGCGCCCCCGCAGTTCGTGCTTGAAGATGCTTTCGCGGTAGCCGAAGCAGCAGTGTCCGGCGTCGATGACCATTGCCGAGCGGTTGTCGGTGCAGAACATGTGCACCCGCTCGATCACGTCTTTGGCTTCGCAGCCGTAGGCGCCGATGTTCTGCACCGGGGCCGCGCCCGCCTTGCCGGGTATGAGCGAAAGGTTTTCGATTCCCCACAGGCCGCGTTCCACGGCCCATTCCACGAGGTCGTCCCACTCGACGCCCGCATCGGCCCGCACGCGGACCGTGTCGCCCTCTTCGCCGAGGGGCGTGATCTGCCGGGCGACGGGCGTCAGCAGCAGTCCGTCGTAGTCGCGCGTGAAGAGGATGTTGTTGCCGCCGCTCAGCACCGCCCAGCGTTCGGGCACGCCGCCGCTGAAGATCGTGCGCAGGTCCTCTTCGGTCTCGAATTCGGCGAGACGCGCCGCCTGCTGTCCGACGCCGAAGCTGTTGCGTCCGCTCAGGTCGATTTGGTGGAATTCTCGGATCATGCCGTCTGTTTCTGTTTGTTTGTCGTTCGCCCGGTTGTACCGGCGGGCGCATATATTCTCCGTGCGCCCGTTCCGGAGCGGTCCTTGCGGCGCTCCGGGCGGGATGCCCCCCCCTCGGCTCCTTGTACAGCGTCGTCCGGTGCGGTCGCGGGTATGGAAAATGTGCAATCTTGCGCAAAGTTAGAAATAATTTAGTAATTTTGGTGAGATGTTTCCCTGAACCGTAAAAAACAAAATACCTGAATACCTATGTTTACACAACAAGATTTACAGCAGATCGAAAAACACGGACTGACCCCCGAAGCGGTCGAATTGCAGCTGGAGAATTTCCGCCGCGGATTTCCTTTTCTCAACGTCGTGCGCGCCGCCTCACCCGGCGACGGCGTGCTGACGCTGAGTGATGCCGAGGCCGCTGCCGCCGCCGAACGTTACGAGCAGGCCGCCGCCGGACTGTCCGTTGTGAAATTCGTGCCCGCGTCGGGCGCCGCGACGCGTATGTTCAAGGAGCTTTTCGAGTTCGTGAACGACGGCAAGCGCGGCAAGGGGATCGACACCCTGCTCGAAAACATCGGAAAGTTCGCCTTCTGGCCTGAGCTGAAAGCCCTGCTTCCGGCCGGCGCCGACGACCGGACGATCGTCAGCGCCATCGTGAACGAAGGACTCGGCTACGGCCGCAAACCCAAAGGACTCGTCACCTTCCACGCCTATCCCGAAGGCGCGCGCAAGGCGGTCGAGGAACATCTGGTCGAAGGGGCGGTCTATGCGGCCGCGAACGGCGTGGCGAAGATTCATTTCACGGTTTCGCCCGAACATATCGAAGGATTTCAGGAGCTGCTGGCCGCGAAGGTGCCCGTTTACGAGAAGCGTTTCGGCATCCGTTACGACATCTCGTTCTCGGTGCAGAAACCCTCGACCGACACCATCGCCGTCAATCCCGACAACACGCCCTTCCGGCAGGACGACGGTACGCTGCTCTTCCGCCCTGCGGGCCACGGCGCGCTGATCGAAAACCTGAACGAGATCGACGCCGACGTGGTGTTCATCAAGAATATCGACAACGTGACCACCGATGCCCGCCGGGGCGACACGGTCCGCTGGAAGAAGGCGCTGGCCGGCGTGCTGCTCGGGTTGCAGGAGCAGGCGTTCGAATACCTGAAGGCCCTCGAGGTCGGGGGCGCCGAGCTGGCCCCGATCGCCGCGTTCGTCGAGCGGCGGTTGTGCGTGAAGCTCCCCTCCGACTACGATTCGGCGCTGCTGCGTGCCGTGCTCGCCCGTCCGATCCGTG
>OGXD01002476.1_pt1 | contig 11320 bp, 6 predicted proteins | sample 1576211 | NCBI WGS metagenome assembly OGXD01 (sample SAMEA3541470, study PRJEB24748) | human gut metagenome | biome: human gut; feature: human-associated habitat; material: faeces | place: China | collected 2012
TTGGTTGGCAACAGCGAAGGCAGTCAGCGTGCCTTGAATATGCTCTTTGCCTTGCGTACCATTCAGGAACGCACCGGCAAAGACTTGGGAGCAACCTTCCTGTCCGGCACAACCATTTCCAACAGTCTGACCGAGTTATATCTGCTCTTCAAATACCTTCGCCCTAAAGAACTGGAACGTCAGGGTATCAACACCTTCGACGCATGGGCGGCGGTTTTTGCCAAAAAGTCCATCGACTACGAGTTCTCCGTCACCAACGAAATCATCCAGAAGGAGCGGTTCCGTTACTTCATTAAAGTCCCGGAGCTTGCAGCTATGTACAACGAAATTACTGATTTCCGTACCGCCGAAGATATTGGCATCGACCGCCCTAAGAAGAACGAGATATTACACAATATTCCGCCAACACCCCAACAGCAGGAGTTTATCCAGAAACTGGTAGCATTTGCCAAGAACGGTGACGCCACCGTCCTCGGACGTCCTCCGTTAAGCCGCCGGGAAGAAAAAGCCAAGATGCTTATTGCCACCAACTATGCCCGCAAGATGTCCCTTGACATGCGCCTTATCGACGAGGATAAATACGATGACCACATAGATAACAAAGCTAGCCATTGTACCGCCCTGATAAGCCAATACTACAAGAAGTATGACGAGCACAAAGGCACACAGTTCGTTTTCAGCGATCTCGGTACATATAAACCCGGTCAATGGAATGCTTACAGCGAAATCAAGCGGAAACTGATGGAGGATTATGGCATACCCGCAGATCAGGTACGTTTCATTCAGGAAGCCAAGACTGAAAAGTCTCGTGGAGCAATGATTAAGGACATGAACGAAGGCAAAATCCGCATCCTCTTCGGTTCTACCGAAATGCTCGGCACCGGAGTCAACGCCCAGCGCAGATGCGTCGCCATCCACCAGCTCGACATTCCTTGGACTCCCAAAGATTTGGAGCAGCGCAACGGTCGTGGTGTAAGAAAAGGCAACGAAGTGGCAAAACTCTTTGCCGACAACAAAGTCGATATAATCAACTACGCTGTAGAAAAATCGCTTGACAGTTATAAATTCAACCTGCTTCACAACAAGCAGTTGTTCATCACCCAGCTAAAAAAAGGCTCGATGGGCTCCCGTACCATTGATGAAGGCAGCATGGATGAGCAAGGTGGCATGAATTTCTCCGAGTACGTCGCCATTCTTTCCGGCAATACAGACCTGTTGGACAAAGCCAAGCTAGAAAAACAGATAGCCTCTCTTGAAAGTGAACGCAAATCCTTTAACCGTGGTAAATCCTCCGCTGACTCCAAATTGGAGAACATTATGCAAACTGTTACCAAGAATGGTGACCTGATAGAGAGAATCAGTACGGACTTGAAGCATTTTGAACAGCATGTGCAGCGTGACGGCCAAGGCAACCCCCTCAATCTTATCGAACTGGATGGTGTAAAAGGCAACGACCCTAAACTCATCGCAAAAAAATTAGTAGAGATAGAGGACAAAGCCCGTACTCACGGCGTATCCCAATCCATCGGTAAACTCTACGGCTTTGACCTTTTGGTAAAGACCGAATCCAGTATGAAAGACGGTTTCGACTTCATTGAAAACCGTTTCTTCGTCCGTGGCGAAGGCAACATCCTTTACAACTTCAATGGTGGCAGACTGGCAAAAGACCCCAAGACAGCCGCCCAAATGTTCCTCCGCACCTTCGAAACCATTTCCCCTCTTCTGGAGAAATACCAGAACGACACGGAAAAAATTTCAAAGGACATTCCCATCCTTCAGGAAGTCGTCAAAGAAACGTGGAAAAAGGAAGACCAGCTCAAACAGCTCAAATCCGATCTTGCCGCCCTCGACCGCAAGATCCAACTCTCCCTCAAACCCGTCAAACAGAACGAAGAAGACAGAGAGCACAAAGAAGAAAACAGGAACGAAAGCCAATCCACGGAAAACGCTCCCAACATTGCCCCATCTGTGGCAATGCAGCAAACGCAGTCCCCCTCACTGGCAACATCATCGGCAACAACGCTACCCGGCGACAAGCCTTACGTCCACCAGCCGCCCGACTATCTTTCCTCCCCTCCGGAAAAGAAGCCCCCGCACCTAAACCAGCCCCCCGTCAGTTTCAGCATCAAAGATGCCATGAACTCGTTAGGCGGCAAACTCGTCATCGGCGGTATCCCCAAGCCCGGCAACAAAGACGACCCGGACACCGCCCATATCCTCAAGCCTAAAGGCTTTAAACTTTAACTAAAAAAGCCGCTACAACTTGTTAATAATAGTGTAGCGGCTTTACATCTTACTCCAAAATATATTTCCAATTTACTCTGTCTAATAAAAAATCTTCAACCCCCTTTTTATAAACATGTATTTTCCTTTTCTGGCTATGAAACCATGTTTTATCTTCGTATTCTTTATAAAGATTATAAATCTCATAATCAAGAGCTATTCCTTCGGGTGTTTTTTGAAATTCTTCATCTGTAAATGTAACATTTATAAGTTTGGATTTTTCCCAGCATGTAAAATTCGATAAAATAGAATTTATATGTGGATCGGAGAATGAATATCCCATAGTAATTATAGCTCTACAATCATTGCAATCATTAGTAAATGCATTAAAACCTAAGTTAAAAGGAGTACTAAAGCCTCTTTGGGTTTTTGTATAACCTGTAATGATTGGAGAAAACAATAAAGGCTCATTTGGATTACCTTCATTAGAAATTAACGCTTTTATATATTTCGGAGACTGGGGATTATAAATTACACTATATTTCATTTTAACAGGATCAAACTCTTTATCCAAAAATATAGAACCATGCAAATTAAAATGACTTAAATGTACTTTTCTAAATCTTTGTAGATCATAAATGAACATTTTATTCCCATTATCTTTATCTTTTAAAGCTTCATATACTTTAAAATGTGGAGATAGAATTTGAGGAATTAAACAATCGTAGTTTGTAGTATATATTTTAACAGAATATCTTTTATTCATTAGATGGTTTATGAATTCAATTACACTTTTGTTTATTCTTTCATTCTTTTTATCTAAAACATATTTATTATATTCTTTAATTTTATCTAAAATAAGATTTATAAAGTGTATATAAACACTATGAATATAAATTCTTTGTTGATCTTCATTTTTGTCTTTAAAAATTTCAGAAAAAGTTTCTTTCAAATCATAAATCGCAGGGATGAAAGATGTGTTTTTAACAGATTTACCTATGTTTGTAGAAGATATAATATAGTTCATCATAGATTCTATTGCAGCTATAAATGTTTCAAAATTGGCTTCTCCATAATCATAAAAACTATCTAATTTATTAAAGATATATTCTCCAATAGTTTGCCCATTTATTGGGAAAGTATCATCTTTAATAAATGCTTCTTTAATACTTGATGAACTTAATTTTACCCATGGGAATACAAATCCTGCTCCTAATAAAATAACTACCTGTTTGTTATTCCTATACTTCTTAGGTCTATGCTTATTATATAGTTTCATACTGTTTTCTGATTATAATTTACATATAAAGTGTGAAATCTTTAATTATACTCCATAACAACAATCTGTTTTACAAAATTTTCCATATTCGTTCATATTCTAATTTCCCCCAATAGTCTTCTTTTATATATGTTTTCATTTTGTTCCTTAATACTTCATCTTTTAAAAGCTCCTTTAAGATATCATCTTCACAACGACACAACCATGTTGGTTTTATTATTTGTTTATTTTTAAAATGTAATGGATCTATAAAAAAATTGATACATTCATTTACTGCACTAAATTGATCTAATATTGGATGTAATTCTTGTTGTTCAGTATCTTTTCTAATAAGAGCTAATACAGCACAAACAGTTTCTTCTATTTGCTTGTATTTAGAAACGTTGTTAAATGGTTCCTTGATTAGTATAGACAATGTTGCTGCATCTAAAATCGGTATTCTGTAATTTGAATGTATAAGAGCTGCATAATACAGGGCATTTAGATTTTCTCTAAACCATAATATAGCTTCTTTCTTAAGATTCTCTGATAATGCCGGATACAATGACGCCAAATAGAAATAATCATCATTAATCTTAATATCATTTAATGATTTTATATTGTCTATAGTTACGTTTTGCGCATTTAGATAGCTACATAAAAGAAATGTAGCATTATTCGAATTATCATCATTATGAACACTCATAATGTTATTTATCAAAAATATTGCATCACTGATTTTGGGCTTATGTTTATATATCAAATTTGTTATATCTTTTCCAAATCTCATAAAATAATTATTATCCCAAATATGATTTATGATCGGATATAAATCAGAATAATTAATATTTTCACAATTTGATTTATTAATTATGCTGATAATATTTTGTACAATATTGCAAACAGAATCTCTGTTAATAATTAAATAGTTCATACAATTATAATTATTGATACTCTCGTTTGCATTCCTTATAATTGAATTTATAAAAGAACAGCCGTTATCACTCAATATTATGTTTTCTATATTATAGCGTTTGTAAATTTTCAATAGATTTTCGTTTTGAATATGAAAAATAAGTATAAGTAGATGTTCTTTACTTAATTCGTTTATTTTGGTTTGGCTAAAGAACCTACCTCCATTTGATTTTGTCACATTACTGATAAGTATGCCTGCTGCTACATTATAATATATGTCTTTAGAATAATTATTATTGTCGCAAATAATAAAATTCTTATTACAAAAATCTAATTCCTGATATGACTTATGTTCCAATAGAAATATTTTGCTATTTGAGGAAAATCCACCTTTTTCCGCAGAAACTCTTTGACCGGATAAATCTTCTTTTAAAATATCACTTTCAACTAAATTTATACTGTGAAAACGATACGAAAGCAAATCTTCAAGAACATGTTTAATCGATTTGTCTATTGGAAGTTTTACTAAAACATCCTGCAAATCGATCTTTTCAATATCTTTTACAATTTTCTCATAGTCAATATCACTTCTATTCATCAATTGAATTTTTATACCGTATCTTATTGCATGAATATTATGCATACAAATAAAGTACAAAATATATCTTTGTTTCTTCCAATTTTCATTGGCTAAATCTTTGTACATTAGATAAGCTTGATAATAATCACCTAATTTATATAGCAAATATGGCAATTCTAAATCTTCAATGTTATATTTCTTTACTTGATGTCTTATTTTTTTTAAGTAATTGGATAAATTGATATAGTCAAACTCATAAAAAAGTTCTATACCTGTTGTTTTAGGAAATAACTTTTTCAATTTTCTATGAAATGTTGTATTTACAATTTTAAGATTGTCTATTTTGAATATTCTATTTAAGTAAGCCTGCTTCCTTAATTCTAATATCTTACCATTATATTTATTGATGAATTCTTTTCTTCCTGTATATGTTTGTAATTTTTTTGTTAGATTCTCTATATATGGTGAGTGTATTTGTAGTCCACTTGAATGATAATTCCAAAAAGAAATTTCTTCTTCTGGAAAAATATATTTAAGTCCATTTCCTAAAACTTTAATTTCATCCTCATATGATTTAATACGTTTGTATAAATAATCAATCAAATCGTTTTCTTGTCTATATTGTTTTATTAAAACCAATTGTTTATATAAAGCAATACCATCTTGTGAAGTCAATCCTATATTATCTATATTAATTGATTGCGCTTTTATTTTTTCATTTACAAATTCGGGGGGTAGTTCAATAATATTAATTCCCTTTTTTTCATAATAGTTTCTTTGTATTGAATCTATATCTTTATTAGTTAACAAGTAGATACGTTGCATATTTTCTTTTAGAATATTGCTTACATTGTTTAACAATATCTTAAGATTCATATCATTGAAAGAGAAACCAATAAATAAAATTAATTTTGATGCAAAAAGTGACTTTACAAAAGCATTAATTAATGGAAAGTTATTATTATAATTATAATAATCATTTTCCGTTAAGACAATATTCCCAGCATTAAAGTCTCCATGCATCTTGATAAGCATATTTTGATATTGAGTATATGGCAAATCTTCATCTTTCCTTATTATGTGATACTGCATAAATTTTTGTTCGATATTTTGCTCTATTAGTTCATCATAATTAGTAGTTATTATGTGGCAAGGAGCTAATTCTAATATAGCATCATGAATTGGATTAGGAGCAATTTTTCCATGCAATAACAACTTTTTTATTTTCTCGATATATTCTTTATAACCTCTTGAATCTTTATACAATTGTGCGATTTTCAAATCATCCGTTTCATTTTTCAAAGAGTCTGGTAATTCTTTTTTAAGTCCTTGAATTAATTCACTCCACATAGGTACACCGGAATTCGCAGACACACCTGCACCCACAAACATAACGAGTTTACCCTGTTTACTTGCTTCTTGTATATGTAATATATTTGACAATTGTATATTTTCCATATGAAAATAAGATATTAATTATATGAATTTGTTTAACTCTTCTACCAACAAATAGACAGTAGTAGAAGACTCTTGTTGTGCCGGGTTATTTCCGTCAAATTGTTTCATGATAGTTTTAGCATGATTAATAGCTTGTTCTTGTTTAGGGAATAAAGCATTAAACATTTTAGAACTTACACCCGTTTTTTTTGTATAAGCAAATCCGAGCAAAGTACTCAACATTTTTTCATATTTGGAACGATGTAAAGCTCCTTGATATAGATTAAAGTGAAGTAAGAACCAAAATTCAAAAGCCTGATTGCTATAAGCCACTTCAAAACCATTTTGACGTGCTAATAAAATAGCGGAGTTAAAGTCATTTTCCGGGAAATCATCTTTGTCAAAGACCACCCAATTCTGATTATATGTCCTTCCTCTTTGCCTTTCCTGCTCTTTTATATTGATAGCTTTCTGTACTAATGCTAATGTTCCCATGCCTTGACCGATAGCTTTTACATTAGCAGAAGTCAAGCGGAAAGCATTAAAGTAATCCGGTTCAGTATTAACCCCTTCGCAGATAATCAGAAATGTTTGTTTCACTTCACGCACACCACTGATACGGGTTATCTTTCTTTCGATACGCGGATTTATATTTTTCCTTTTTGTAGCCGCCATAGTTTATTATTCTTGCGTATTAAACAAACGGGTTAAATCTCCGACAATTGGAATAGCTCCGTACTTTCCGGATAAGTAATCTTTTTCAAACGAAGCATCATTACGAACTTTATACTCTGCTAATGAATAAAGTTCGGTTGCACCATAACGGTCTTTTTGTGTGAACCAAATCTGATCCCGTCGGAATATATTAACACTCAATAAATTAGTGTCGTGAGTAGTGAAAATCAATTGGGCATTTTTCGGATTTGTCTCTTTTGAATTAAACAAGGCAATAATTCTACACGTAAGAAGTGGATGCATCTTAGAATCAAATTCATCTATAATCAGACGCTTTCCATTATCCAAAGCATCAATAATAGGATATGCTAAAGAAAAATACTTTATTGTACCTTCCGATTCATTTTTCCTGAATGGGAAAGTAACAGCTTTGACTTCATTACCTTCATCATCGTACTGCGTATGCGTACTGACAATAGTATTATCAATTTTTTCAATATTCTCAATACCTAAATCAGCATAGCGTGAAAACTCTACAATTCTCTGTTTCATTCTGATGTCATCCAGTTGGATGGTGGCGGTATTCCATATCTTCTCATCATTAGAACCAGAAATAATAGTGGTATCGTTCAACCATTTCATTATCTCCACTGCCGTCGGATCATTGAATTGTGCCGCAACAGAAAGTAATAATGCATTTGCTCTCACCATTCGTTTACCTGCAAGTTCTTTACCAACGACAAACTTGGTATGAATATCGAAGCTATCTTTTTCCCGGTAGAATAGTTCCACCTCCTTAGCTCTCTTTTTATTAGCTTTTTGATAAAGCCATTCCGAATGCACCAATGAATTATCAGCTTCAAATCCATAACGATATTGGTTGTCTTCATCACAGAATATGGCTTCAAAATAACTTGGTTCACTTGCAGTAAGCGAGTTTAACCGGAAACTCTCTATATTGACACGTTCCCCTGCCTGAATATCTTTCGACGAATTTATCACATACCATTTAAAAAACTCAAAAGCCTTAATGAAATTGGATTTACCGGATGCATTGGCACCGTAAATAACTGCACTCTTCATTAACGATAATCCGGCAGTCCCTACACTAAAGATTATATCTTCAGCCGGAACCTGTACTTCTTTCAAAGCTGACGCCGCTAATGACAATGTAGATTGTTCTTTGAAAGATAGAAAATTCCCTATTGTAAATTGAATAATCATATTTTAATTGCTTTATTCGAGATTTTATCACAAATATAGCTTTTATTTTTCAGAAAAGGACACCTGTCAGATGAATTATATTATTTTATGCCTAATAACATGTATTCCTACTTCCATTTTCAAATTTTTGGCAGTATTTGTCTATTACTGCCAAGAATTTGAAAAAATATCCCGTACTATCCTTACGACAGTGCGGGATATACACACAATGTCAGATTATTGGTTGGACCTGTTTAAATGGAAATTATAGTGATCTAAATTTCTTCTGTAGATTCGTTCTCATCGTCGAATAGCATACCATTCTCTATACGTTCATCTCCGTTACATTCTTTCGTTTTGCCTTTCTCTCCATCCTCCCCGTCAAAATACCGACGGATAAACTCGTGCAAATTTTTCTCCCTGTAATACGTCTTATGCAGAATCGTATGATATTTCAGCCCGTTGTCCCGATATCGTTGCAACGTCCGTTTACTGATGTTCAATAGCAAGCAAATGTCCTGGTTATCGTACAGCCGTTCCCCGTTCAGGTAATTTTGTGGTTTCTTGTCCCTCTTATCCAGTGCGCCAACCACCTTTTCCACTTGTTCGAGTAACCGTTCCATATAGGCTTCAAATGTATCTTTATCCAATGGTATCATAAGCCCAACTGCTTTAAGTTCCCGATAATATAATAACTCTGGTTTGACGGATCTTTCAGTATGATTTCCTTCTCCCGCATGAACTTGATATAACTTTTCGCCGTGCGTTCCTTCACGTCCAGTATCGCTTGTATCTGTTCTGCCAAATCCACATAAGTGATAAAGTCCTGCCGCCCGAAAATATCCCGTGCTACAGCCACGAGTTCATCCTCTTTCCGCTTCTCCTTTTCCTCTTTCGGTTTTTCTCCCAGATACACGTGCATTCCTGCATCCTTATTCCACGCAAACTGCATGATAGGCACATCCAATGGACTACCATCGCGCACCTTCAGCGCCTTCACTACCGACACTGACGGATCAGTATCTTTCTCGATAGAAAGAATTGCCGCCGCCTTTCGTTGCAACTCACTGCCCAGATGCCCACGTAGCTTCAACCCCGAAGGAATAAAATGCAGGATAGTAACGATACAAGTATTATAAATCCCCGCTAGCCGGTACAATTCCTCCACCACGGCAATACTTTCCGTTTCATCATTCGCACCCTTAATCAAATCCGCAATCCCGTCGATCACCACCATGTGAATCCCCCGGAACTGGTAATGAAACTTATCCATGCTCTGTATAATCGCCTGCAAACGCTCTTTCCGGCTCATCCCCGTCAGGCAATACGCTTTCAAGTATTCCGGCATCGTTTCCCGTCCGCAACGTCTTAAAAGGTTTGTAATATTCTTGTACGTCTGTACTTCCGACTGTTCCGTATCATAAAATAGAATCGCTTTCCGCTTGTTATTTTCACAAACCGACACTCCCAACGTATCCATCACCTTAGCTTTGTTCTTTTCGGATTGCCCGATGGCACCGGCTATCAACGCCGTCACATAATTACTTTTTCCGGTTCCCTCACCACCGGTAATACAGAGGATATTCCCTTGCGTGCCTAATGGCACATCATTCACCGACACAACCATTTGTGCCACAGGTGGCGGATTATTGAAATCCACCTCACAAGATTTCAGAGCAGACATAGTTTCGCTGTATATAGTATCCAGATAATCCAGAAATAATTTAATCAAATCCTCCCGGCTATTTCCCAAACGGAAAAAGTCCGAGACATCTTTTTCTTCCTTTGTCCCCGCCAGTGGTAGCAACAACCGTTTCACCCCATAGTTCTTCAACGCCAGTTCTTGTTTGGCCGAACTATCCAGTCCCGTCTTATCCACATCATAAAGCAGGACAATATGTTTGAACCGGAAAGAGAGCCTATGAATAATCCCCACGGGAGCTGTCACCGTTTCCGAGTTGAAACAGATAGCATGGAATCCGTGAGCTGTCAGGCTCATTACATCCTTTTCCCCACCGGTCACAAATAACAAATCTCCCTTAGCTGCCAACTGTTCTAGCCCAAAGCAATAATTTTCCCCGAAATTCCCGGCATACATGAAGCGCAACTCCGAGCGTGGTCGGTACACCTTCACATATTGCTTTGCCGTATATCCGAACAGCGGCTCATGCTCCGTCGCTGCAATGCAGAACGGTTTCCCTTCGGCGTTTTCGCTGCTGAACTTCTTCAGCGAAACCACTCGGAACAATTTCAGCACCTCTTGCGTGATGCCGCTTTCTCCCCAAAAGGCAAGTTCCGCAGCCGTAAAGCTCTTTTGCGCCAACGTATAAGGTCGTGCTTTCCTTCTTTTCTGTTCATGTACAACTTCAGGAATCACCGGAACAGGCTTAGAAGACAAAGCCCTCATATCAAATCTTTCAGATAACCCCAAGTGCATATCCCGGTCAATGATAGCCAGTATTTCCACGAAGTCTTTAGGTCCTTTACAGTTCAAGCCATTCAACTTGCCGACCAAGGCAAAACAGCATCTTTTTTTATTTTCTTTTCGCACGTAACTATCTGATACGCAAAAATAGTTACCTCTTTGTAACTGTCTAACGTTTAAGTAACTTCTTTTTTTATACTAAGTGTATTTATATCTTTGCAATCGAAAAAGATACTTAATATATCATGTTTACCGCATTGGTATATTTGTTTGGTGTCTTAACAATACATTATTAACTAATAAAAAAAGAATTATGCACTACACTGGAACTATTTGGCGACCGCCTTACGAAGCATACTCAATGCTCATTCAAGTAACAGCTGGATGTACTCACCATTCCTGCAAATTTTGTACTTTATACGAAGATTTACCTTTCAAATTCAGGCTATCACCAATTGAAGAGGTAAAATCGGATTTAAAGGAAGCAAGTTATTATTATAGACACGCACAAAGGGTGTTTTTCACAGGCGCAAACCCATTTGTGCTTAGTGTGAATAAGCTTAAAACACTGATAAAGAATCTGACAATCCAGTGTGTAAGGCTA
>OGXD01002479.1_pt1 | contig 11316 bp, 9 predicted proteins | sample 1576211 | NCBI WGS metagenome assembly OGXD01 (sample SAMEA3541470, study PRJEB24748) | human gut metagenome | biome: human gut; feature: human-associated habitat; material: faeces | place: China | collected 2012
AAGGTTATACCGTCCATGAAAGAGAGGACAAGAAAGGTATTCTTCGTGGATATGCACTCGTGCATGGGAATACCAAATACAAGGCTTCCGAATTGGGAGTCGGCAGGAACCTAATGGTCTCGAAACTTCCTGCGACATGGGAGAAACTGTACCATCAGCCAGCAATTGCCATTAGAAACAATACACCCTTAGAGGTTCAACAAATAGCAGAACATAAGGCTGCACCTATTGACTACACCCAATATCGCCCAGACCATTCGGATATGATTCCCTACACCCTTACCCATAAAGATAAGGAACACAAGTTCTATATTCCGGAAAAAGTGCTTGACTGTTTCAACGACGAATTTAATTACAGGTTCGTTTCCAACTCGCATGAACTGGCTGATATGGCCGTGGCTATTTTTGTCGGACTGCTTGATACGCCGAATGTAGCAACCGGCGGAGGTGGCGGAGGTTCGCAAAGCGAGCTTCCATGGAGAGATAAAGACGAAGACGATTTGCAATGGGCTCGCAGATGCGCTCGTGCTGCCAGTCGTTCGTTAGGAAAGAAAACGATAATAGGATTAAAACGATAAGCGCATGAAGAAGAAATTTGATTTTTCCGCAGAAATGGCAGAAGCGGAATCCATAAAGTCCAATCCTAAGAATGAATATCAGGAGGAAGAAAATCGCCTACTCGATATCAATGCACAAGAACTTGTCAAGCTGAATGACAACGTGTTCAAGTTGAGAACGGATGTTAAAAATCTGTCCGACTCTATACGAGAGTGTAAACCTATCATTTCTGAAGAAATGCAGAAGATGGCAGTAGAATTTGGCGCAAGGCTTCTATGTGATTTTCTCAGTCAGATTGAAAGCAAATGCAAGGAAGCCGAGCGGAGAATAAAGAAAGCCGACAATGCCATCCATATTCCGGCTACCACATTTTATATCACCATTATAATACTGGTAGCCCTATCTTCTTTTTTCGTCAGCATGATAGTGACCAATGCAGAAATATTGCATTCAGCGTTGATATGGAAAGCAGTCGTTATCTATATTCTTATTGCAATTTTGGGGATTGCCATGGCTATAATCGTACCGAAGATTTTGGATAAATGGACGTAATTGAAAGTTTACGAATCTTTAGAAAGCAACTATCATTGGCATTTGTTTGGTCGTATCATAGGCTATAACAATCCTGTAACCGCCGTAACTGTTACGGTGGTTACGGAATTGTTGTATAGTTCTGCGATTTGACATTTGAACTAAAAGTGCATACAAGCTATACTTCAATCAACATAGCTATTTTCTTTGAACTTGTCGGGTACATGTCGGGCATCTTCTACGTTTTATTTAACAATGACTGAGCTTAGTGCATTTTCACTTGGACTTGCTAACTTAGACCGTTTTTCTCCAAATGATCGCACAGAAGTTACATACCAGTAAAATGCTATTTGCCAAGCGACTTGAACATCTTGGCGATACAACGTTTCTTTTGTTCCATATTTGGATGGACATAAAGATTGAGCGTGGTACTGATATTTGAGTGTCCCAGCAATACACTGACTGTTTTATAGTCACAATTGCTTTCTATACAGCGAGTCGCAAAGCTATGCCTAAGCCCATGAAATTTCAATTTGGGGATACCAAGGTGCTCCATCAACCGTTTGTAATAATTGCGATATGTTCGTGGTTCTGTGGGCAATGGTTCATTGGTGAGTATGTAGTAATCCGCATTTACCACTTTTTTCAGTGGTTTCACCAATGCAAGCAACTCCTTGCTCATAGGAATTTCACGGCAGGAGTTCTTTGTTTTAGGCGTATTGATAACCAGCTCAGTATGTTTCATTTCACCTTCGATAATATAAATACGCTCTATGGTACGCTGAACGCTGATAGTTCCGCTATCCACATCAATGTCACTCCAGCGTAAAGCACAAACTTCACCAATACGAAGTCCGGTGCTTAGGCTTATATAGATGCCTAAATTACGGAATGTGAAATTTTGACGAATGTAGTCCAATATTTTCTTGTGATGGGCTACAGTCAACACCTCCAGCTCCTTGTTCTTTTCTGTTGTAGGATATTTTATGTCCCATTCTGAATAATTCATCCATTCGTGTTTTACTCCGAACTTCATCACCATTTTGAGCACAATAAGAATGTCCTTTACCGATTTTACACTCATACCACCATTGAGTTTTTGTAGTACAAAATCTTGTACCGCTTTCTCGCTTAACGCATCACTTTCACCAAAATATGGTAAAAGATGGTTTTCCAGAATCAACATATAAGCTGCAAATGTTGATTGCTTCACATACGGACGCTTGTCTTCTCGCCAAGCCATCGCAATTTCTCTAATTGATTTCTTTGTCATAATTGCTTTTTTAGGGGTTTCCTATAATTAGAGAAATATAATGGGCAATGTTCCAAATTTGAGATTTCCAGAGTTTAGTGGGGAGTGGAAAAAGTGTAAGTTTGGTGATATTGCAACAGGATTTGACTACGGAATGAATGCTGCTGCAAAACCTTTTGATGGCGAGAATAAATATATCCGCATTACAGACATAGATGAAGCATCGTCAACTTACAATGATAAGGATATAGTCTCTCCAGATGGGAGATTGACTGATAATTATGTGGTAAATGACCGAGATATCCTATTGGCAAGGACAGGAGCAAGTACAGGGAAATCTTATCTGTATAGGAAATCTGATGGCAAACTTTATTATGCAGGTTTCTTGATTAGGGCAAATATAACAGAGCATAATCCATATTTTGTATTTTCCCAATTACATACCCATAGATATTGGAGATGGGTTTCAATAATGTCAGCACGCTCTGGACAGCCAGGAATCAACTCACAAGAATATTCTTCCTTTCCTATATTTACGACCTCTTTACATGAAGAAAACAAAATCTCAACATTGTTATCCCTTCTTAATGAGCGTATTGTTACCCAAAACAAAATCATTGAGAAACTGCAATCCTTAATTAAAGGGCTTATAGATGATATAATAACTCTGAAATGTGGGCAGTTAGTGGCATTTGAAACATTATATAGTAAAGCAGGTGAGGGTGGAACACCCACTACGTCAAATACAGAATTTTATGATAACGGCAGCATTCCTTTCATAAAAATAGACGATTTGAGCAATAAATATTTATCGGCTAACAAAGACTATATTACAGAGTTAGGACTCAAAAAATCTTCAGCATGGCTGATTCCTACGCACTCCATTATATACTCTAATGGAGCAACAATCGGTGCTATTTCTATAAACAAATATCCAGTCTGTACCAAACAAGGAATTTTAGGTATTGTCCCTAATACAAATATTGATGTTGAATTTCTTTATTACTTTATGCAATCTTCATATTTTCAAAAAGAAGTTGAACGTGTTGTAACTGAAGGTACGATGAAAACAGCCTACCTAAAGGATATAAATCACATAAAATGCCCAATACCAGATTTAGATAGGCAAAAAGAAATTAGTCATTTTCTTTCAGTGTTATCGCTTAAAGAGGATGTTGAAAGGCAACTATTACAGAAATATCAAATACAGAAACAATATCTATTAAGGAAGATGTTCATATAAACATCTTCCCCAACAAATACAGTTTTTGTTGATTGAATGACGCAAGAAGTTCTTGCTCAACAAAAAGTTTGCTCTCCAATTTGTCAAGCACGTTTGCGACACGCTTTTGTTCAGTAAGTGAAGGACAATATATTTTCGCTTTACCATAATCTTTGAAGTAGATATGTGGTATCGCCATACCAGTTTTGTACGGTTGAAAGTTGAACACTGACAGCGCAAAGTACAGATACCGCAAATCATTGTTGCCTATGACAGTAAGATAGTTGAGTGTGCCAATTACCGAAAATTTGCCCTGTGCATAGGAAACTGTACCAACACCCGAACCATCCTTGATTACCAGTATCGCATCACCGTTCATTTGTGGCACATCTTTATAACCAACCAATCCATTTGCACCAAACACTTTGCATAGTCCACTAGACAAAACCTCGCTCTCTTGAAGTGTTGAGCTATGACACTCTAAACACTGAGAAATTGCAATGTTAGCCTTTTCTTTGGTCGTTAGCGCAACTGCAAGCCCTTTAATTAAGGATTGCAGTTTCTCAATGATTTTGTTTTGGGTAGCGATGCGAGCATCCACACATTGCAAGAGTTTTCCAATCTTTTCTTGCTCTGACAATCTTGGTATATCAAGAGATACCTTACTTAATCCATCTTGTCCAATATTGAAATGCTGTGCTCCTGCTCCTTTCACAATGATTCTTTTCCGTGCAGTAGGTGAAGCCAAAAGGTAGCGAAAGAATAAAGGATTATAGTTGCCCTTACTCTTTCCACGGATTACGAAGCCACCAAATATTGCAGGCTTGCTATCCAAATAAACATTTGCCCGACCAACATCCTCCAAAGTTTCTGAACTGCGTTGAAAAAGGATGTCGCCATAATCAACTCCATATGTTTCAATATCTCCATCTTGAAGTTCTACAGATGCACGAATATTATCATAGCAAATATATTGGTTATTAAGAATATCCATAACAGATATGAACTTCGTTCCACGTCCGAAACGCTTAGCGTCAGGATTCAAACCATTTTTGAAATTCATAAAATCGGTGAGCGGTTGACTGCTCCACTCCCCACTAAACTCCGGGAATCTCAGATTTGGAACATTGAGGATTTTATTTTCGTTATTATTTGCCATAATCATTATTCTTTATCAGGGTTAATATCAAACGGCAACAATTTGTCGCCATTATTAAACCGGTCGAAATCAGAGATAAAAGAACGGTCTTGAATCACTTTATATTTCTCGTACTCGCCATACGCCTTCTCTCGTGCTGCTTCTTGTGAAACTTTACCGGCAGTATCTTGTGCCTTATAATCCATAGTGCCAAGAAACTGTTCAAGACGTTGCTTCCAATCTTCCATCGTTGTTATAATGTGACGTTGGGCACGAAGCTCTGCAAATTCAAGGAATGCGTTAGTTACGCCGTTAAGTTCGGAAATCTCTTTGTCTGACAAATAGTTCTTTGCCACAATCGTATCGGACTTCTGGACTCTACCATCGGGAGCTTTCTTCCAAGTTGTCAATCCCATATGGGGCATTTCAGAGTCGGCACGTTCATACACTATTTCAGCAGCGGTACGATTAGTCACAGCCAAATGCATCATATTTTGCACCATTTTGAAGAACAATTTAGTACAATCCGATTTCGGGTCGTAATCAGCACTGCATTCCGCATAGATGTCTGTTATCTTCTGGTAGTATCTGCGTTCCGATGTGCGTATCTCACGAATACGCTCCAGCAAATCATCAAAATAATCTTTGCCAAAATGCTTTCCCTGTTTTAGTCTTTCATCATCAAGAGCATACCCTTTAATGACAAATTCCTTCAAAACAGACGTAGCCCAAATACGAAACTGAGTGGCTTGATAGCTATTGACACGATAACCTACCGCTATGATAGCATCCAAATTATAGAACAACGGTGTACGCTCCACGTCTCGTTCTCCCTCGGATTGAACTATCCCAATTTTTCGGATAGTTGCCTCTTTGGTAAGTTCACCGGATTCATAAATCTGTCCAAGATGATAGTTGATGGTTCGTACATCCACCCCAAACAAGTCCGCCATGCGCTTTTGCGACATCCAGAATGTTTCACTATTGAATATTACCTCTACTCGAACTTCTCCTTGTGCGGTTTTATACAGTAACAGATTGGAACTATATGAGTTAAGCACCAATTCGTTAGTAGATATGGTTTGAGAAAAGTAATCTCTTGCCTGTTGTACCAATACTTTTTTTGCATCAGCATTTTCAGCAATAATCATACACGCCATACGTGACAAGCGGAAGATACTGACTTTACGGAACGAGCCACTGCCTATCTTCACCATATCAACCGCTTGGTTGAAATGCTCATCAATATTCATTCCTTTTATGCCTGCGACTTTGATTGCTTTGTCTATGACTTTTTGGAATTTCCAATAAGCCGAATAACCCATAGCAGCGCATAGGTCACGTGAACTCCAATATTCATTTTCGCTCTCATCGTGACGGCGGATATTGTCGAATGAAGGACGCATTTCCGGGATGTTATCTATCTCTGCCATAACACTATTATTCAACCAGTCCCAATTCTTTAAGATATACTTCAATCTCCTTATCTAGTTCGGCACGTTTGGCTTCCAACTCCTTGATTTCTGCCATTACAGCTTTAATGTCAATAGGTTCTTCCTCTTCAAAAGTATCGACATAACGAGGAATATTCAGATTATAGTCGTTATCGGCAACCTCCTGTAAAGTGGCAAGATGGCTGTACTTTTCTATTTCTTTTCGCTCGCGATAGGTATCAACAATCTTGTCAATATGCTCTTTACGCAGTTTGTTTTGTGTCTTGACTTTCTCAAACTCCTTGCTCGCATCTATGAACAGAATATTATCATCTTCCTTACGGCATTTCTTCATCACAAGAATACAGGTCGGAATACTTGTACCATAGAATATATTAGCCGGCAAACCGATAATGGCATCGATATAGTTTTTCTTCTCTATCAGGAAACGGCGTATTACCCCTTCTGCATTACCACGGAACAAAACACCGTGTGGAGCGACACAAGCCATCGTACCACCTTCGTTCAAGTGATAAATCATGTGTAGGATAAAAGCATAATCTGCTGTCTTCTTTGGCGCAAGTCGCCCTGCTTTGCTGAAACGGTCATCGGTATTAAATTTGTCGGCAGCACTCCATTCGGCAGAGAATGGAGGATTTGCGACTACCGCATCAAACTGAGTGTCGCCAAAGACATCCCATTCAAGCGTATCGCCGTTTTCAATCTTGAAATTGCTGAATCTGATACCGTGAAGCAACATATTCATTCTGGCGAGGTTGTAGGTCGTCGGATTCTTTTCCTGTCCGTAAATATCAACCGCATTTCCAATACTTGCAGCACGAAGAAGCAATGAGCCACTACCGCAAGTAGGGTCATATACATTGCGCAAACGCTGGTGTCCAATGGAAACAATCTCTGCCAAAATACGGCTAACTTCCTGCGGAGTATAGAATTCCCCGGCTTTTTTCCCGGCTCCTGCCGCAAACTGCGAAATCATATATTCGTAAGCATCACCCAAGATGTCAATTTCCTGTGATGCCTCTACGCTAAAGTCTATATCGTCCAATGCAAGAAGCACATTGCTGACGAGTGTATTTTTATCATTGGCTGTTTTACCCAATTTAGGTGAAGCCAAGTCTATATCTGAAAACAATCCTCCGAAATCCTCTTCGCTGTCCTGTCCAAGAGTGCTGTCTTCGATACGCTTCAATGAACGTTCAAGTATAGGTAAAATGTTCTCTTTCCGCTTGATGGCCTCTATTACGGACGAAAACAAGAATTTCGGTTCAATGAAGTAACCTATATTTTCCAAGCATTGATTCTTTACTTCCTCTTGTAACTCGACTACATCGGTATCATCCATTTCCCACAATTCCTTAAAGGTTATTTCATCATCCACCAAGGCATTGTTGGCATACTTTTCTATTTTCTCAGATAAGTATTTATAGAAAATAAAACCCAATGTGAAATACATAAAGTCGCTCGCCGACATATTGCCACGCAAACGATTTGCGACCTCCCAAAGCTGGTCACGGAGTTTCTGTTGCAGTTCTTCGCTCATATTTATTATAATTCTTTAATTACAAAACCAAATTTATTCGCAAACTCTAAAATACGACCTATATTATTCTTACCATGCTGTGATGATACAACAAACCTGACACCATCATTAGACATAAGAATATCTTTTTCAAACCATCTTTTATGCGTATCTGACGTTTTAAGTTTCCAATTTCCTACTTCCTCAACGGTTTTAACTAAGTGTTTAGGCAACAAATTAATTAGCTCTTTATAATCAACAGAGGTAGACTCGATAAAAAGTCGAACTACTTCTAATGCTAATCTACCTTTCCCATAAGAACCAACTCCATTAAGTGAATATTTTGTATAGTCTTTTCTGCTATTAGTACATTTTCTTGGCAATTCATTTTGAACAGATTGAGATATAAAGTTATCGCTACGCAAAGGTTGATTATTCTCATATTCTGTTATTACGGCATCATCTATAGTTTGTGCTATTTCTTTAAAAATTTCCAATGCTTTTTGCGGAGCGACATTAAAAAATTCTCTATTCTGACGAATACGAAAATCAGTCAAACTGTCGATTATCTTATGCACGAGTTTTTCCACCTCATTATATTTAACCGTTTTAATGGTTGCATGTATCTCAAAAGGCAACGGAACTGCCGTATTGTCAAGTTCCTTGGAACGTATATCAACAGGGCGTGCGCTTTTGCCAATCTTAACCCAATCCTCACGAAAACTTGGATTAGTCAAGATATACACATATCCGGGTTCATTTGTTTTTACCATATACGTATTTACTCCCAATTAAATGTTCTTATTATATTACGCAATCTCTCCATGATTCTCGTCAACGCCTTTCTTGTTTTTATAAGACCAAGATGTTTTTCTTTCAATGCCTTTTGTATGATTTCCGGCTGTTCCTTTTGCAAATAGTCATACTCCTTTATGTATAGATTCAGCACCTCGGTAGGAATTTGTTCATCAGCCGACAAATCTTTTACAGCCTTATTGCGTTCAGATACAATATATTGATTCAAACGCTCTTCCAATTCACTTGTACCATCAGCCTTACTACGTCCGCTCATGAAGTTTTCCTTATCTTCATCAACATTTTTCCGAATAAAGCCATCAATGAGTTTGGCTTTGCCTCGCATCCCGGCATCCTTAATCATTGTGTCAATGATATGTTGCCTTTTCTCTGAATAATCATTGCTATATGGGTCAAGTTCTGCAATGAGTTCAAGAATGTAAGCCACATTGATAATGTCGCTATGTAGAAGTTCAAGACAGAAATCTATATCCTCTAATCCCTGACTGTTCCCATACGGAACAGGGTCTTCTGCAACTACAGATGGAATTACAGGCGGTTCTATAAACCCGACTGTAATGTCAAGATACTTACTCTTATAGTCGTTGAATTGCTGCTCGGTCATACCAAGATCTTCCGCATCCTCGCTATAATCTTCGTATATCTGGATTTCCGCATGTTTACGGATAATATCACGAAATGCCAGAACAAAATTTTTCTTGTCATTTTCGCTTTGCAGAAAATCTATACTGCTGGGTGTAGGATATTTTTTCAGGAACTCTGTTGCCAAGCATTTATATTCCTTTTTTACATCCTCAAACGGTGGACGTACTATATCTTCAGAATTATCAGAGTTGCTGAACAATTTAATAGACGTATCAACATTATTTTTCAAGTCACGGAAGCAAACGATTTTACCGAAACGTTTCTTCTCGTTCAATACTCGGTTGGTACGACTGAATGCTTGCAGCAAACCGTGATATTCCATATTCTTATCCACATAAAGTGTGTTCAGTTTTTTACTGTCAAAACCAGTAAGGAACATTCCCACGACAAGACAAAGGTCAAGCGGTTTCATATCCGCTTTCTTCTTTTTCATGCGCAGATTGATGTCATCATAGTAGGCACGGAAGTTTTCTGTAGTAAAGGCAGTGCCGAACATATTGTTATAATCGTCCATAATTGTTTGCAGTTCATCAGCCTCACCCACACCCTCTTTTGCATACTGCCCTGTACCCATGCCGGTCTGTTCATCATCCAGACTATTGTTGGCAGCGTAAGTAAACACAGCACCTATACGGATTTTCGGATTCAACGATTTGAATATCTTGTAATATCGTATGAGCATCGACACGGATTGCACAGCAAACAAGGCATCAAACTCTCCGTCGAATGTGGATTTGTTGAAATTGTTAAGGATAAACTTGGCGATTTCCTCCATACGAGCTTGATTGTCGTTGTCAACAACTTCGTTGCCGTGATAATACTCCACAAGGAATCCAAGCACGTTTTCATCGGCTATGGCATCCTTAATAAGATATTTATGAAGACAATTTCCGAATATCTCCTTAGTGGTATGCCCATCTACCGCATTTTCAGTAAAAATAGGTGTTCCCGTGAAGCCAAAGATTTGAGCATTGTCAAAGAACTTCATAATCTTCTTATGACTATCCCCAAAGTGGCTACGATGACACTCATCAAATATCATCACGATACGTGAGTGGCGAATAGTTTCAATCTTGTTGCTATACCACGTCTTGCTGACTGCGGCATTGAGTTTCTGAATGGTAGTGATGATAATCTTAGAATTGCTTTGAAGTCGCTTCACAAGTTCATCCGTATTATCAGTACTATCCACAGCTCCCGGCTCAAACGCTTCATATTCCGATTGAGTCTGAGTATCAAGGTCATGTCGGTCAACAACAAACATAACCTTATCCACATCATCCAACTCTGACACAAGTTGGGCAGCCTTGAACGAAGTCAATGTCTTTCCGGCTCCTGTTGTATGCCATATATAGCCGTTATCGTTGGAGTTCTGCACACGATCTAGAATTTTCTCTACGGCATAGAACTGATAAGGACGAAGCACCATCAAACATTTGTCGCCCTCGTGCAGCACGATATATTTCCCTATTATTTTGCCAAGCGTACATTTTTCCAAGAAGAATACGGCAAACTTATCCAATTCATTAAACGGATGATTGGCATCATTTTATTGCTTTCATTATCAGAAATGGAAAAAATAGTCTGTTTAATTACTTCCCGGAGACTGAACTGAGAAACTACCACCGGCTCCGCCTTTTCAATATAAGGAAGATAAGAAAAATCCTCACCGGATTTTCCTGCGATGCTGAAGCGCGCCTTTTCACAACAGATCAGCATCTGGAAATTAGCGTCGGTTTCAATGGTAACGTCATTGTCCGGAAGCTTTCTTACGATTTCGGAAAAAATCTTGGCGTCAATGGCAATGATTCCTTTTTCCCGGATATCTCCTTCGATCACGGTTTCAATACCCAGCTCCATATCGTTGGCTGTCATTTTGATCTGTCCTGCAGATGCATCAATTAAGATGCATTCCAGAATGGACATGGTTGTCTTGGAAGGAACTGCTTTCAAAACAATATTAACACCCTTTAAAAGGTCTGTTTTTTTGCAGACAAACTTCATAATGTGTATAACTCCTTTCAGATGTTCCCCGGAGGGGGATATAGATAAATATATAAAATAATCCGTCGTATCCGTAGTAGGGACTGTGAATATGTTGATAAGTGGTCTGAGGCCTTTAAAATCAAGGCTTCAGGCAAAGGATAACTATGTGAAAAAGTACTGTATAACTGACCCTGA
>OGXD01002487.1_pt1 | contig 11285 bp, 11 predicted proteins | sample 1576211 | NCBI WGS metagenome assembly OGXD01 (sample SAMEA3541470, study PRJEB24748) | human gut metagenome | biome: human gut; feature: human-associated habitat; material: faeces | place: China | collected 2012
GCTGTTCCTTTTGTTATGGAGCTTCCTAATTACAGACTTCCAGGCATGAAAAATGTTTTGCAGTTATTATGGGAAAAGGCTAGGGATTTCCTGCAGAGAGCATTTACAGTTATATTTGTTGCGACTGTAATTGTCTGGTTTTTACAAAGCTTCAATCTGCACCTTAATCTTGTTACAGATTCAAAGGACAGCATACTTGCGCTTATTGCGGGAATAATAGCTCCTGTATTTGCACCTTTGGGACTTGGTGACTGGAGAATATGTACATCCCTTCTGTGTGGCGTTATGGCAAAGGAAAGCGTCGTATCAACAATGCAGATACTTTTCGGAACTGGCATACAGGCAGCACTTTCAACAGCCGGCGCAGCCGCAATGCTTGTATTCAGTCTTCTGTACACACCTTGTATCGCAGCAATTGCCTCGGTAAAGCGTGAGCTTGGTGGAAAATGGGCTGTTATAATGGTTGTGTGGCAGTGTCTGATTGCATGGGTGATGGCATTTGTTGTGCATGCTGTGGTGACGATGTTCTAGAAAGCTATTCTGGAATGCATTTATTTCATGTGACATTACTGGTGAAAATGTGGTAAAATAGCCTAAGATTATGCTAAAAGCAAGGAGTGATGTTTTATGAAATACATTTTTACTAATGGACATATCCTTGATGGAACTAAGGATATGAAAGTTTTAGATGGTCATTCTGTGCTTGTTGAAGATGACAAGATTACTAGTATTGTGATGGGTAACGCTGTACCGGAAGGTTTTAAAGAGATTAATCTTGAAGGTAAATACCTTATGCCGGGGCTTATTAATATGCATGTTCATCTTGCAGGCAATGGGAAGCCACAGAAGAAACAGCGAGATAATGAAAAGACTGTTAAGATGCTTATGGGAACAGCACTTTCAAGAGCTGTGACATATAAGGTTGTAAAGGATTTTGCAAAGACTGAACTTATGAGTGGTGTTACTACAATAAGAACTGTTGGCGGTCTTGCTGATTTTGATACAAGAGTAAGGGACGATATCAGAAACGGCAAGGCTGACGGACCAAGGATACTTGCAGCTAATGAAGGAATTTCTGTACCAGGTGGGCATATGGCTGGTTCAGTTGCGGTAGCTGCTAACAATATAGATGAAGCACTTGTTCAGGTTGATATTGCAAAGAGTCAGAATGTTGACCTTATCAAGCTTATGATTACAGGCGGGGTGCTTGATGCCAAGGCTAAGGGCGTGCCGGGTGAACTTAAGATGCAGCCTGAGATGGTAAAGGCAGTGTGTGATAAGGCACATGCGCTTGGATATAAGGTTGCGGCACATGTTGAATCGCCAGAGGGCGTAAGGGTTGCACTACAGAATGGCGTTGATTCAATAGAGCATGGAGCAAAGCCTGATGATGAGATAATACATTTGTTTAAGGAAAATAATGCGTTTCTTTGTACAACATTATCTCCGGCACTGCCATATGCGCTTTTTGACAGAAGCGTATCTAATGCGTCAGAGGTCGAGCAGTACAATGGTAATATTGTGTTTGAGGGAATTAAGGAATGTGCCAAAGCTGCAATTGCCAACGATATTCCGGTTGTACTTGGCAATGATGTGGGATGTCCATGGATTACACAGTATGATTTCTGGCGAGAACTGTATTATTTCCACAAATATGTTGGTGTGAGCAATGCATTTGCATTATACACAGCAACTCTTAACAGCGCTGTAATGGCTGGCATTGGGGATGTGACAGGTTCAGTTGAAGCCGGCAAATGTGCTGACCTGATTGTGACTAAGAATAACCCGCTTGATGATCTCAGGGCACTTCGTAATGTGGATTTAGTCATGGCGCGTGGCAGATTGTACAATAATCCAAGGTTCAAAACGAAAAATATTGTCACTAAAGAACTGGATAAATTTTGCGATTTATGTTAATTTTATTAAAGAATTTTACTTAAAGGAATAAGATTATGAAGATAGGATTTGATAACGACAAATATTTAAAAATGCAGTCTGAACATATTAAGGAGAGAATTGCCAAATTTGACAATAAGTTATATCTTGAATTTGGCGGAAAGCTGTTTGATGATTATCATGCATCAAGAGTTCTCCCTGGATTTAAGCCGGATTCAAAGCTTCAGATGCTTTTACAGTTAAAGGACCAGGCAGAGGTTGTTATTGCAATAAGTGCAGAAGATATTGCAAGCAATAAGATTCGTGGTGATTATGGAATTACTTATGATCAGGAAGTATTAAGACTTATAGATGCATTTACAGAATACGGACTTTTTGTTGGAAGCGTATGCATTACCAAGTATTTCCAGCAGCCTGATGTTGATAATTTTATTAAGGTTCTGGATGCACATGGAATCAAGAATTTCAAGCATTATAAGATAGCAGGCTATCCTAATGATGTTGCTAAGATTGTAAGTGATGAAGGCTACGGAAAGAATGAATTTATCGAGACAAGCAGACCACTTGTAGTTGTTACTGCACCGGGTCCGGGAAGTGGAAAGATGGCTACATGCCTTTCTCAGCTTTACCATGAATATAAGCATGGAGTTAAGGCTGGATATGCCAAGTTTGAGACATTCCCAATCTGGAATATTCCACTTAAGCACCCTGTCAATCTCGCTTATGAGGCAGCGACAGCAGACCTTAATGATGTTAATATGATTGATCCTTTCCATTTGGAAGCATATGGTAAAACAACTGTTAATTATAACAGAGATATCGAGATATTCCCTGTACTTAATGCTATGTTCGAGCTTATTGCCGGTGAGAGTCCATATAAGTCACCAACAGATATGGGCGTTAATATGGCGGGTAACTGTATTGTTGATGATGAGGCATGCCGTTATGCTTCTGATATGGAGATTATCAGAAGATATTACAAATGTTTATGCGACCAGAAGAGAACTGGTGTAAACAGTCAGGAAATATATAAGATTGAGCTTCTCATGAATCAGGCAGGAATCACACCATCTTCAAGACCTGTTGTTAATGCTGCACTCGAAAAGTCAGCAAAAAGCGGTGACAAACCGGCGGTTGCAATTGAGTTGGAAGATGGAACTATTGTTACCGGAAAAACAGGTGATTTGTTAGGTGCTGCGTCATCAGCATTGCTTAATGCATTAAAGCAGCTTGCTGGAATAGATGATTCAGTTGACCTGTTATCACCTGAGTCAATCAGTCCAATCCAGACTTTAAAGACTAATTACCTTGGCAGCAGGAATCCAAGACTTCATACAGATGAGATACTTATTGCGCTTTCATCTTCAGTTGTAGCCAATCCTTTAGCTGATAAGGCTTTAAAGCAGATTCCTAAGCTTTATGGCTGTGATGTTCACTCAACAGTAATCCTTTCATCTGTTGATAAAGATACATTTAAGAGACTTGGAATGAACCTTACATGTGAGCCTGCATATGAGGAAGAGAAGAGATTTCATAAGAATTAAGTAATGTATTATAATTTTAGCGTTATTCAGATAAACGACCTACTAACGAATTTTATATGAGCGCGTTAGTAGGTCTTTGTATTTGTTAGAGAAGCATGATAGGAAGCCGATTCGTGAAATTGGACTTTTTAGTGCAGTGAGGCACGGAGGAAGTCCAATTGGGTTGCTGAAGTCTGTCAGATTGAAGCCAGATTGGATGTTGAGGCGGTGGAAGGCATGTAGAAGTCCAAAAGTCTCGGCTAGACATGAAAGATTGGACTTTGAAGTTCTGCAAAGTCAGTAAAAAAGCAATCTGAAGTCCAAAACTCCGAGCCAGTGCAAAAGAAAGCTAATTATTCACAAGTTATTTTTGTTTGTATCATCTATATATTGAAACTTGACAAAACGGGGGGGCGGTATATTCTTAATCAGCAGAGTAGTTTAAATATCTGCTTAAATTAATAAGAGGGGATAAAGGATAATGAGAAAACAAGTTTTATTAGGTATGATGGTGTTTGCAATGGGAGCAAGTCTTATTGGATGTGGGAAAAGTGATGGCAAAACAGATAATGCTACAACTACAATTACAAGTGAAAATCAAGTTGTAAATGAATCTTCTGAGAATAAGACAGCGGCTAAAGCGGATATGTCTGATTGGGTTAAATGTAGTATAGATCCTAAAGGAAGCGTAAAATATCCTAAATATTATTTGGCAACAACTAATATTGGAACATTTTTATATAATAGCAATAAGAGTAAAGATGGGAAAATTCTATATTTTGTAGTTGTTGAAGGTGGATATGAAAAGGAATTAAAAGAAGATACATTTGATGATGTTTTTAGCAATTTATTAAATCATATAGGTTCAACATATTATTTAAGCTTTGTAAATACTTCTAGCGATTTGTTAAAGGATGTAAAAGTTGAATGTGTAAAGAAAGAGACATGCAAAATAAATGGACATGATGCATATAGATACACAGCTAAAACAACAGGAGCAGCTAATAACAAAGAGTGTTATATATACGGATATCTTTCTAGCACACCAAGATCATCATTTACGATATATGGAATAATAACAGATGATTCTCAGTCAGACGCATTAAAGAAAGAAATCCAGACAGAAGTTGATGCAATTATGAATACATTTGAAACAAAATAAAAAGGAGATTATGCTATGGGGAAAAAGTCAGATTAGAAAAATAATCCGTTGACACACATAATTATATTTGATATTATTTATCAAGTAACTTAATATTCCATGAGGGAGTAGTTAGCGCGTAAGTGTGATTTGTCAACATTCTGATTATAATAGAGAGTATAATCTGGCAAACCTTAAATAATGAGACTCATGTATATCAATTATTTTCAGTGTGCAATATCACTGAATCTGGTTGATATACATGAGTTTTTTTATACTCCTCGGAAAAAGAAAAATAAGGAGATTTATATGGGTAATTTTATTAATAACGCGCCATTTGCGCTTGTAATTGTGTTCCTGATTATTGGATTTGTGCTGCTGATTAAAGGTGCAGACTTTTTCGTAGAAGGAAGTTCAAGTGTAGCAAAGAGACTACATGTTCCGTCTATTATTATTGGACTTACAATTGTTGCAATGGGAACATCGCTTCCAGAAACGGCGGTCAGTGTATCTGCATCAATTACAGGCAACAATGAGCTTGCAGTAAGTAATGTAGTCGGTTCTAATATATTTAACCTGATGGTTGTTATTGGCGTGTGTGCAATGATTGCAACAGTAAATGTTGCAAAAGAAACAATAAAAAGAGATATCCCATTTTCACTTATCTGTGCAGGACTTTTATTGATTTTAGGAATCCTTGGGGTTGGTGATAAGTCAGGAATGATGCTTGGACATTTTGATGGTGTAATATTTATCGGTGCATTTGCAGGATACATTTTTTACATGATTAAGATTGCACTAAAGGCAAGCAAAGAAGGCAAAAAAATCGAGATTGAGGGCGGTTCTGATGAAGATATTAAGTTGATTTCAGTTCCGCTTAGTATTCTGTTTATTATTGGCGGTGCGGCTGCGATTGCAGTAGGCGGAGATATTACCGTAGACGCTGCCTCAAGGATAGCTAGTGACCTTGGAATGAGCCAGACACTTATAGGACTTACAATTGTTTCAATAGGAACATCTCTTCCGGAACTTGTAACTTCAATAGTTGCAGCCAGAAAGAACGAAGTCGATATGGCACTTGGTAATGCGATTGGTTCAAATGTATTTAACATACTTATGGTACTTGGTATTGCATCAGCAATCAGCCCAATCAGCATAATTACAGAAAATATTATAGATTTGTGTGTGCTTATTGTATTTACAATATGTGTATGGATATTTGCCGGAACAAGGAAGAAAATCGGAAGAATCGAAGGTTTTTCAATGGTTGCACTTTATTTGATATATGCAGTTTATATCATAATAAGATAAATGAGGTAACATACCAATGTTGTTGTTTTTAAAAGTGTTTTTTACTGAATTCATAGCTGAGATGGGCGATAAAACCCAGCTCATGCTTATTGCTCTTACTTCTAAATATAAGTTAAGAGATATTATATTAGGAACTGCTGCAGCAATTCTTGTACTTAACGGACTAGCTGTTTTAGCAGGTGGGCTTGTCAGTGAATTCATTCCTGACTGGCTTATAAAGACTATTGCAGCACTTGCATTTCTTTATTTTGCTGCATCAACAATTGCCGGGGATGATGATGACGAAGAAGAAGGCAGCGGCAAATCAAAGATTAAGTTTGCACCACTTGCAGTTTTCTGTACATTTTTCATTGCAGAGCTTGGTGATAAGACACAGCTTACAGCCATAACATTTGGTGCTAATGAAGGTATGAGTGCAGCTCTTGTTGTATGGATAGGATGTTCGCTCGGACTTTTTGCAGCTGACATTCTTGGTATGTTAGTTGGATATCTGTTAAAGAGCAAGACTCCGGACGGACTGCTTAATACACTTGCATTCGCAATATTCTCGATATTTGGTGTATTTACACTTTATCAGGGACTTAAACTTATAAGGGCATCTGTCTGTCCGATTCCGGTATGGCCAATACTAATAGCTGCAACTGTTGTTTTTGTTGTCATATGTGTCTGTCTTTTTATAAGAAGAGAGAAGAAAGAAATTAATTAAAATCAAAGTAATCGTATCATTTTTTTGTGATGCGATTATTTTTTTTGTAAATGTGTCGATATAATAATTAGAAAAGTCAAGGAAGACTTTATCCAATAAATTTTCGTTCAAGGAGGAATGAATTATGAGTAGTGTATATTCAGGGAATTTTTCCCAGATAGCCGGTTCGTATGCAGATACAGCGGCTGTTTATTCTAAGTCAGAGACAACTAAGACCGATGAGACAAGCGGAAAGAAGAAAGTCAGTGGTCAGACTATCGGTAATCCCCAGTTAAGCGAGAAAGCAAGCAAATATTATGAACAATTAAAGAAAAAGTACTCTAATATGAATTTTATTCTTGTAAGTGAGGATCAGAAAGAGAATGCCAAGGCTAATGCGGCAGGTTATGCTAATTCCAATAATATGGTTGTCCTTATTGATGAGGATAAGATTGAAAGAATGGCTTCTGATGAGAATTACAGAAAACAGTATGAAGGAATTATTGCAAATGCTGCAAGTGGAATCTCACAGCTTGCAAGCAGTCTTTCAGCAACAGGAACTAGTGTAAAGGGCTTTGGAATGCAGGTTAATGATAATGGTACAGCATCATATTTTGCTGTGCTTGAAAAGTCAAGTGCTGCACAGAAGGAGCGCATTGAGAAAAAGGCTGCAGAAAAGAAAGAAGCTAAGAAGACAGCCGAGAAGAAGGCAGAAAAGAAAAAGAATGAGGAGCGGCTGGAAAAGAAACGCAAAGAAACCGGAGATGTCGATGATACTGACGATACGGAGACTGTAACAGTGACAGCTTCATCAATAGAAGAACTTCTTGAAAAGATAAAAAATCAGGAGCAGCTTTTCTTAAGTGATACAGTAAGAACTCCACAGGAGAAGAATGTGGGTCAGAATGTTGATTTTTCTGTATAATGTCAGGGGGTGTGCCTAGTGATATTATCAGGAACAATAGCAAGTACCGTACAATTGCAGATGCTTAACAACAAGTGGATGCAGAAAAAGGAATCTGGCAATGTTTTATCTAAGCAGGAGTTAAATGAACGCTCTACATGGACATCTGAACAGTTTATGATTGCTGATTTTCAGGAACGGTTAGAACATAATCGGGAAGCAGAGAAGCGCCAGAAAATAGATAATAAGATTATGTCAGGTGGGAGTCTTTCGCCGGAGGAAATATCTTATCTTGAAAAGAATGATCCTGTTGCTTTAAAGAAATATCGTGAAACTAAAGAAGAAAAAGAAAGCTATAAGGAAAAACTGAGACAATGCAAAACTAAAGAAGAGGTTGACCGTGTAAAGCTGCAGAAGCTTGGAGAACTGGAGAGTTCATTAAGCAGTATAGTCAATGACCCGGCAATACCTAAAAGTGCCAAGTTAGCGAAAGCTCAGGAAATACTTGCAAAGACTAACAACATTGAGGCTGCACATCTTGAGTTTGTCAAATCCGCAGATTATCAGAGTATGCCAACTGATGAAGAAAAGAAAGAACAGGATGCAGCAGATAATGATATATCAGATGAGATAACAGACAGCGAGAAGGCTGATAATGCTGAACTTACTGACGTTTCTGAAAATACACAGGATAAAGCAGATAATGTAACTGATGATAATAATAATCAGGTTTCTGATATTAAAAATCCGGATACTATGGATACAAAAGCATCTGAGAAAACATATGAAAAAGATAATCGCAAGAAAGAATACAGTACAGAAATTAAGAAAGTCAGCCGAAAGCTTAAGAAAGGTTTTGAGGCGGCTGACATGCATGTTGACATAATTGTATAATGAGGTAGTCACTTCGTTAAACTGCAATTTAGCGAAGTGACTAAAATGTGTACTTTACTACTGTAACGAGCAATTTTTAAGTGAAAGAAGATGATTTCAAGGATTTTCCAGACGAAATTAAAGACCTATTTAGGCACTTATTTGAGTAACTGCAAAACGCCGATAAATCCTGATTTATCGGCGTTATTTTATCTATTATTATCTATTATCGACCTTTTCTGGATACATATCATGGTTTGCCATTCTGTTGAATGCTATCTCCTCCCATTTTGTTCCAGGTTTTCCATAATTACAGTAAGGATCTATTGATATTCCACCTCTAGGAGTAAATTTTCCCCATACCTCTATGTATTTTGGATCCATAAGTTTTATCAAATCTTTCATGATAATATTCATACAGTCTTCATGAAAATCACCATGATTTCTGAAACTGAATAAATATAATTTTAATGATTTACTTTCCACCATTTTAATGTTTGGTACATATGATATTGTAACAGTTGCAAAATCTGGCTGCCCTGTTATAGGACACAAACTTGTAAATTCTGGGCAATTAAATTTTACAAAATAATCATTACCCTGATGTTTATTCTCAAAAGTCTCTAACATCTCCGGTGCATAATCACTTGGATACTGTGTTTTCTGATTTCCCAATAATGTTATATCTGCTGTTTCTTCTTTACTTCTTCCAGTCATAATTTTCTCCTTTTTATTCCATAGCTGGATCATTAATTCCGTTTAACTCAAATGCTCTGGCTCTATCTATACATGTTCCACACTTTCCACAAGGTTTTTCGTTGCCTTCATAGCAACTCCATGTGTACTTATAAGGTACATTTAGCTCAAGCCCCTTTTTTACAACCTGATCCTTTGTTGCATTGATAAATGGTGCTACAACCTTAATCTGCTTTCCACTTCCAAGATATATAGCCTCATTTATTGCATTATTAAAATCACTGCTGCAGTCAGGATATGCACTTCCAGCCGCATCATCCGCATGTGCCCCATAATATATCTCACTGCAGCCTTTTGAAATTGCTATACTGGCAGCACTTGATAAAAATAACCCATTTCTAAATGGAACATATGTTGAAACAGGAGAACCATTTGTGCTCTTAATCTGCTCATCATATGATTCTTTAGGTATTTCCTTATCAGAATGTGATAATAATGAACAATCACTATATTGAAATATTTTTGCAAGGTCAAGATAAATATGTTCTACATTATAGTATTTTACTATTTTATCTGACGCTTCTATCTCTTTTGTATGTTTCTGCCCATATGATATTGATAACGCAATAACATTTTCTGGACCATATTTTTCTACTGCCATACCAAGGCATGTTGTACTATCTATTCCACCACTGAACAAAACCATTGCTTTCATTGTTAAATCTCCCTCTTAATGTTTGTGTATATGTTTTTGTGTTAGCTTTTTTAATTCCTCTTGCGGTCATGCAGCTATGACATCCTTCAATAAATACTGCTATATCTTTGGCACCAGTAATCATCTGCATAATATCAGCAATATCACTTCCTATTCTTTCTTGAAGCTGCAGTCTTTTAGATACCATATCTGCTATTCTTGCTATCTTACTAAGACCTATTACTCTTCCATTTGGAATATAAGCAACTGTTACCTTCATATCATACATAAGAGCAAGATGATGCTCACAATAACTGAAAATATCTATATCTTTTACCACTACCATATTGGAAGTTCCACTCTTACATTTACATTCTATTTGTTCAGACTCTTCTTCATCCATATCCAGTGCAAATGTTTTGTTAAACATATCCGCAATTTCTTCATTTGTATAATTCATTCCATCAAAAACTTCTTCATACATTTTTGCAACTCTTTTAGGTGTATCTTTTAAGCCCTCCCGTTCAGGGTTATCACCCAGAGCCTTAAGAATACCAGCTATATGATATTCAATTGCCTTAGTGTCTATTTTCTTATGTTTTTCCATGTCAGACTCCTTTTTTGTCTGGTGACCATATAATTTTATGTAACTGAATCTGCATATTAACATCATTCATTACATTCTCTTTCATAAAATTAACAATTTCCTCAGGTTCTATCATTCCAAATACCGGACTTATATAAAGGTTACATTTTCCATACAGATTATATTTTTCTATAATTTGTTTTGCCTTTATAAGATCCTCTCGACAACCTGCTACAAATTTGACAGTATCATTGCTATTTAAAATATCAAAATTATCCAGATTCATGGCCGCTTCCATACCACTGCATGAAAGCTTATAATCCATTGTAAAAGTTACATTCTCTTTGTGAAGCTTACGGATTTTATCAAGATAGACACTGCCGTTAGTCTCTATTTCAATGTTCAGATTGTTTTCTGCAAGAACTGTTATAACATTTTCAATATCTTCTCTTAGCAGTGGTTCACCACCAGTAAGAGTGACATTTTTTACACCTGTCGATAAAACATAATCAAGAATTTCTTTTTCTGTCATTGGTTGAGAATGTGTCTCCTGCTCATTAGCCCATTTGGTATCGCAGTATTTACAGTTAAGATTACAGCCCTTAAAGCGTATAAAAACCGCTAGCTGCCCGGCTTTAGTTCCTTCACCATTAATACTTACAAATTTTTCAACTACTTCATATTTACTCATATATAAATCCTTTCAGATTAAAAATCATTCCATATAAGTTGCACTATTAGCAGGAGTTTCATATACAGTTACAGCTCTCATGTTGTATCCAAGTATTTTTATTTTTTCATAAAAATACTTGGCCATATTCTCCGCTGTCGGTCGGAAATCAAGTTCAATAATTTTGAAATTCTCGCTTTTTAAAGCTTCAAATGTAGTTTCCTTCAATGAATTTCTTTCTATAATTAATGCATGATCCATTGAATCTGCTATGTTTCTTAAATCTTTTTTCAGTTCTCCAAAATC
>OGXD01002493.1_pt1 | contig 11246 bp, 7 predicted proteins | sample 1576211 | NCBI WGS metagenome assembly OGXD01 (sample SAMEA3541470, study PRJEB24748) | human gut metagenome | biome: human gut; feature: human-associated habitat; material: faeces | place: China | collected 2012
GCAAAATCGGAACTATTGGTTCTGGTTTTGCGTATCAACGTAATTTCAAATTTTGAGTGCCGTTCTCTCTGCATGGTGTTCCTGCCCCCTTTCGGCGGCGTTTTCCGGCTCTCCCACTTGGGGGTCATGGCCGGGTATCCCATGCAGACGGTCATTCGGTTTTCAAGGTTCAATTGGTGTCTTGCTGGTAGCTTATCACACTTTCAAAAGAATTTTTAGGACCTGACAGGTCCGGTTTTGCGTGGATTTTATCCTGAATTCTCTTGAAAATCGGACATCGTGCCCGGTGCGTAAGATAAGTATACCGTATCCTTTTGCTGCTGAACAGGAAGTATTCGTTCCGGTTTTGAGGCCTTTTTTCGGCTTTTATGGGCAAAAAACCGGAAGCTTTAGTTCCGGCTAACCACTGGATCGCTTTTATCATATCAGAAATCTCGTTGAATTTTCAGGAGGTCACACCTCCGGTTTAGACACAAAAAACCGGAGGTATCGCCTCCGCTTTTGCGTACAACTTGCTTTAGCTGCGTGCATTTCGTTTTGCACAAAAATAACCGTCCGCTTCAAGTTAAACTTGAAAACGGACGGTCTGGCTTGCAAAATAATCTTCAAAATTGGAGGGCAGGTTGAGAGGCTTCATAGTACCCGCAAGCAGTGCAGACGTATATACATCTGCGAACTTGTTGGGGCAAGGCCCCTCCATCTGCTGTCGCAGACCGTTCTGTCGCTTAAAAGCCCCACTGGGGCTTTCATTGCTGCACTGCGCTCCGCAAACGCGAATTTTGCTCTGCAAAATACTTGTTGGGAACACCCAAACCCGTGAACTGCATCCTGTGGATGCAGGCTGTGCGATTGCATCGCTGATTCGTTCAAACTCATCGCAGCCCTATATTATCGCTCACACTCCCGATCAGGATGTCAAATGCAGAAGCGGCCATCTGCATCTACGCAAACAGCCGCTTCATGATTCATTTTGTACTGGTCACTGCAGCACCTTATTCATCAACTCCTGATAGCTGTCCACATGGTCGTATGTCACAAGTCCATCTGACAATTTTGCAAAGAGCTTCTTGGCGCAGTCGATCTTGGATTTCTCGATCGGGCGCAGGTTCAAGCTCTCCATCGTGCCTTTGGTTTCTGCTACAAAATAGATGTGCTTCACCTTGCCCTCATGGAACACGATTGCCCAGTCCGGGGAGTAGTGTCCAACCGGGGTCGGAATATAGAAGCCTTTCGGCAGTTTTGCATAGATAAAGACTTCCTCTGCACCGTCCAGATTTTCCGCAAACTTCCGTTCTACGCTCTTTTCCGCTGTGCCATCGGTGAAAACGTAATCCTGAATCGCCTTCTGTGCCTTGTAAGCCTTATCCATCGTCAGAGCGTGTTTCTCTGCCGTAAAGATGCTGCTGTCGTAGCTGCCCTCGATGGTATCATAGGTGATATGCTCCACGATCATGGTAGCTTTCTGCTCCTTGACCAGCCGGATCACCTTTGTGATAAATTCTTCCGGGTTGTTCTGGTACATCGCAAAGGTCGTCGGCTTGATGCCCTGCAAAATCCGTGCGACGGTGCGCCGGGTCAGCGTTGTGCTCTCTGCAATTTTACCAATCAGATCATACGCAACCTGTCCGTTATGCGCATTCCGCAGCACATCCGTTTTGCGTTTTGCGTCGTTGAAACTGCTGCCTTCCCGCACCATATCGGCACTCAGAACATCTTTCTGACCAGCATAGGTGACGGTGTATTGCAACCGGCTGACGTACAGTTCGCTGTCGATGTGTGCGATTGCTTTCTGAATCAGTTCCTCAGAATCAAAATCCACCGTATAGGCGTATTTGTGGTTGATCGTCTGCCAGAGCTTCTGGAACTCTGCTTTTTCAAACCGGTCGTTCAGCGGATTTTCCAGCACTTTCGGCTTGTTGCCATCCTCAAACATAGACTTGAGCATACTGTCATCATAAATTGCCTGCACAAGCGTGTGCACGCCCTCTTCAATGGGCTTCAGCGTTTCCGGCACCGGTGCAAGTGTTCCGGCCTGCACATCGTCCCGGTAGTCCTGCGTGATGTTGTCCTGCTCATCCACATAGTTATTGCGGACAAGATACTGATAAATTGTCCGTGCCTGACGGTCATCCACCTTGACAATTTTGCCATCCAACCTGATGGTCTTGCCGGTGAAATATGCAATGTCTGCCTTGCGGGGGCGATCATACAGCACTGCTTCGGTCTGCTTTTGCAGTCCGTCTACAAATCCTGCATAGCTCTCGCTGGCAATAACGGTCAGGACGTTGATATCCTGCACCTTATCTCCCAGCATTTCCGCATCCATGCGGTTTCCGTCCTTATTCACGCACAGACGCAGACCACGGCCTACTTCCTGCCGCTTCTGCGTGGTGCTGTCGCTGTGCTTCAGGGTGCAGATCTGGAACACATTCGGGTTATCCCAACCTTCCCGCAGTGCGGAGTGGGAGAAGATGAACCGGGTCGGCTCTTCAAAGGACAGCAGACGTTCCTTATTTTTCAGGATCAGGTCATAGGCAGAAATGTCATCCGACATATCTGAGCCACGCTTGACCGAACTGTTGACGCTGTGACCTTTCTTGTCGATGCTGAAATAGCCCTTATGGACATCATGCACATCGGTTGAATCCAGATAGGCTGTATAAGCAGGGTCGAACAGGGTGCGATGCTCATTCAGAACCGAAAGATACTCCTGCTCAAAAATTTTGCCGTACTCGCCCAGCAGCTCGTTTCCTTCTTCATCGTACTGGCGGTATTTTGCCACTTCGTCGATGAAGAACAGCGAAAGCGTCTTGATGCCCAGTTTGAAAAGTTCCTGCTCTTTTTCAAAGTGCGAAAGGATCGTTTCATGGATCTGCACCCGGCGCATATCATTTTCGGAAACGTCACCGGTAACATCGCCTTTGCGGATGGTATCGCCGTTCGTAAAGGTCACAATGCCCGTGATCGGGTCGATTCCCGACACTACGAAGCCCTTGTACTGCTCCATTTCCCCGGAGATGTAATAGAGATTATCGCCCACATCCAGCGTATGGAACTCTCGCTTCGTGCCGTTCTGGTGGCTGACCTCCAGCTCCACTTTTGCCCGTGGCGGATTCTTCGGGGAGATGATGATGCTTTCCAGATACAGATACTTGTCCGTACCACGCAGATTTTTGACCTCAAAGCCTTTGACTTCGATTTTCTTGACCAGTCGCTTATTGTAAGCGTCCAGCGCATCCAGAACGTAAATCAGATTATGCTGCTTGGCGTGGGTAGCAGAGTAATTCAGTGTGAAAAGTGGATTGAACTTTTTCAGGGCTTTCTGAGTGGCAGAGTCCTCTTTGCCCATCTTCTGCGGTTCGTCCAGAATCAGGATCGGGTGGTTGGCGGCAATCACATCAATCGGGCGGCGGGAGCCGAACTCATCCCGCTTGGTGTAGATAATTCTCGCAGCGGCATCACCCTTGCGGCCTTCCACGTTCTTGTCCTCGTTCATGGAGGCGGCAAACGCCTGCGTGTTGATGATCATGACATTGATGCCGGAATTGCTGGAAAAGGAATCCAACTGATTCAGGTTGCTGCTGTTGTAGATAAAGAACCGTGCCTTTTTGCCGTAGCACTCCATAAAGTGATCGGCAGTGATCTCAAAGGACTTCTTTACGCCTTCACGGATGGCGATACTCGGCACAACAACGATAAATTTGCTCCAACCATACCGCTTGTTCAGCTCGAACATGGTCTTGATGTAAACATAGGTCTTGCCTGTGCCGGTTTCCATCTCAATATCCAGAGAACACCTGCCCAGCGGTGCCACCAACTTGTCCGACTGATGGATGTTTGCTTCTGCTTGCAACGCGCGGATGTTCTGAAGCAGCTCCTGGTCGGTCAGTTGGAGTGCTTCGTTCTTAAAACCGGAATCGTTGATCAAATCCAGCAACTCCACCTGTGTTGCATCGTCCCCACTGGAAACAAGGCTCAACTGCTGCGGCTGTGCAGACAGGTTTCCCATATCCCGCAGGTACGACACGCCTGCATTGTAGGGCTGACCCTGAAAGACCCGTGCCACCGCATCCACAGCATCCGTCTGGTACTGCTGAATCTTAAAACTAAACTTCATCTTTGTGGTTTACCTCTTGCTCCAGCATCAGGAACCGGTCAAAATCGCTCTCATACAGGCGATCCTGAATGACACGATACTTTTCGTATTCGGTTTCTGCATGAAGTTTTGCCTGCTCTGCGCTGATTTTACCGGGGCCTGTCAGCAGCTCGTTGCCGTTGAACTCCAGAAAACCGTCCAGACGTTTTGCCCAGTCCTCCATGCTCATGGGAATCTTGCGTTCCGCCTGTAACTCAGCATAATCCAGATAGAGCGACACGATTCGCTCCAGATAGTTCATTTCCTCTTTGCTCAGGTAGTTCTTGGCCACCGTCACATCCACTTTCAGGATTTTCCCATCCGGCGCATTTTCCCATGTTGTCAGACCCATGTGCTCTTTGGTGGCATCTGCTCGCTCATAAATCAGCTCTGCTGCGGTATGGCGATGCACCGCAAAATGCATCTTGTTCTGTACGGTCTGGAAGAAAAGCCGCGTCGTTTTTGCATCCTTGTCATAATCAAACGCTGTTGCGTACAAATCTGTGACTTTCTGGTAAAACTTGCGCTCCGACAGACGAATTTCCCGAATCTGCTGTAACTGCCGCTCGAAATATTCATCTGTAAACATGTGGCCCTTTTTCAGACGGTCAACATCCATTGTCCAGCCCTGAATCGTATGGTCTTTTACGATCTGGCCCGCCCATTTGCGGAACTGCACGGCACGCTGATTGTTCACCTTAAAGCCGACTGCAATAATCATTTGAAGATTGTAATGATCCTGCTTGCGGCTGATCTGCCGGGTCCCTTCGGTTTGAACTGTCAAGTATTTCTTGACAGTTGCCTCCGGCGTGAGTTCTCCATCCGCATAAATACGCTTGATGTGCTGTGAGATCGTTTGCTTTGACACATCATATAAGGTTGCCATCATCTTTTGCGTCAGCCAAATGTTTTCATCCTCATAGCGCATTTCATAGCTGGTATCACTATCTCCGGTAGAAGCCACGAAGGTCAAATATTCTGCCGCAGAGCTGTGGATGATTTCATTCTTTTTTTTCTCATTCATACCATAATACCTTTTTAATACGAAGACATACCAATCAGCCGTCTGGAATCGTCCAACAGATTATCATAGTGTAGCAGTTTTATGTCGCTTTCTTTTTTCAGCTGTCGTTGCAAAACACGAATTGCAGGATCATCAAAATCTTGCCTGCGGCCTGCAACTACCGCATAGTGCATCCGTGTAGGGTCATAGCGAAAGAATTCTTCGGTCAGAATCTTCGGTGTGTATTTTTTGAATTCTTCATACAGCACCGCATAATTTGCCGCAATAAAGGCTTGCCAGTCTCGAATCTGCTTCAGTCCCTTTCTGACAGTCATACCCCAATCGCCATCCTTTACCACGATATTATTGTATGGATTTTCAAATTCAACAAAGATAAACTGCCAGCCACCAGATGCCCGACCTGCCAAAAGATAATCTACTACATACTGTGTTCCCAGCGGAAACTCCTTAAACAAAACAGCTTCGTGATGACCAAAGGTATAGTTGCTGAAAATAGATGCAGGGATGTGATAGTATTTATTGTTTTGAATGTACCTCTTGATGTCAAGTTCTGAGATAGACCTATCTCTAAGCAATGCTTCAAAGCCATCACACTGAGCATTGAGTACTTTCTCATCCCTTAGCAACATGAAATCCATAAAGTTATTCGGAAAAAGGCTGGCGTAATAACGCCGGACAGCTTCCGGATAGTAGTGAAACATATTTTTCCGGCCAAACTGAGTTTTTCTAGCGGCATTTTCTTCGGCATCAATTCGCTCTTTTTCTTGTTCTTCTTCAGGGGCTAAAACCGTAAAGTCTCGATCATACAAGCCTTTCATTCTTAAAGAACCTTTCTTACTGTATCCGGGCTATAGGTTTCAAAAATCTGGTCAAAGTTCGTTGCAACACTGTCGTTTGCCATGGAGCTGTCACGGAACACGGCATAGTAGGGCTTCATCTGTGCAATGGCCTTGACGGTTTCCTCGGTCACATCATGGTCAAAGCAGGCCAGCAGGAACCCATCTGCCACATTGAACACCTTTTTACCGGCAATCTCCTTTACCTCAATGGGGCTGGAAAGCAACACGCCCAGATCCAGCATCACCTGGAACAACAAGTCCTCCGGGGTACGGTCTTCCTTCACGTTGTCCACCAACGAGAACAGATCCTGCTGACCGACTTCATCCGGCGTGTAGTATACAGGCTTCATATTGCTTTCATCCAGACGCAGGCAGCGGAAGCCGATGTCCAAATCAGCCGGAGCCGTCAAACCGGCATCCTCTTTGATTTTCCGGCCCGCACGGCGGATGCGTTCCTTTCCGATTTCGCAGATGTTCTTGTAGCCAGCCTTGTACGCTTCGCTCTTCTCGTCCGTCTTTTCCGGCAACTGCACCATGATAAACTTGCGGTGCCCGCCATCTTCGGCGTTCAGTTTCATTACAGCATGGGCAGTTGTGGCGGAACCAGAGAAGAAGTCGAGAATGATAGCATCTTTTTCAACTCCAGAAATGGTAATCAAATAGCTAACCAATTTTGACGGCTTAGGTGTATCAAACAAATTTTCTGGAAAAATATCTTTTAGCTCATATCTTGCAATTTTATTATCACCACCTCTTTCACGTGGCAACCATGTTTCTGGCGTTATCCCTCCCTTGACTTCCGTAATAAATTTTTTTTGCATAGGTCTTCCCGTTCCATCAGACCCAAATGTAATTCGGTTGTCAGCTAATAGATTTTGATAGCTCTCCTTATTTACAATCCACGATCTACTCGGCGGAGGTGAAAATTTCAACCCTGTTGGACCTGTAATTATATAATCACAGGATGCGCTATAAGTTCGTGCCGACAAGTCACTTGCACGCCATACACCACGTGGATCATTGTCCGGATTCTTATAAGCTTTTAGCTGTTCATCACTTCGCGGCAACAGACCTGGCATCCACACGTCAGAGTTTTTTCCATATAAAAGAATATATTCATGTGTTGCAGATACACCTTTGGCATCGTTAGCCGGTCCATACTTCTTCTGCCAAACAAATGTAGCAAGAAAATTCGATGTTCCAAAGACCTCATCGCACATGGCCATTAAGTTTTTCACTTCATTGTCATCAATAGAAATAAAAACAGCGCCGTCATCTGCAAGCAAATCCTTTGCAATTTTCAGACGTGGATAAATCATATTGAGCCAGTCTGTATGGAAACGACCATTGCTCTCGGTATTCGTCACAAGGCGATTGCCTTCTTCATCGTACTGGCCGCTGTTGCCCATGTAATCCTCTGTACTCTGTGCAAAGTCGTCCTCATAGACAAAATCGTTGCCTGTATTATAGGGAGGATCAATGTAGATCATCTTGACCTTGCCCAGATAGGTTTCCTGCAAGAGCTTCAGCACTTCCAGATTATCGCCCTCGATGTAGAGGTTTTCACTGTCAAAACCGCCGGGTGTGCCATCTTTGCCCACACTGTCAGCTACCACCGGACGCAGCGTTGCCGTAATGGGCGCATTTGCCGCCAGCATCGCCTTTTTCTTGTCCGGCCATGTAAATTGGTAGCGCTCTTCCCGACCCTCCACGATGGAGTCGGAAAGTTCCTGCCGCAGAACGTCAAAATCAATGGCGTGTTCTACCTTGCCGTTGCGTTTTACCTCGGTAATGGCGTTGGGGAACAGCTTACCAATCAGCTCAATGTTGCGCTGTACACCGTCAAGGCTGTGCATTTTTAGAGTTTCCATCAGATAACCTCTCGTTTTTATAAATAGAATTTAACGTTTTCATGTTCATATAGTGGCAAATCTGTCTCCTCAAATTCCAGTCCTTTACAGATACCACGATAAAGAAGGCAACAAATCGAATCGTAGTATAGTTTTCGCTTCTGTACAAACATTCCTATCGACATGCTTCCAGTTGCCGACATAAGTCCCTCTGGGATATCCCCATTTGGGAAATCCAACGAAAGAGACGGTTCCATCTGTATACTGAATTTTTTTGCCTGATAGCATTGAGACTCTATCCCTAAATATTTTGAATTATCGAGGCTGTCACAAATCAGCTTATAAACATATCTATTTTGAAGAAGATATTTATTTGTGTCAAAGATATTATGATACGTTTCTTCGTACAAATCAGGCAACTTAGAAAACAGTTTTCCGCATATATCATTGCATCTGGAAATATAATCAGGTTTATTGAGTTGAACCAAATCGTACCAATGATATCTCCAAACAGGAGCAATCTCTTGCACCTTCCGTTTTTCAAGTTCAAGAATTGCCAAAAGCCACCGTACACTTTCATCTGTCAAAAGCTCAAGCATACTTCCTCGAAAACGGTTTTCATCATCCCTTCCAGAAGCACAATATTTTTTGAAATCTTCCGGACATGAACGTGCGCACTCAAAGATATCGTAGAAATTTTTTCTTCCATGAGAGAGGATTTCATTTGTCCGTTTTACATATGCAATTTCCTTATCTGAAGATGCATATCCTGAGAGGACAAAGCACATGTAATTATGCAATAAAACGAATCTACGGCAAATATTCGATGGCAAGTATATATTCGATTTTGATTTTTCAAAGAAACAGTTGCTTTTTTCAATAAAGTCCTCCACCTGTTCTAACAGCACAAGTGTCGGTAAGCAGTCGTTCTGTATTCCGATTCTAAAATAGTTTTGAATAATTTCATGCAGTGTGTTTTTACTATATTTCTTCAAATCGGTTTCAGATATAAAAGAAAAATGTGTAAACATATTTTCTTTTATATTCCAGTCATATTCGTGCACTCCTGTGTCAAGATTTCCACGCATTTGAGGATACAACGCAACACACCCAGCAACTTGAATCGTTCTATCATTAACCTGAATATCACGGTTCGAGCTATACTTAATGCCAATCCTCCACAAATCCGGAAAAACACGTTCCTTTATCTTCTTCAAATCACCATTCAAGTGCTGGTTAAGGTAATCCACAGCATCTTGAAGTTCCGAAATCTGCTGAGATGTTTTATATACAAAAAGTCGATTGCGTTCTTGAGCGATATGCCTCATTTCTAAAATGAAAGAGTTGATATCAGATATAGATTCGGTCTCCGAAAAATGATATTTAACCGTCTTCTTCCCTTCAAAATTCAACTGCATCAGCATCTTATCCGAAAGATATATCCAAAAGACTTTTTTCGTTGAAAGATCTATTACAAAGTAAATTGCCGGACATTCCGTCACCTTGTCTTTAACATACTGCAAGAAATTTGTTTTGAGTGAATAATCATATTTCCCAATATTTTTTCCTTTTGTGTTGCGTACCAATTTGTCAACCTTTTTTATTTGGACGATAAATTGTTTGACAGGTTCACATTCATTGTTTACAAGCTCAAACGTTCCATCATAATTAGGTGTTCGATCATTTTCGCCGAAAAAAGTTTTAATTTCACGCGTTGATTCCAAAAGACCTTTTAGAATTGTGATAGATTCAGACTCGTCAAAAGCCGATTTACTATGCTTTGAAATCATAGAATTAGACATGTTTCAGCCTTTCTTTTAACATTTTAGCTTTTTGAACCATCTCAAATTTTTTCCTTGGTTGCTTTTCCTTACGGATTTTGGCTTCCAGTGCTGCGATCTGCTTTTCCAGCTGCTCTCGTTGCTTCTGCTGCTCCACGCTGTCTTTCAGGGACGCACTTTCTCCTGTGCCAAGCACATCACCTGCGATCTGACGGACAAAATTCTCGTACACGGCATCCAGCGTAAGTCCATCCAGATGCACCGGCAGGTCGTCTTCGTCCAGCCAGTCCGTAGAATAATAGCGGTCAACCTTAAAGGCCGTCTTGCCCACCGCAGCCTCTTTGTAGCCGATGACAGCACGATACTTGCCCTCGTATTCCAGCAAAAAGAGGATGTGATACGGAATTTCCCGGTCGATCTGGCGCAGCACACTCTCGTCCAGCTTCGGTATGTTGAGCTGAATCTCAAATACTTCGATTTCCGTCACGGAATCGCTGGCCGCCAAATTTACAGTAGTGGGAGCGATTTTATTGCGCCAATAGATTACTTTGATCTGATTTGTAAATGCTTTCTTTATAGTCGGTGTTACCGAAAGATTGCTATAGAACTTCTGTTTTGGGATACACTTATTAAATTCAGTAGACTTTGGCAAAGTAAACATATGTAAGTCTTTTTGATGCTTTGCATCGTAATAAATAACGAAGATTAGAACAATTGCTTCTTTTGAAGCCATTTGGTCTCTTGGGGTGTTATTACAAGAATATCAACATCTCCTCCAACAGTTTCAACAACATTTTTAAAGCGCATAGTTTGAATTGTTGTTTCAACTGCATATCTAGCAAAATCCACAGCATCTTGTAGTGTGAAATAGTTCCACAAGATGTTTTCAAATGGCAAAGCTGAATAACTACCATCTTCATTTTTTATGGCAACATCCTGTATAAGACGAACAAGGGTTGTTATCTCACCATCCCATGTTGCTCCTTGAGAATCAGTGTTCACTAAAGTACTGGATTTGTTTTTAATATCTACTTTATATATTTTTTGCTTTTGGGTTTGATTTTCATATCCAGCGACAATAAAATGAGTGTCGGGAATCTCAGGCAAAGAGCTAAAATAGTCAATAAATGTTTTAGGAACACTTTCAACGGTGCTATCTTTTGTAATTTGATTTCGAATAACATCTTGGATAAAGCCCGTTATCGGCTTTCCCATCAATGATGCATCACCACAAGTAGAGATACCAACACCATTAGGACATATAAAGGTTTTATCTGTAGAATTATTAGTGTGAATTCCAATTTTTTGAATTAGAATTCCATTTTCGACTTGAGTATTATTATAGGTGGTTCGTCTATCGCTTGCTAAAACAATTCCTTCATTTACATATACAGCAATTAAAAATGACATAATGGACTCCTTTGTTGAATATAAATCACTTTACTACGAGAAAACAAATCAGTTCAAAATCATCCAGCCCAGAAACTTGTCCCATAAGCGCAGAGGTTCCGCCCGCAGAGAACAGGCTGTCGATATCGCTTTCTTCCTTAACATCAATAATCGAATCAATGGCTTCACTCAGCAATTCGGACATTTCTGCCATGTCCTTTCCATCGT
>OGXD01002498.1_pt1 | contig 11218 bp, 8 predicted proteins | sample 1576211 | NCBI WGS metagenome assembly OGXD01 (sample SAMEA3541470, study PRJEB24748) | human gut metagenome | biome: human gut; feature: human-associated habitat; material: faeces | place: China | collected 2012
TGCAATACGGCTATTTCGATAATGAAAAAAGAGAATACGTCATCGACAACGTGGCACTGCCCTGTTCCTGGACCAACTATCTGGGTGTCGAGGACATGGCAGCGGTCATCAATCACACGGCGGGAGGTTATCTGTTCTACAAGACTCCCGAGTATCATAGGATCAGCCGTTTCCGAGGGAATGGGGTACCCATGGACCGGCCGGGATTCTATGTATACATCAGAGATAATGAGAAGAAGGATTATCATTCCATCTCCTGGCAGCCGGTGGCGAAGGACCTGTCCAAGGCAAGCTACCGCTGCCGTCACGGACTGTCTTACACGGTCTATGAAAGTGAGTATGACGGACTGGCATCTTCACAGACTATGGTCATTCCCCGTGGGGAGAATGTATTGTTGTGGGACGTAAAGGTGAAAAACACCACAGATGCCGTCAGGGATCTTTCCTTATTTACTTACATGGAATTTTCTTTCCATCACATTATGATCGACAACCAGAATTTCCAGATGAGCCTGTACTGTGCCGGATCTTCTTATGAAGATGGCATCATCGAGGAAGACTTATTTTACGAGGAAAAAGGGTATCAGTATCTTACTGCCAGCTTTACACCGGATGGCTATGACTGCGTAAGAGACAAGTTCTTAGGGGTGTACGGCACCGAAGATCATCCTGCGGGATTGGACAGAGCAGTTCTCTCCGGTTCCACAGAACTGGGAGGCAACCACTGCGGAAGCTTACAGAAAAATTTCAAACTGCAGACTGGTGAGGAAGCCCGCTTCGTGATCATGCTGGGAGAGGGCAATCGCGAAGAAGGCAGAAGGATCCGTGTAAAATACAGTGACCTGAAGAGAGTGGATGCGGTCTACACCGATCTGGCAGCTTATTGGAAACAAAAATACGATGCACTGCAGATCAAGACTCCGAACGAAGGCATGAATACACTCATCAATACCTGGACACTGTACCAGTCGGAGATCAACGTCATGTTCTCACGCTTTGCATCCTTTATTGAGGTCGGAGGTCGTGTGGGACTGGGATATCGTGATACGGCACAGGATGCCATGACGATCCCTCATTCCAATCCGGATAAGTGCCGGGAAAGAATCGAACAGCTGTTAAAGGGTCTCACCACCACAGGATACGGTCTGCACCTGTTCTCACCGGAATGGTTTGAAGAAAAGACCGGGGACAAACCGTTCCAGTCACCGACGGTGATCCCGGAGCCGGACAAACAGAGCATGATCCACGGAATCAAGGATGCCTGCTCCGATGATGCCCTGTGGCTTGTGGGTGCAGTGGTAGAGTACATAAAAGAAACAGGAGACCTGAATTTTGCCAGAAAAGAGTTCACCTATGCAGATACTTACGTATTGGGAAATAAAGTAACGGAGAGTGTATATGAACATCTGAAGCGGATTCTGGACTTCAGCGCGGAGCAGGTCGGTGACGACGGAATCTGCAAGGGACTTCGAGCTGACTGGAATGACTGCCTGAATCTGGGCGGCGGTGAGAGCGCCATGGTAAGCTTCCTGCACTACTGGGCATTGCAACATTTTATCACACTGGCGGAGATCCTCGGGGAGAGAGAGGACGCGAAGCATTATCATCAGCTGGCGAATAAGGTAAAGGCAGCCTGCGATGCAGTATTGTGGGATGGTGACTGGTACATCCGCGGCATCACGAAGAATGGGAAAAAGATCGGCTGCAAGGAAGACGCAGAGGGCAAGGTACATCTGGAGTCCAACGCCTGGGCAATTCTATCCGGCGTGGCAGATCCGGAGAAGAGTGCAAAGACACTGGAGACCATCGACGAATATCTGTATACACCGTATGGTCTACTGCTGAACACTCCTTCCTATACGAAGCCCGATGATGATATCGGATTTGTAACGAGGGTATATCCGGGTCTGAAGGAAAACGGAGCTATTTTCTCCCATCCCAATCCCTGGGCATGGGCAGCAGCCTGTGTCTGCGGCAGAGGCGACCTGGCAATGAAATTCTACGATGCGCTATGTCCTTACTGGCAGAATGATAGGATCGAGATCCGGGAATCCGAACCCTATTCCTATTGTCAGTTTATTGCAGGCAAAGATCACACGGCATTCGGCAGAGCAAGACATCCATTCATGACAGGCAGCGGTGGCTGGTCCTACTTCAGCGCTACCAGATATATGTTGGGAATCCGTCCGGATTATGACTGCCTGATCATCGATCCCTGCATTCCGGCAGACTGGGAAGGCTTCGAGGTGACCAGAAGATGGCGTGGAGCAACTTACAATATTAAGGTGGAAAACCGCAGCAAGGTGATGCATGGGGTAAAAGAGATCCTTGTGGACGGACATAAGGCAGATAAAGTACCCGTATTCCGCGCGGGTACGAAACATGAAGTATTAGTCATTATGTAAATGATGCCAGGGTCAAAAGGTCTAAGCCCACATGAACTTGCGCATAAGTGGGTGAAAGACCTTGGGACCGGAGCGGAGAAGTGGTAGTGCGTAGCACGGAACAAAAGCAAAAAAAGATAATATATAAGGAGGCAGCATTATGATCAAATTTGGTACCGGTGGTTTCCGAGCCGTCATCGGAGAAGATTTTACGAAGGAGAATATCCAGATCCTGTCCAAGGCACTGTGCGATAAGATGAAAAAGGAAGGTGTGGAGAACACCGGAATGGTCATCGGTTATGACCGACGTTTCCTGTCCAAGGAAGCCATGCAGTGGGCTGCAATGGTATTCGCGGCAGAAGGGATACATACAAAACTGATCAATAAATCCGTACCGACACCTCTGGTAATGTTCTATGTGATGAAGCATGAATACCAGTACGGTATGATGATCACAGCGAGCCATAATCCGGCAATCTACAATGGTGTTAAGGTTTTCACCTACGGCGGCAGAGATGCAGACGAGAAACAGACCATGGAGATCGAGCAGTTTATCAATGAGGTGACGGATCTGCCTGTGAATGAAATGGATTATCAAAAAGCACTGGAAGCCGGACTGATCGAAGAAATCTATCCTTTGAATGAGTACCTGGACAGCATCATTGCCGCAGTGGATATGGAAGCTATCCGCGAAGCGGGACTGCGCGTGGCACTGGATCCCATGTATGGCGTCAGCGAGACCTCTATTAAGACTGTGCTGATGACTGCGAGATGCGAGGTGGAAACCATCCATGAACGTCATGATACGTTGTTTGGCGGTAAGCTGCCGGCACCTACAGCAGACACGCTGCGTGCTTTACAGAACTATGTTCTGGACAGAAAATGCGACATGGGAATCGCAACCGACGGTGATGCGGATCGTATCGGTGTCATCGATGAAAAGGGAAACTTCCTGCATCCCAATGACATTCTGGTACTGCTGTACTACTACCTGATGAAATACAAGGGCTGGCACGGTCCCGTAGTCCGCAATATCTGCACCACGCATATGCTGGACCGCGTGGCAGAGAGCTTCGGTGAGAAATGCTATGAGGTTCCCGTAGGATTTAAACATATCTCTGCGAAAATGTATGCAACGGATGCTGTCATCGGCGGAGAGTCATCAGGTGGCTTGACGGTGCGTGGTCATATCAAGGGTAAGGATGGTGTCTATGCATCTGCATTGCTGGTGGAAATGCTTGCTGTCACCGGCAAAAAGCTTTCCGCGATCATGGAAGAGATCCATGCGCAGTACGGTAAGCTTGCATTGGAAGAGAGAGACTACCGCTTCAGTCAGGAGAAAAAGGAAGCGATTCAGAAGCATCTGCTGGAAGAAAAGAAATTGCCGGAGATTCCCTACGAAGTAGAGCAGATTTCTTGCCTTGACGGGGTAAAGCTGTATCTGAAAAACGGTGGATGGATTTCTGTACGGTTCTCCGGTACGGAACCGTTGCTTCGAATCTTCTGTGAGATGCCGGAAGCGGAAGATGCAAAGCAGCTTTGTGAGATCTTCGAGGATTACTTATTGCTGAAAAAGTAAATGGATTATCATAATTTGGTGAAAGAGATGGTAACACAGTGGAGAACTGTGTTATCATCTTTCTATATACAAAAATTTTCTGAGGTGGATGTTCATGAAGACAAAAGAAAAAATCTGCAGACGGAAATCCTTGCTATGGAGTATGCTTTTCCTACTGTTATTCGGCTGGTTCCTGCCGCTGCTTGTGACTAACGGCATCATGAGCATTATGGCGACACGGAAAGTACATACCCAGATCGATCGGTCCGTGACGACGTCCATGGAAAAGGCGGCAGAGATCATGGAGCTGCAGCTGGCAGAGAGTGAGACCGCATCCAAGAATGCTTCCTATCTGAACGTGATCCGGGAAGCATATCTGACGTATCAGGATGGCGGAAACAGACGGGATTTCCAGACAACCGTATTTACTTTCCTGGAGCAGCAGTATATGTTCCATAAAAACTGCCAGGCTGTGAACCTGGTATTCCGGGAATATCCCGATGATATCTATTACACCTACAATAACAGTACCGGCGGAACCTATCGTGACATCACTTATTTCAAGACCTATGTGGCAAAGGATCTGTTAGAAGAGATGGATGACCTGGATACCCGGACGGAACTGCGCAGCTACGACGGACGACTGTATATGATCCGTAACCTGGTGGACTCCAAATTCCACCCTTTTGCAATCCTCGCGATCGAATTGAACGAAGAATCTCTGATGGAGAGTTTAAAAAGTGTCTGGGGTTATGAAAACGCTGTAGTCTATCTCGACGGCACATATGCTTTAAGCATGGAGGGTGGCGACAGCTTGCACTATGGCGAAGAACAGCAAAACCGGCTTGCGGAAAACGACAGCTTTATAGAGCATGCGAGCGGTAGGCAGAACCCCTATGTATATAAGAGGCTGAAGCTGTATCATTCCACGTTAGACTGTGTGGTAGAACTGGACCGGTCGGCAATCTATGCAGAGATTAAGACAATCCGCTATGTTTACGGAATTCTGGCGGTGTTTGCACTGCCGCTGGTATTCATTATTTATAATTTCCTGAATAAACGGGTCAACAGACCGGTGCAGGATCTCATTAAGGTATTTGATGTGGTGAGAGCCGGGGAGTACGGCACCCAGATTGAGAATATGGCAAACAGCGAAGAATTCTATCATATGGAAGAATCCTTTAATTATATGTCATCCCAGCTGAAGCAGCAGTTTGATAAAATCTACATGGAGGAGATTGCTCTGCGGGATGCAAAGATCATGGCATTGCAGTCACAGATCAATCCCCATTTCCTGAATAATACATTGGAGATCATCAACTGGGAGGCACGCCTGAACGGTAATATGCGTGTCAGTCAGATGATCGAGGCACTGTCCACCATGCTGGAAGCCACCATGAACCGTAAGGCGGATCCTTACAATACTGTGGCGGAAGAAATGGAATATGTGGATGCATATCTCTATATCATCACACAGCGGTATGGAGAGAAATTCACCTGTCGAAAAGAAATAGATGAGAGCCTGTTAAACTATAAGATCCCCCGCCTGATCGTGCAGCCCATTGCAGAGAATGCCATTGAACACGGCATGAGCATTACCAGAGAAGGGGAACTGGTGATCAGGCTGTATCGAAAACGGGAAGATCTGTTGTGTATCGAGATTGAGAACAACCGTCCTTTAAGTGAAGAAGATCAGGCGAAGATACACAAGCTGTTAAAGGAAGGGCCGAATCCACAAAAGGAACACCGCGTAAGCCTTGGAATCCGTAATGTTGACCAAAGACTTCGCATGATGTACGGTCCGGAGTGCGGATTGTTCATCAGTAATAACAAAAATAATCATACGGTTAGTACAATTTTGGTCAAAATTGATGAAGGAAGACAACAATAATAGGCAAAAAAAGCCAAAGGCAACAATTTTGATTTTCCCCCATTCATACTATTATATAGTTACAACAGATGAAGAACATCTGGAAAACAAAATTTGGGAGGTATAGTGTATGAAACGATTTATTGCAGCAATGCTGGCAGGTACCATGATTTTTTCTCTTGCAGCATGTGGCAGCCAGCCGTCTGACGGGGGCGTAGAGACGACCGGCACAAAAACAGAAAGTACTACAAGCTCCGAGGAAACAACAGCTACAGCAAAGCCTGTAGAACTGAATGTAACCACCACCTTCGCAGGTGAAGATGGTAACGCACAGAATTTCAAAAATGCCGTAAAGGCATGGTGTGACGAGACCGGTAACACTGTGGCAGATACCTCTGCTACTTCTGATGAGACCTTCAAGACCAGAGTAATCACCGACTTCGAGACAGGCTCCGAACCCGACGTACTGTTCTTCTTCAACGGAGCAGATGCAAACAGCTTCATCGAAGCTGACAAGGTAGTTTCTATTGATGAGATCCGCGCAGAGTATCCCGATTATGCATCTAACATGAATGATGATCTGATCACCGACTCTCTGGTAGACGGCAAAAAATACGCAGTTCCCGTCAACGGTTTCTGGGAAGCAATGTTCGTGAACAAAGAAGTTCTGGACGCAGCAGGCGTAGAAGTCCCCGGTGCTGATTACACCATGGACATGTTCAAGGAAGACTGCCAGAAGATCAAGGATGCAGGATATACTCCGATTGCAGCAGCTCTGGGCAACATCCCTCATTATTGGTGGGAGTATGCGATCTTTAATCATAACACCCCTGAGAATCATGTACAGGTTCCCGCAGGAATTGAGGATGCTACTTCCTGGGTAGACGGTATGCTGGATATCAAGGAGCTGTATGAACTGGGATATTTCCCTGACAACACCTTATCCGCTACCGATGATGAGACTTTTGCAATGTTCGTAGACAGCAAGGCTGCATTCCTGATTGATGGTTCCTGGAAGGTTGGCGGTATTGTAAGTGCATGCCAGTCCGATCCCGAGGACGCTTCTACCCTGGATGCTGACAAGCTGGCTAACTTTACCGTTACCTATGTACCCGGCAATGGTGACAGAAAAGCAACCGATCTGATCGGTGGTCTGTCCATGGGTTACTACATCACCAGAAAAGCATGGGAGGATCCCGACAAGAGAGCAGCAGCTGTTGATTTCGTAAGCTACATGACCTCTGATGAATTAGTTCCCGTATTTGCACAGCATACCGCAAGCGCTCTGAAGAACGCTCCTGCAGTAGACGAGAGTCAGTTCAATGCATTGCAGATCGAAGCTATGGATATGATGTCCGGTGTTACATCCCTGACCGGAGCCGTACAGGACATCTTCATGGGTGACTGCCGTGTAACTACTTTTGACGGCATGCCCGAGATCGTAACCGGTAAGCTGGACGCAGCTGAGGCAGTGGAAGAAGGACTGAAGCTGTATCACGCACAGCAGTAAAATAAAAAAGATTTCTTGCTCAGCCGGGGGATAAAACCTCCGGCTGATTTCAACAGGAAAGTGAATGGAGGAAGCATATGGGAGCAAGTATATACAAGAATAAGAAACCGGCAATAATTTTCCTGATCCCCGCCTTTCTTTTCATGATTGTCTATTTGTATTACCCGTTCTTACAGAATATCTGGAATAGTTTTCAGAATATACGACAGCTGGGAAGCAGCGGTGAAGGATTCCTGGATCCCTGGTACAGCAACTATGTAGAGATGTTTCATGATGAAGTTATGTGGATTTCCCTGAAAAACACACTGATCATGATGCTGGTTACGCTGGTGGGTCAGGTGGGAATCGCTATTGTCCTGGCATTGATGGTAGATAATATTACACACGGGAAACACTTTTTCAAGACGGTATACTTCTTCCCTATCGTGATCTCTGCTACCGCACTTGGTCTGTTGTTCAAGCTGATCTTCCTGTATGACAAGGGTATGCTGAACCAGATCCTGGAAAAACTGGGTAAGGTCGGACTGACAGACTGGAAGGGCGAAGGGATCGCACTTTTCACCATGATGCTGCCGGTTATGTGGCAGTATGTAGGATTCTATTTCGTGATCCTGATCACGGGACTGAATAATATTTCCGATGAATTGTATGAAGCAGCCAGAATTGACGGAGCTTCTACATTCCAGAAGGTAAGATACATATCCATACCGTTGTTACACAATGTGATCTGCACATGTAGCGTTCTGGCAGTCACCGGTGCCCTGAAAGTATTCGACCTGACCTGGACCATGTTCCCGAAGGGAATGCCCTTAAAGAGCACCTTCCTTACCGGAACCTACATGTACTATCACACCATGGAGACTAAGAATGTAGATTACGGTTCCGCACTGGCAGTACTGATCGTAGTCCTTGGTATCGTACTGGCTAAGGTGGTAAATACCATCTTCAAAGAAAAAGATTACTAGGAGGGAAAGCCATGAAGAAGAAAATATCCGTTGGGTCCATATTGGTATACCTTTTCCTGAGCATCTGGGCTTTTACAACGATCTATCCGATCATCTGGGTCATCCAGAACTCCTTCAAGGCGAAGGATAAGATCCTTGCAGATTCTTTCTCTCTGCCGGTGGGGGATCTGTTCACCACAGCCAACTATCGTAAGGCATTCGGCAATCTGAATATCTTCGGAGCTTACCGCAACAGTATCTTCATCTCCATGATGGTATCACTGTTAGTAATTCTGTTAGCGGGTATGGCAGCATATGCACTGGCAAGATATTGTTTCCGGGGAAGCAGCTTCCTGTATTCCCTGGTAGTGTCCGCTATGATGTTCCCGGTATTCGCCACCATCATCCCGGTGTTCTCCATGGAGACCTCCTGGGGGATCGTTAATACCAGCAGCTGGTGGCTGACCATGCTGTCCGTGATCCTGCCGCAGGTAGCTGGTAACCTGGCGTTTTCCATCGTAGTGTTGTCCGGGTACATGAAGAGCCTGCCGCTGGAACTGGAAGAAGCAGCGTACATGGAAGGCTGTAACGCATTCCAGATTTATTTCAAGGTCATCATGCCGTTGACCAAGCCTTCTTTCGCTACGGTAGCCATTTTCGCATTCTTGTGGAGCTACAATGACCTGTTTACCCAGATGTTCTTCCTTCGCCGTCCGGAGATGCGTACCATCACAAGACTTTTGAATGAACTGACCAGCCAGGAAGGAACGAACTACGGACTGATGGCAGCCGCCGTTACACTGGTAGTTGTGCCGGTATGTACAAGGTAGTGATTATTGATGATGAACCGCTGATCGTGGAGGGACTGTCCCGGAGTATCCCCTGGGAGCACTGGAACTGTAAGGTCGTGGGATTCGGCTATAACGGAATCGAAGGGATGGAAGTGATCCGCCGGGAGAAGCCGGCTATCGTCATCTCCGACATTAGTATGCCGAAAATGGACGGGCTGACCATGATCGCCGGTCTGAAATCAGAATTCCCGTACATGCAGGTGTCTATTCTTACGGGGTATCGTGAATTTACATATGCGCAGGAAGCTATCCGGCTGGGGGTGTCGGCCTTTCTGCTGAAACCGTCCAAGATGGACGAGTTGTATGAAGCTATTGAGAACATGACAGAGAAACTGAAGCTGTTCCACATAGAAGAGGAACAGCCGGAAGCTGTCACGGAAGAGGCGGAGGAAGAAGACTCCGTACTCTACAATAGTGAAGCCAATAATTTTGTAGTGACGAAAGCACTGGAATATATCAAAGAACATTCCAGAGAACGAATCCAGTTAGCGGATGTGGCGGATCACTGTTATGTGAGCCAGTGGCATCTGAGCAAACTGTTAAATAAGCATACGGGCGAGAATTTTTCTTTCGCCCTGAACAAAGCACGTATTGTGGAAGCTAAGGAACTGCTTAAGGATCCTTCCCGCAGAATCTATGATATCGCAGAAGAAGTGGGATTCCAGGATCTGGCTCATTTCTCCCGGGTATTCAAAAAGCTGGAAGGAATCTCAGCCAATGAGTATCGAAATACTTTAAGCTGAGTATGTGATCGTCTATAGAGTTCCTTATGCATGACTTTTGAAGCGTGCAGGAGGAGACGAATATGAGAGTTTATTGTGCGAAAAATTATGAGGAAGCATCTATACTGGCGGCAGATCTGATCGCTGCACAGATTTTATTAAAGCCGGACAGCGTACTGGGACTGGCAACAGGATCCACACCCATCGGTGCCTATCAGAGACTGATCGCAAAATACGAAGCCGGAGAGTTGGATTTCTCTCAGGTGAAGACCATGAATTTAGACGAATACAGAGGGCTGGACGGCGAGAACCCTAACGGATACCGCTACTTTATGAACCATCAGCTCTTTGATCATGTAAATATAAAACAAGAAAACACCCATGTTCCCGACGGTAAAAAAGATCCCGCCCAGGCATGCGGTGAGTATGATGCCATACTGGAGCGTATCGGTGGTATTGATTTACAGCTGTTAGGACTTGGTCATAACGGACACATCGGATTCAATGAGCCGGCAGAGGAGTTTTCCAAGACCACACATTGCGTGGATTTGAGCGAAAGCACCATCGAAGCGAATGCCAGATTCTTCGATTCCGAAGATGAGGTGCCCAGGCAGGCATATACCATGGGCATCCAGTCCATCATGCAGGCGAAGATGATCCTCATTATGGCTTGCGGAGCAGATAAAAAAGAAATCGTAAAGAAAGCATTCTGGGGACCGATCTGTCCTCAGGTTCCCGCTTCGGTATTACAGCTTCACAATAACGTGATTCTGGTAGGCGATGAAGCCTGCCTTGGCTAAAGTTAAGGAGGGGACAAAATGCCAGCAGAGGGTGCGAAACAAATAAAAGAAGTAAAAGGATTATTATATACCACAGAATATGAGTTCCGTCCGGGCAGAATCCGCATCGAGGGAGACCGGATCGCAGAAGTGGACTTCTGCACAGAGGGAGAGCTAAGTGAAGTGGAACGTGAGACACTGGTGCTGCCCGGATTGGTAGATGTTCATTTTCACGGAGCAGCAGGATATGACTTCTGTGATGGGACACAGGAAGCGTATCGTGCCATCGAAGCCTATGAGAACAGCCATGGGATCACCAGTATCTGTCCTGCGACCATGACACTGCCGGTAGAACAGTTAAAACAGATTTTGACAGAAGTGTCGGGAGATAAGCCGGACAGCTTAGTGGGAGTACATCTGGAAGGCCCTTTTATCAACAAAGCAAAAAAGGGTGCCCAGAAGGAAGAATATGTCATCCCTCCCAGTGTTGAAGTGCTGAAGGAATTACAGAAATGCGCAAAGGGACTGGTAAAGCTGGTATCCATCGCACCGGAGACAGAAGGAGCCATCGACTGTATCCGGGAACTGGGGAAAGAGTTT
>OGXD01002501.1_pt1 | contig 11207 bp, 11 predicted proteins | sample 1576211 | NCBI WGS metagenome assembly OGXD01 (sample SAMEA3541470, study PRJEB24748) | human gut metagenome | biome: human gut; feature: human-associated habitat; material: faeces | place: China | collected 2012
CACGGACCATTTTACATCATACTTATTTTGTTTCCATAACAAAAAATCAAAATTATGATCCAAAAAATATAACACCGCCAATGCTAATTCAATCGCACTTCTAAGACAAATATATGCGTTTCTGTACATTCCGTTCGACGCCATATAAACTGAAGATATCAGATCATGGCATACTTCCTTCATAACCAATACAATTTGTTCATCTTCTACTAAAGCACAAAATTTCTCAACAGCATTTAGATACATAATTACTTGCATATATACTTCTTCATTTTCACTAATCGCGGTCCGATAATTAGTCTCTAATGAAGAAAACATTCTTTGCATTATTACATTAGTCGTATTTTCCAAAGTTCAATCCTCTCTTATAATTGTTTTGTTCATTATACCACTATCAGTTTTTATTCTCCACCTAATTTCTACAAATTTCGCCCTTTTCCGCCGTCTGAAACTCATCCCGAAACTTCCACTTTATCTCCACCCTATCCTTAGCATGTACAACAGTCTCCGCCACGAAAGTATCTACAATTTCCTTATCCAATTTCTGCAACTTCATCTGCTCTTTCAGCATTTCAAAACCGGCTACTTCCGGCAGGTCCATAGCTGCCATTTTGCTGATTGCAGCTTTCTGCTTTTCAATATTTTCCTGCATGCGCACAAGCAACTGCTCGTAGGTCTTTCTCTTCTCCAAATAGGTTTCTCTGTCGGTCATACCAAGCTTGTAGCTTTCATATGCATCACGTAAATCCTTATTGATACGCTCGTAGCTGTTCTCCATATCAAGCAGATGCTTTTCTGCCAATTTTAAACGCTGTGCCTGCTTTTCACGCTGCATATCCACAATCTTTCTGAAATCTACCCACATATCAATAAACATCTGCAGCGACTTCATTACTACCTCTTCCATAGTCGAATCGAGGACACTGATATTGCACTTGCCATCTGCCTTATCCAGGTAATGCTTGGCGCAGTAATAGTTCGGACGTTCGGAATAAGAATGGGACATTCGGTGTCCGCAATTCCCACATATTATTTTACCGGTCAGACAGTATGTTTCATGTTTTCTCTCAGCACTAGCGCACTTATTACCTTTTCTCATAGCAACCACCTTTTCAAAATCCTCTCTACAGATAATAGCAACATGACAATTCTCCACGTGCTTCCATTCCTCCGGCAAAGCCTTGGCGTGCTTATCGCCTACATTTTCACTCTTTAATCGGTTATAGACCATGGTTCCGGTATACTGTTCATTTGCAAGGATTCTGCTCACTGCAACATTGTTTCAAAGTAGCTTTTTCTCACGATATTTTGCAAGCTGCTTTTCATTGTTCTCCTGGATATCAATATACACTCCCGGCGAATCAATTCTATCCCGATTCAAACCCTCTGCAATTTTGTACATGGACTTACTGGACAAAAACTCTCTGAAAATCCTTTTTACAATCTCACTTGCAACCTCATCCACTACCAACTTGTGCTTATCCTCCGGACTTTTTACATATCCATAAGGAGCAAAGGCAGCAATATATTTTCCGTTGCTACGCTTGGCATCCAATGTGGAAGAAACCTTCTGAGACTGCTCTGCACTGAAGAAATCATATAAAATCCCTTTGAAAGCAACATTAATCTAACCGATACCGCCTACATAATCATTGCTGTCGTAATGATCGTTAATAGCTATAAATCGCACGCCCATAAAAGGAAATATCTGGTCGATATATTTTCCCTGCTCAATATGGTCTCTGGAAAATCGGGAGAAATCCTTCACGATAACACAGCTAATGGCAGAAATAGTTTTGAATTATTGAAAGCAAAGGTACTGCTTCATGAACAATCTTGCTACGAAATCAACTAAGTTTGGAAAGAACCTATGGAGCGTTTACGAAAAAATCGCTACCCATAGCTTATATAAATGCACAAACTATGGATAACGATTTTGTTATCTACTGCAATCTTTTATTGTAATTTGAACCGCTCTTCCTGTGGTTCCTATTAAGGTATACGCCAGTCTTCTTGCCCCCTCATAGCCCCGTATACGTAGAGGTGTACTCACCTCCGGGAGCTACAGACGAGCCACTTAACTGTGTTCACGACGCCCTTCTCATATGAGAAGCACTATCTCCCCTATCTGCCTTGCGGGGACCAGGACGAACCTCTCGCCCTTCATGGATTATTATCCTTACGCCACATACCTATTCCTGCATTTTCCAGACTTCCATCCAGCCTCTCGACCTTCATCTCTCAATCCATCAGCCTACTGATATGATAACTGTGACTTCCATCCTGCGGGTATATGAACCGTAATTTTACTCAAATCTGTAACTGCTATTCAGTTGTCGAATTCCATTGGCTTTTCAAACCACACGCAAAGCATAATCCATAATTTGCAAATTGTAAAGACATTATTCTGGTGTATTTTTCATCAAAACAGGTCATTTTGTGACTTTTTGCTCTGCCCATGTATATCATACAGACCTTACGCATAATTGTACACATCCTAAAAAGACCTGTTTTGTCAGTTTGGTATTCTTTGTTGTATGAATTTCTCTTTGCGGGATTATCATATCATGTTGTGCCAAGGTTGAAAATGAACAGGGCTGGTGTATTTTGATGGATTTACACCAAGAATTGGTGTTTTATGGCATCTTTCTCAGAATATATACCAACATCTAACCATATACTTTTAACGCTCCAATCAAATACCCCTCAAATAAAATTTATGTCCAGTATGGTATATACTTTCTATTTTTCAGTGCAGCATTTTCATCAGACAACTTAATAAGCTCCGCATCCAGTGTAGCTTTAATAATTCTTGATACAATAGCCATATTTTTTGCATCAATACCGAAACGCTCCCTTAATACTGAGTTTGCGACCTCTATTTCATTCACATAACAATAACATGTATACAAATAACAGGTTCTGATTTTATCTTCTTTCTTCCAATCATTCAGATTATCATACCAATATAGTTTCGTTCTGGTAAAATCATTTCCGGTTTCAACCTTTGGTGCCGGAATAGTCAAATCGCGCATCCCTTCTTCCATACGATTAAATCCGCTTCCTCGTTCCTCACTAATCCGAACAATTCTAAGGAATGATGCCATAGCCTCATTGCGAGAGTGAGGTACTGTATCAATAATACGATTAACCTCCACTAAAAGGCTTCCCGGATTCAATGCTTCCACTTTCGTGTCAAAAATCTCCATAACAGGACCACTTCCATAAGCAGTTAAATCCTGATGAATGATCATATTTCCAAGCATTTCTCTGATTGCTTTGCGCAGAAACATGATATGCTCCAATCTTCTTCCACCATCGATTTCTTCCTCTTGTGGAATCAGCGTCATAATATAGTCTGTAATATCGTCAAATTGTATTGCATATCCTTTTGTAAAAACCTGCTCTCTTATTGCATTAGTTTTACCATTGCCCTTGTATTTAATTACACGAACCGCCTTTCTTTTTAGATGTGCAAAGGCAGTTAAATCCTTTGTCAGAAGTAATGCTCCCATATTAGTAATCGCATAATTTCCGTTATCCATCTCGCGAATAAATTCTTCATCAATCATATTGTGAATAATGGCATCACGATTACTCGGTAACGGTAATTTCATAAGTGTATAATATGCTGCACAGTCTAAGAGTTCCGTTACTTTAGATGCCGTAACATTCTCCATCGCCACTCTCAATTCAAATGGTTTCTGTTCGAAGGACAGCCAGAGTTTTCGTTCTTTCTCCGGATATTCTTTAAACTTTTTCTTATATGAACCTACACGGATAAATTCAGTTCCCTTAAAGTTGGTAGGAGTATTCACTGCTGCAGGTATCTCCATAACAACAACTTTTCCTTTATCCGTATTCACTTCAACAAATCTAAAATCCACCCTTGGTTTTAATCCGCCAGCCAGCCAATTCTCGATTTCTTCGTTACCTTTTTTTTGCTTTTTCGGTGAAAATGTCGTTCCTTCGATCTCATATGTTTTATCATTAACTCCCCACAAAATGTACGCTTTTTCCTTGTTGCAAATGGTCGCCGAATTACTTAAAGCAGAAATATACTCACCAATCAATTCCGGTTCGTAATTATTCACTTTGTATTCTAGCCACTCGGTTTCCTCCGGCAGTTGACGGAGTCTGTCAATTAAACTGATAAAATATTCTTGTTCTGAATTCATAAAAAAACTGCTTTCTGTTACATATTTCCTAATGCTTGATTTTATCCTACTCCAACAGCTTCATTTCTAAATATCTGCTTACATAAAACGAACGAATATCTATACAGATAATTATCTTACTATTTTGCGTTCATCAAGCAAAATTTACACATATACATGGCATTATATGCTTATCTTATAACAATTCTTCCATATCCATACTATCAAATATAGTCTCTTCCACAACTCTCACGCACTCATCCGTATGTTTCTTTATATCATCACCCCAAAACCTAATAACGACCCAACCTTCAAACAACAATTTTTTGTTTATTTCATCATCACGTTCCCGATTTCGTGATATTTTATTAATCCAGAATTCACCATTATTACTCTTCGCTAGTTTGAGCCTTAATACTTCCCAGTCTTTTCCGTGAAAGAATTCTCCATCACAGAATATTGCGATCTTGTACTTTGTTAGAACAATATCAGGACTACCAGGAAGTCTTCCATAATTCTTGCGATATCTATAACCTTTTTTCCATAATGCTCGTCTTAATATCAGTTCAATTTTAGTATCCTTAGCCCGGATATTTTTCATATTTTTATGTCTTTGTTCCTTCGTCAGAACGTCCGCCATATATAACCACCCTTTTATACGGTATCTCCACCATCCAGAATAAAATTACGTTCAAACGTAACCCCTGCCGCTTCAGCAATATCCTCTAGTTCAGCTACCGTAAAACTCTCTCTCTTCAGTTTTGCATTGAAATTCTGTGGTGTAGTTCCCAAACGCCTTGCCAATTCTGCCAAACTAATTTTTTGCCTAACACACAATACTTTTACTTGCTCAGATATTGTCATTTTTACTCCTCCTTACTACGTGTCAGATGTAAATCTAATACTATTTTGTCAATCTTCCCATCTGGATATATATACTGTAATTCATCATAATCAAACTCAGGGTTTAACGAATGAACTATACTATGATGATTAGGACACAAAATAAGAAGATTGTCTGATGAATTATCAACACTTTTTGAAAAGTATTTTATATGATGAGCTTCAGCAATATTAACACCATGTTCTGCGCCAACATTTTTTCCGCATATTTGACATCTATATGCATATAGACGCTTTAACATATCCACTTTTTTCTTAGAATACGTACGTTCTATCACAGACTTTATCGTCTTATTCAACGCAGCTGTTTCATCATCAAAATTAAGATACATTTCCATATCATATTCCGAGACCTCATTACCATAAGCCTCTAAATCCAAGTTCTGCATCTCTTCCATAGTCCCGTCAAGAACCATTTTCACAAGTTCTGTTATTTCTTCAAAACTCATTATATTCCATTGCTCATACATTTCTATTACAGCAGCTGTAGGTTTTCTCTTGTGATATCCTGCCCTTCCATTATTAAAAAACACATCGAATTCATCACGTCTTTGCTTAATATAAGCATTCGGTGCAATCCCCGATCCCGTAATACGTATTGATAAATCTTCCATTGCTTTTGAAACCGGGCCAGTATATCCTAACTCCTTAAATGCATCTTCATTATATTTTGAAATATAAAATGCTACCAAAGATTTCTTCTGATTATTTGTCATTCTCTTTCACCTAATATATCTGTATTAACATCCATAATCTGTCTAAAAATAGCCTCCAAAACATCTACCACAATACTATTTCCAGCCATTTTTATCAATTTCTCTGTTGAATATAAACGTCTACTCTTTGTCACCATAGGGTTATCACTGATCACCTTATCGAAATCCGCCTCATCAAATCCCATTAATTTAAAGCACTCTCGCGGAGTGAGATATCGCCATTTTGTTTTCCCTCTGACGTAATTCTTATACGTAATTAAACCAGAATTAGGATTACGATCTTGTTTTGTGGTTACTGTATTGACGACTATTTCATTAATTTTCTTTCCATCGTACAGCATGTCATTATCTTTAAATATTTTCATTCTAGATGGAGTATTGTTCGGCTTACTTGCATCAGCTTCTTCTTTATATTGGGGAACACCTTTATAGTCCAAACAAAGGATATCTTTCAACATTAAATCCCTTTGTTTTAATCTTTGAGCCTCATCTTTCTCCAAATTATGCTCCTCAAAATAATTCTTCACTGCATTTATTATATCTTTGTCATTTTTGCATAAAACACTGATCATATATGCTCTTTCTCTATTCTGAGGAATACCAAAATTTTTGGCATTGAGCCTATATATTTGATTGTAATAACCCAAACTTTCCAGTGTAGATTTCCAATCTTCAAAATCTTCCTTATGAGGCTTTGACAAAATATTGGTTACATTTTCCATAAGCAAAAAGCGTGGTAACTCCTTACCTTTCTCGCTCATTTCAAGTAATATACGCTCTACCTCCCAAAGCATGCCTGAACGATTATGCGCATCCCGTGCAATTCCGCTCTTATTTCCATGCCAGCAACCACACAATGACAAATCTTGACATGGAAAAGAATATGTAAATAAATCTATATTTTCAGGTATATCTTCTCCTTTAATATCTGTTATGCTTACCAAATTATTTGTTTCTTTTATTGCTACATATAATCTTCGTTTTACATTCATTGGTATACGCTTAAATGACTCGTCATTCATTGGCTTCTTTCCATCAGAGCTTAAAGAGAATCCTTTTAAAAACTCCGTCACTTTTTCATCAGAAACTTCTGAATATTTATCAACATCAATTTTGCCCTTATGTATCAAACAATATGCCAATATTGCATTGATATCCCAATCTGCAGTATTGACGATCTCAAACGGTCTTCCAATCTTGGTTAATGCTTTTGCCTGACTTCCAATACCGCTAAAGGTTTCTATTACTCTAAACATTTTTCTCTCCTTGGATCACCATACAGTATAGTCCAAGCCGTCTAAATCAATCGTATATGTGATTTGTATCACCGACTCCGGAATATGATTATCCTTAAACGAGGCTTTTGTAATCTTTGGGAATGTATCATCCACCTCATATTTTCTTTTTTCTAACACTTTATATTTTTCTTCTCTTATGCTTGTGCCTTTCTCATACCCTAGCTGGTATAATTGTTGTTCAAGCTTGTCTTTGTCATATCCATCAGCAACTAATCTATCTTTCATATCGTTTATTGAAATACCATTTTTTGACTGCTCCAATCTACAGAAATATAATTGCAGTCTCTTTAGACTCTGAAGTTGATGTTGCCCAGCAATAGTAATAGTTGCTCCATAACGTTTCACTGTTGACTTAACCTCATAACTACTCTCATAACTTTCTATATCATGGCTTCCCGCATTAACTGCTGTCCATTCTATTGTATTATCATTAACATATAAATCATCCAAAACCATCATTTCTGCAATAACACTATATGCCTCTTTGTTGGAAATTACATTCCCCATAAGTTCACGCCATTTTTTCCACCAATCCAATGGTTCTGCCATGAGGTTTTTTCTATCTACTCCATCAATACCAGGTTCAACAAACTGCGCACAAACCGTTGCAAATTCATATCGTAAACTGTCCAACATACAACTAAGCACAAGATACTTCTTTTCGACCCCGCCAATAGCCATATTTCTTGAAAACAATCTGCTATTTGCAAATTTTTCCGAAATATCTCTTGAATCATCAAATTCAATTGCAACTCCATACCATTCATTGTTTCGTATAGCCATTGCTGGATAATCATTTGAAAGAGTTTTTATTTTTCTAGCTCCATTTTGCGTTGATGCAAAATATTCTCTAATTTCTTCCAGTATTCCCATAATTTATTCCTCCTCAAACGCACTAAATACAGATTTTGCCACTCCCAACGCCAATAATGGGGGAACTGCATTTCCAATTTGTTTGAATGCATCTCCCATAGAGCAATCAAAGAAAAAATCATCTGGAAAAGACTGTAATCTTGCAGCTTCTCTTACAGTAATTCCTCTAGGTTCCCAAGGATGTATATGACTGTAAGTATCTTTACCCAAATGTGCAACCAATGTGTGAGACGGTTTCTTTTCGTCTAACTTTTTCCACTTATTCTCAAACTTATCTCGATCATATTGTGGCACCATTTTGTTGTAAAGATTAATATACTCCTCACTATCTTTCTCGTATCCGAAAAGTTTAGATTCTTCATAAAATAACTCATCCGCTATTCTCGACGCTACAATATAATTATCTCCCTGCTGCATTCTCGCAAAAATAGGGAAATCTCTTGTGTTTTTTCTGAATGCATTTGCCGAAACTCCGAATCCTTCTTTTCCATACCAAGAGCGCATCAATGTTTGATATTCATTCTGAGCTTCCGTTTTATAGGGATACTCTATGTTCAAAGACACTAATTTATATTTCGAATCTGCTGTTGGGAATACTTCTGGCAAATCTGAAAATGCATCACCTACTGTAACCCATGCCTTCAAACCATCTGTTATTCCATTTGGTTCCTTAAAAAACTTACATTGTTTATATCCCTCAAATCTTTTTTGGTGTTGCGTCATAACGTCACTTGTATTTCGATGTGTTGGCTGAGGTAGGTTTATCTCTATATCCTCTTCATTTTTTACGCATACAACAAATACTCTTTCTCTTACTTGTGGAACACCATAATCAGCAGAATTAAGCAATGTCCAATATGCCTTATAACCTTTTTTAGTCAATTCGTCACATACTATTTCAGGAATATTTTTGCCTCCAAAATTCGTTGATTCTGGCACGTTTTCCATTATTACTGCACGTGCATTCAATTCAACTACAAACCTTAAGAAATCCTGATATAAATATCCTCTGGCATCCTTAACGTTAACTCTATCTTCGCCGAGAGATCTTAATTTTCCACGTCCTGCCATAGAATAAGCCTGGCATGGAGGTCCACCTATTACAATACAACCTTCCTCTCCAAATCTATTTTTAAATACATCAGCATCTATTTCCGTAATGTCACCACAGATATGCGTTTCGCTTTTTCCATATCGCCAAGACAAATTATAGGAAATAGTTTTACATGCTTCTGGCATTAATTCAATTCCTGCTACAATATCAAATCCTGCTTTTTCAAATCCAAGTGCTAATCCACCACACCCGGAAAATAAATCAATAATCTTTGGCAACATTATACCCGCACCCCCGCATCCCAAAATAACGAACGCACGTATTCTTTCTCGCCACCTAAATATAAAGCCGGATCTACAACCATAACTTTTGCTGTATTTAACTTCATCACTATTCTGAACAAATCATCTTGCTGCGTTTTTGTATTCTTATTAAAATCATCCAGAACCTGCTGTGGAATATGGCTGTAATAGTACATAATATATCTATACACACTAATAAACGTACCCTTGCGTCCTGTTCTTTCTTCTAAGTTCAAGATGCTGTCGGTTGTAAAGCACGGTGCTTCCAAAACCTTGGCTGTTGTGTGTATATCTCCTTGCCATGATAGATGAACATACCACCAAATTGATCTAAGCCATATTCTTGCTGGTTTACTCCAATAATGACTTTCATTATCATATCCCCATCTTTCAGCGACAACATCTGGTATGACTTTTATAGAAAGGTATCTCCAAAAATCATCATTTGCTGCCGCTCTCAGACTAAATCCTGGTACACGCCATAAATAGTCATACAGCAAAATGCCAACATGTGCATCAATATAGTAATCTTTCTTTGTAATGCTATCTGGGGATTCACTTCTAACCTTTTGGTTAAATTCCTGAAGGTCTTTACGAATCTTCAAATACTCCCCCTCGACTTCCGGCAATGAAGGATATTTTAAAATCCACTCTTTCATCGCATTTTGAGCCTCGGAACGTTTTAGTGTCTTAATAATCATATTTTTTACATCCTTTGGTCAAAAAATTTTCTTATGGACAGTGACAGCGACTCCGGTCCTGATACATCCCATTCTAACGTGTTTATAAAATAGTTTACGGCTTCGGATACACTTCCACTTTGTAAGTCCTCTCCTATGGTAGTTACATCCCAATAATTTTCTTGTTCTTTTAGTTTTGTAATAATGACGCCTAATGCACTAGCCATTATTTCTTTCAACAATTGCTCGTCAAACGTTCTTTTAGTTTTATCTAAGTATTTGTAATTTTTATGTGCAGTATTTATATTTATCGCAACACAATCTGAAAACAAATCATATGTAGGATCATCCCAATCACATTTTACATACCATAACGGCTGACCCGGTTCATGTATTTCATACACAGGAAATACTGATCCAACTCCATCTAATCTTATTACAAATTTGCCTTCTAACTCACCCAAAATAAAACCATATTGATTTGCCAAATGCTCTTCACCCCAAATCGGAGTTCCCGCCTCTTTTACATATATTATAGTGGAAAACTCGACAGTTCCTCTTAATTGTGCTTCCGCAAACTCGTAATTCAATTCTAATTCCAAATCTCTTTGTGAATTTTCAATCGTTCCAATTGGAATAACGCCTCTTTGCTTAGAATCAGATGAAGTCCACATTAATGCAATTCCCAATTTTGCATTATTACATGCTATGCCATTTATACCAAATAGACATTGATATGTTCGGACTGAATATTTCCTACGAATACACAACTGATAATCATCTGGTGACCATATACCCTCATCATCAATTACTTTATGAACCGTAGTGCTACTGTCTACCTCTTCAGCACGCAGTATGTACTCTTGATCATCTCTTACATAATACAATTCATAAGGAGATGCCTGAAATCTTATTTTACTTAATAACTCATCCGTAATTACCGGAAAAAGTGAAATGTTTGCAGCCATTACTTATCACCTTCATTCTTTTCAACAGTAAACAGAGGCTTTATATCTTTCCTATTTAGCTGTATGCTAACCGTCAACTCTATTTCCATCTGATGTTTTTGTTCTGACATTATACGTAAACCACATCCAGAATTATTGTTTGTTTTAATCAATTCACAAATAATATCTTCCACTTTGTTCTTGACATTATTGCTGTCAACATCCACTTTTAAATTACTAACTGAATCATCTAGTTTTGTTATAACAATCTCTGTTG
>OGXD01002503.1_pt1 | contig 11198 bp, 13 predicted proteins | sample 1576211 | NCBI WGS metagenome assembly OGXD01 (sample SAMEA3541470, study PRJEB24748) | human gut metagenome | biome: human gut; feature: human-associated habitat; material: faeces | place: China | collected 2012
GATAATTCTCATTTTCTGACTTTTTTTACTTGCCATAAAAAATAGTCGCCTCCTTTTCGTACTTTATTTGGTAATAGTACGACAAGTGGTGACTGTACACTCATCCGTGTGTGTCATATCGGTTCATTCAAAAATCCTCCCTATGGAGGCTTGACTCACACGTTTATCTGCTCCTTGGCAGAAAATATGTTACTGTACAGTGACTTGCCGTCAGGGTTCCCGGCCGAATTTGCTGATCTCGGCCTCTTGACATTCGCTCCACGGAAAAACCCACCGGATGGTGGCAACCTCACGCTTCATCGCTATCATGTCACAGCAAATATTAGTCTACCATACCTTTTTCCATAATGCAAGAACTTTTTTCACGAAAACTACAAGCCATGCAAAAAAGGTAAAAACAAATTTCGTCGGGAGCTCGCTCACGTAAGAAAATTTGTTTTTTAGCTTTTTTATAGGGCGACAGCCCGTGACCGAGTGAGCTTTGCTCACGAGGTTGCATGGCTTGGATGATGGAACATGCAAAAAATAAAATTCACGCCATTTCGGTGGGAGTTTGCTCACACAAGAAATGGTGGGAATTTTACTTTTTATAGGGCGACAGCCCGTGACCGAGCCGAAGCGGAGCGGAGGCGAGGTTGCATGGCGCAGTATACGAGGCGACAGCCCGTGACCGAGCCGAAGCAGAGCGGAGGCGAGGTTGCATGGCTTGTAGTTTTCCGGAGGAAGTGCACAATCCTCGGCGTTCCCCGCCAAATCCATGGCGTCCCACACCCCATGCAACGCTTTTCCCTCTTTTTTCCCCTAAGCGTTGTCTATTTCGCTCGTTTCACGCCTCTTATCTCTCTTATTTCGTCAAATTACGCCCCAAAAACAACTCTTTCTTCCATATTAATGCTCCAGCGTTGCTTTTGAAGCAACCTCTTTTCGTTCTCATGCAACTCTTTTTTACTTTTACACCAATTTAGGTTGCATAAGACAAGTTGCCAGCATTACTTCCATCTCTTTTACCCAGTAGCATCGCGCTCACCAGTGATGGCAACTTGCTTTTGGCAATTTTAGCAACGGCCCCTCACACCAAATATTCCTGAATATAACAATCCAACACCCTGGTGTTCAACGGTGCGCTTGAACTTTCATGGAGCAATAAAACATCCCTGCCAATCAGCAATTGGTTCATCTCAAAGGCATCCAGTTTTCGCAGAACCGCATTATAATAATCTTCATTATCCATCATTCCAAAATGCTCCAAATAATAAATCCTGCCGGTTCGCGAATTCATAACCGTAAAGTCCGGATAAAAGGTAACTCTCCGCCCATGCACCGTGAGTTCCAATGGCTTTTCATATTTATACACTACACCATAACGCCGTAGGTGGTCCGCTATAATTATCTCCGACTTCGAGCGCACACGCTCACCATTTGCCGTGAAGTATTCGCCAGTTACTTCCTCATCCATCGTTTTCGCAGCATAATCTTCATTTTCAAACATCTTAACTCTTTGTTCAATAGGAATAAAATCCGGAGTAAATAAAACTTGCTTACCTTCATGCATCTGAGAATACACATCTTCCAATTCAGAATCCGAGAAAAATTCAACTGCCTGTCTTCCAGCCTCAATCTTAGCATTTAATATAGGAAGTAACTTTTTATAATACCTGTCTTTTGCCAGCATCCTCAACTTATCTTTTTCGCTTTTTTTCACATATCCCCCATTAAGATAATATTGAAATGCCCCTCGCACTTTCCGACAGATAAAATTACCACCATTTGATATCGTAACACTCTTTTCAGCCTTCCTGCGTACCTGTTCCAAAAACCATATACGCTCTCTAGCAAGACTCTTTAATTCATTTTCCAAACATCCACATCCTTTCTACACCAAACTCTACCTAATAAAATACACTTTAACACACATTTCAGGCATTTACCAGAATTATATACAACAAAAATCAGCGTATAACGCTCGCATCAGAAAAATTTCACACGGTCCTCCCCTACAATAACCGTGCCGGTGCCTTTTGCAAGCCCATCCTCATATAAATACAATCCATTTTTGTAGACCTTTTCCACTCCATCCGGAATCACAAACTCATCGCCAATTAAGTATGCAAAATACATTATTTTACCATCCTTCGAATACAGCCATCCATTTTCATCACTTTTATAATTAGGATTTGCCTCTGCCACATCAAATCCCATTTCACCACCATTTCTACTGTTTTCCCACACAACAGCATTTTTTGCAATATACTTCACGCTCGCCGATATTTGAATACGTCCTTCCTTATTGATTCGGATGCAATGCGTCCCAAGCCTTTCCAAATGTTCTGGCATATTATGAACATATTTATAAGAATCTCCCAGCGATTCCTCATCCAGCTGTTTCAAATTATCCGGCAGGGAACGCACAATGACACCGTTCAGACCATATTTTTTAACTTGCTGCAAACCACTCCCCAATTTTACTTTTACACACTCCCCTTTGTAAAAAGCATATTCATCAATAACTTCTATACTGTTCGCCAGGATTACTTACGAATCGCTTCCATATTTCCCCATGCCGCGAAAAGCACTCTTTTCTACCATTTTTCGGCCTTCTGCAAGCGTCACCTTCAAAGGCCCGGCTCCCGAAAACGCATATTCATTTATCTTTACATCAGACGGAATTTCCAGTGTCGACGTCTTAAGTTTGTATATCATACACTTCTCTTTCTCACTCAGGGAAAACGCCTTCTTTCCAATCACCTTAACACTTTCGGGAAGAATAATTTTTCTTTCTGTCTGATAGCTTCCTTTGTAACGGATGAGTACACCATCTTTCACTTCAAATAAATCGCTGGTTTTATTTTTCTGTTCCTTTTGCTGAATCGAATCCGGCTTTTTCACCTGTGCTTCCTGCGAGGAGTTTCCACAGCCACAAACCGCCATAGCAGCAAATAATATAACAAACAATGTGTTTATTTTTTTCATACTGCAGTCCTTCCTATTTGTAATTAATTTTTGCCTCTATGTAGACAATACGATTAAGACAGCGAATAAGTTGCATAACACATTTACTAAAAACGCATCAAACAATACTATAAGTAAAACCTTTACTTACCGCACACGCCTGCATAAATGGATTCTTTTTTCCCTGCAAAATAAAATTGGTACAATTCTTAAACGGCTCCCACTTACCATCATAAGAATCACTTTCACTTCCTATTGCAGGATTCACCACAACATCAGGTAATACCACAGTCAAATTGTGACACTCATAAAAATCCTGCCCCATTATACTATCTTTTGCATATACAACCTTTTTCAAGTAACGACAATTAGTAAAACACAAGCCGCCGCCATTTACACCAGCCGGAAATTCGTAAGAATCCTCCTGCTTCGCTGCCGGATAGCATTTCATATATGTTTTTTCTTTATCTTTATAATAAAGAACACCATCCACTGCATAATATCCGGTTTCCTTTTTATCTGCCTGAAACTGTTTTAAATTTGTACAGCCGATAAAAGGAGTGTTAATTTGTTCCACCTTATCTCCAAGTGTCACCTTTTGAAGTTTCGTACTGTAAGCAAACGCATACAACCCAACATTAGAAATATTCTTTGCAAGCTCCACACTTCTTAAACCAGACGCAAAAAATGCCCCGTCTAAAATATAAAATAATTTTTTACCGTATGAAATCTTCTGCAAATATTTAGCATACTCAAAAGCCGCCTCGCCAATCTGCGTTGTCTTTCCCTGAATCGTATAAGACTTCTGAGTTCGCCCTGCCGGATAAACCAAAAGCGTCTTCTTGTTTTTTGTATACAAAACACCTTTAGCAGAGCAAAAATATTTATTTCCCTTTGCCACTTTGATATTTTTTAACTTACCGCATCCGGTAAATGATGTAGAAAATATATTCTTTTTCTTAACGATATTTCCCCATGCATAATCTGCCTGTTTTTTTTCGATTGTTTTCAAGTACTTTGGTAATACAACCGTTTGAACCTTTGATGATTTCTTCCATACATTGGCACCGAGTGCTGTCACCTTTTTCCCTGCAATCTTGTTCGGAATCACAATTCGTTTCTGATTCTTACTGCATGAAACGATTTTAACCTGATTTTTTGTTATCTTGTAGGTAAACCCATTTTTTGTCTTTGCATCTGCCATTGTGCCGGCAGATGCAAGGGACAGCGTTAATAATAATGCTGTAAGTACTGTTATTCTAATTGTTTTTTTCATACTAAAATCCTCCTATTTGTAATTAATTACACCACTTTTTTCTCCATTCTGTTTCAGCCATTTCTTATACAATTTAATTGACTGCCTTGGAACATAAATCTTCTGCCCAACAGGCACCATTGAAGTATTCTTTGACGGAGCAGCTATCTTAGGTGGATTTGTGCTTTTAAATTCAAAAACACAATCATCCATGTTTCCCATATCAAGCCAAGCTCCCCGCAGGCATTTCAAACTAGATGGCATCGTAACCTTGCTAATATTCTGCCCTATCAATACAGAATCCTGATTTAGTTCCTCAATCCCCTCTGGTATCACAGCCGTATTTCCATTTACTACTCCTACAGCCAATGCCTTTTTATCTTTTCGATAAATATAATTTCCCTTTTTAGAAAACACCACATTATCGCTTTTCAAATCAATCTCCTTAACTCTGCAAGTGGCAAAACACCCCTTCCGAAACGATTCGAAACCATTCAAAATCATAATCCTTTCTCTTCCGGGAATAGCAAAAACTGCCTGTTTTTGTTTTTTATCAATAACAAGTCCACCCTGCTCACAATATTTATCATTGTCAGCAGACACATGAATTTTACTAAGTTTTTCGCAATTACCAAAAGCCCCCAAACCAATCTCCGAAACATTTTTTTCTATATTAAACTTTGTAAGTCCTGAACACAGTTCAAAGGCACCAGCACCAATTTTTTTCAATTCTCTTGGGCAGTTTATTTTTCTCAGCGAATATAAGCCTGCAAATGCATTATCTTCGATTGAACAGACACTGTCCGGAAGCACAACGCTGTGTATTTTATTCACTGTTTTCGAATATTGAAAATCATCGCCATCCATAATCGAATCTCCAAACACATTTAATTCAACATCTTATGAGGTTTCACCGCTATTATCTGAATCAAAGCCAACGCAAGCCAAAATACTTTCATTTATTTTCTCAGGAAATTTCAACTGATTTGACGTGTGTTTATCAGAAACTTCTACCTTAGTAATCCATACATATTTTCCGTCAGATGACTTCTTATATAAATACTTAATTGTATCCATCTCATACTTTTCCACATTGTCATTCCACATTATTTTTTCAATATTTACATTTGCATTTGGCTGTATTCTCGTTTGCTTTTTTGAACAAGCGCAAGCAAAAATCAATATGCTAAATAGTAACATTATAAATGCGGATTGCTTTACTTTCATATTTTCCTCCTGTTCACGCCTTAATTCGCTGCCTCTCTGTAAACAATACGATTGAGGCAGCGAATTAGTTGCATTTTTTTAATTAATTATCTTACTTTTTTCTCCCGGTGCGAAATCATCACCATACATATATACGCCCTTTTTATATACCTTTTCTACTCCCTTAGGAATCACAACATTATTCTCTGAAGGAAGTCGATAAGCATAAAATAATTTTTTTCCATCCTTCGAATATAACCAGCCATTTGAATCACTTTTATAATACAAATTATTTTTATCCACCTCATAGCCTTGAACATCACTATTTGTGCATTCCCATACAATTGCATTTACTGCCATTTTTTTCACATGTGAGGACACTTTTATTTTACCGCCATAAAGTGTTAAGCAATGTTCTCCAATATACTCAAGATTTTCTGGCAGTTTAGTTATTTGCTTGCTCGCATATCCCAACGAATTACTTCCCAAATATTTAATACTATCTGGTAAATCAGAATAAGCAGCACCATACAAACCACTTTTTTCAATTCGCTCCAAATTATTATTCAAATAAACTTTCTTAGTTCCGTTCTCTTCATAAAAAGCATATTCTTCAATTGTTTTAATACTCTCGCACATAAAAATTTCGGACTCACAACCATACTTTCCCATCTCTGAAAATGAATGTTTTTCAACATTTATGCGACCATCTAACAGAGTAACCTTTAACGGTCCAGCTCCATAAAAAGCATTTTTTTGAAGTTTAACATCTTTGCCAATTTCAATTGATGATACCTTCAGTTCTCCCACATGCTTTTTTTCATCTTTCGTAAGAATAAATGCCTTTGAGGCAATTTCTTTCACTTTTTGTGGTAAAACAATTTTTAACGCTTTATTATAACCACCTTTGTAGCGAACAAGCACTCCATTTTTTATTTCAAACATATTGCTGGTAGACGTACTGATTGCCTGCTCTTTTTGATTATTACTGTCATAAACTTTTTTAGATGTTGTTGATTGATTATCCTTTTCTTTATCAACATTTTGTGTAGCACATCCTGCCAACATTAACGCACATACAACAAAAAACACAAATCGTTTCATAATCAGCCTCCTCCTTTGCGTTATCCCTATTTATTTTTTCCGAAATCATATTTCCATTCCGGATGCTTTTTATTGTAAATCACTCCGCCTTTTACCACCAGTTTTTTGTTACCCTTTTCAAGTTTTATCTCTGTCAGCGACTTCCAATTTTTCATATAGTACACAGATGTAAATTTCTTTGGCACATAAAGTTTTTTCATAAAAATGTTATCCGGCACATAATCCATTGTTTTCACAGTCTTTGGGATTCTAAAACTTGTGTTCTTTTTGCCCATTGGATACTCAAGCAATGTAGTCATTTTCTTATTGTATAAAACTCCATTCTTTGAGGCAAGCACCTTATTCTTTTGAGAAACACTTATTTTCTCAAGTTTTTCCGCATTTGCAAAACTTACATTCTTTGATTTTACGTTTTTTGAAATAGTCACAGATTTAAGATTGTGAACATTCTCAAAGGCGTAATATCCAATCTTTGTGCATTTGGCCGGAATTTTATAGCTTTTCCCCGGTCTATTTGCCAGGTACATAACTAATTTCTTTCCATCTTTTGAAAAAATAACGTCATTCGACACCCTATAATACTTGTTATTTTTCGAAATGGAAACCTTCTTTAATTTAGGAAAACACTGATTTAATTTTTCTTCAATGCAATTGCCCCAATCATGTGAATATGGCTTTACAAAATCGGAAGAAAACTCAATTTTTTCAATACCCGTTTTATCTGCTGATTTCAAATAATCCTGACCTGTAATTTTGTCATCCAGTTTGTCTCCTGTATCCGGCTTTGTCTTAAACGCAACATACTTGACTCCCTTTGCAAATTTCAAAACCTTCGCATTCTTAAACTGTGCGAGTTTTCGCATATCTACTGTTACACACTGTAATTCCGCAGTATTGCCTGAATTTGCTTTTCCCTCAATAACAACCGTGCTCTGCCCTTTATAATCGCTGTCGTTACTTCCGGTATATGTAAATTCAGTATTTGTATTCTCCTGTGCAAAAGCTTGCGCTCCCGGCATGATAACCGACACCGCCAAAACCATAATTACTAATGTTCTAATTATTTTTTTCATACTAACCAACCTCCTATTTGTAATTAATTCGCTGCCTCTATGTAAACAATACGATTGAGGCAGCGAATAAGTTGCATTTTTATTTAACACTCTGTAAATCATATCTGAATACATTCTGTCACCTCCCTTACACGCTTATCATAGCATATAACCATCCACAAAAACCAAAACCGGCACGAATGGTCATTTTTCATCCTTGAACGGTCAAAATCTTCTCCGTTTGAAGTATCTATTTACTATAACGTTCCAAACGGAGAAAATCTGACAAAATAATTTACTAAATTTTCTTTTGTTCCTTTTTCAGAAATTCCTTAAAACCTTCTGGTTCTTTTGGCTGATAAAACAATACATGACAATATTCAGAAGCAACTGGCGCCGCAAAAACTGCCATTGTACAAATCCCCTTACAAATTTTCTGAATTAATTTTTTGTGTTTGAAATACATAGTATTTTCCCCCTTTGTTATTTTTTTGCAGTATATCATATAATCTGACTTTTTTTCTTTTTCCGTGACGAGTGGTCAAAAATAAGGGACGAACGGCAATTTGACCGTTCGTCCCTTATTTTTAACCACTCGTCACATTTTTTCTGTTTATAACATTTTTTAGTATATACTAACATTCTACAAAAAAGGGGGAATCATCTATGATACTTACAAAATGGTTAACACAAAAAATCATCAATATTGCCTTGGCAAACGATAAAACAGAAAAAAAAGATTTTTTCTTTTATTGCATTAACACATTATTAGAACAAATACTATTTGCCGTAACTATTCTATTGTTCGGCTTGCTTACAAATAAAATTACATCCTGTGTTCTCTTTCTCTTACTATTTACAGGGTTCCGACTAACCAGCGGCGACTACCACGCATCGAAACAATGGATATGCACAATTCTGTCGTACATCTGTGCTATTGGAACACTTATTGTGTCACCATTGGTTCCCACTGGTCACCCTGTCATTTGGCTTACAATTTTTTCGGTCCTTGCATTTATTATTGTTAAAACACCACTGGTAGACCACCCTAATAAACGCTTTACAGAGACTGAGAAGCAAATATTAAAACAGAAAAATTATTTATTCATCAGTATTGTAACTTTTGCTGAAATTGTTTTTTGCTGTACAAATTATGCCATTTATTATAAACTTATTACCATAAGTTGTTTTATTACTGTACTTAATATCTTAGCAGGCATATTCAAAAATAGGAAGGAGGCGTATTCATCATGTTATTTAAAGTAGCAATCTGCGATGACGAAGAAAAGGACATTCAGGCGATACAACGTTTTTTACATATTTACGAAATGCAGCATGACATTGATTTCGAAATCAATACGTTTCAAAACAGCACAAAACTTTTGGAAAAATATGATTCAGCAGGAAGATACAATATTCTCTTTTTAGATGTTGAAATGCCTAAACTAAGTGGTCTCGAAGTAGCGGCACACATACGAGAAATTCCGGATAGAATGGCAAAAATTGTTTTTGTTAGTAACTTTCCGGAGTATATGCAAGACAGTTTTAATGTGGAGGCTTTTCACTATTTTCCAAAACCATTTCTTTTTGAAGATTTTGAAAAACTATTATTCCGCATTATTAAATCTTATCGTGAAAGTGAAAATGCTTCGTTTCTTTTGAAAGAAGATGGTGCAGAAGAAGTGATTTTTGCAGAAAATATTATTGCCATCCATTCTATTAATGCAAAAAAGAAACGGATACAAATTTTTTTAGAGTATAAAACTATCGAAGCCTATGGTGTTTTATCCGAATGGGAAAAAAAACTAAATTCGGATTCATTTTTTTGTCCGTGCCGAGGATACTTAGTGAATCTGAACCGAATTCATTTCATTAAAGATAACGAACTGATTATGAGCAACAATGAAAAAATTCCCCTAAGTCGAAGACAAGAAAAAGAACTTCGGAGTATTTTCTCAAAGAAATTATTATCTATTAATCAAGTTCGTTAGAAGGGAGAAACGCATGCTAGATATCATCTGCTCAATATTTGATATGGCATTAATAATTATATTTTTTAATGCCATTATGAAAAAAAGAAGGGAGGCTGTTCCTTTTTGGCTTTTTCTTTTTATTTTCGCTTGCATAGAAGGACTTCTTGGCTTTTTAGCCCAGTTTCTTTCCTATGCCAAGCAAAACCATTCTTTTTATATAATGGCCGGAATCAGTTTGCTTTCTCTATTTACTCTATCTTTTTTGTATGAGGGAAAGTTTGTTCATCGTATTTTCGCTGCTATTACATTTCAGCTATTTGCAACTTTAGCAGAAATTTTTACGTTTTTATTCATTAAGTTGTTTCCTGTAGAAACAAGCGAAAAGCTTCTTGGAAATCCAGTTGTCTGCTCAATTGTATCGAAATTATTTTTATTCCTTATCATTATGATTACAAATATCGTTTTTTTGAAAAGGAAAAAAATTTTTTCCTTTCAATACACATTATTAATATGCATTATGCCACTTGTTTCTATCATAATCATGATGACAATACCGGATCAATTTGAAATGGTATCAAATCCATTTTCATTGTCCTTTATTGGCTCTGCTGGTTTGCTATTTATCAATGTTGTAAACTATTATCTGTTAGACAATATTTTGAATGTGAACCGTCTCCAAAAAGAAAAAGAGCAGTTGAATCAGCAGCTTGCTTTTCAGTCAACAAAATACCAGCAGATTTCTACAGCATACCGTAACACACGAAGTTTAATGCATGATACCAAAAAACACTATTTTTATATAGAAGAATGTGTAAAAAAAGGCAACTACGATGTCATTGAAGACTATTTAAAAAAATCTATGGAAGACATTGAACAATCCTATAACCGTATAAATACAGGAAATTTGGTTATTGATGCCTTTGTAAGCAATCATATGTCAATTGCCGAAAAAGAGAACATTGAATTTCGGACGGACATCCAGGTAAGCCTGTCTAACATTCAAATCGATGATTATGACTTTAGTATCATTTTGGGCAATCTGCTAGACAACTGTCTGAATGCCTGCCGTGAAATTCAAGTGCCGGCTCCGAGACAAATTGAAGTATCCATCCGTACCACTAGTAAAGAGCTTTTACTGCACATTTCAAATACCTTGTCTCATCAAGCAAAAGAACATGAAAAAGATGAAATGGTACACGGATACGGAATCACAAATGTGGAAAACATTACGTTAAAATACTATGGTACCTATGTCTACTATATTGAAAGGGATAGGTATCATGCTATTGTATCCATTCCATGTAATATCATGATATAACGCCGTTTATTTTTCCGAACTCGGCAGATTTACCCGGAAAAACCGTCGCAAAAACTGTTTCGCATTAAACGGAACAATCGGATAAATATAGCTTTTTCCGCTGATTGTCCGGTTCGTCACAATCAAAACAACTACCAGCACCGTACCGGCAAGCAGCCCCCACGGACCAAATGCAGCGGTAAGACAAATCAAAATAATCCGCATGAACTTCAGCGCATAGCCAAGTTCCAAACTGACCTGCGTGTAATTTGCCACGGCCACAAATGCCATATACAGCATGATTTCGTATTTGCTGTATCATCAACCTTTCCTCCTGCCAATTCCACAATTTCTTCTTTATT
>OGXD01002504.1_pt1 | contig 11184 bp, 15 predicted proteins | sample 1576211 | NCBI WGS metagenome assembly OGXD01 (sample SAMEA3541470, study PRJEB24748) | human gut metagenome | biome: human gut; feature: human-associated habitat; material: faeces | place: China | collected 2012
TGAAAGGCAGTTACAATATACATAATCACCCGGCGGATCAAACGCAGTTTTCATTCAGCGATGACGCAGATATTCCAAACATGATTGCCGACGGCACCGGCGTGATGGAAGCCTTTGACCATAAATACCGCTACCGTTTGGAGCAGATGGACGGTGTGACGCTGGAAGAGTGGGAAGAGGCAAAAGAACAGGCGAAAGACGAAGTAACCCATGTGATGGACGCTCGTGGCCTAAGTTTTTCTGAATATGAAGAAAATGCCAAACACATACTAATAGAAGGAGCTTGCCGTGTTTTAGGAAAAGGAGTGTACACCCGATGGAAAAGATAGATCTTGAACGGTCGAAAAAAGAGGAGCTTTCAGCTCTCGGCAAGTATTATTCGCAGCGTAGTGAAGCAATTCTCAAGGAGTGGAGAAACACATTCCCGGAAGGAAGCCGTTATAGACACTGCAACACGCCGGAAATGAAAGCTTTAGAAGCCGAACTGAAACGCCGATATTTTGAGATACAAGAGAAGTATAAGACGCTCCGAGAGAAACAAGAAAAGCAATAAATAACCCAAAGTGAGCAGAGCTGCTATGCAGCCCTGCTCTTTTTATACCCATTTACAGGCAATGCCTGTGGGAATATATCATTTAACGAACCGGCAGCGTACGGTTTGGGAAAGGAGTCAGCAATGACAAAACAGTATGCCGAGATGGAAAACAGCAGAGAACAGAGCCGGGTGTGCGCACGCCTGCCGCTGAACCTCCAGCTGTTTGCCGAAGATACCGGCGAAAATGGAGCAGACACCAACGCAGAGGGGGCAGCGGGCGACACCGACGCCAACTCCGATGGGGGCAACACCACTCCGACTTTTGACGAACTGCTGAAAGACAAAAAATTCCAAAGTGAATTTGACAGCAGGGTCAGCAAGGCGCTTGCCACGGCCAGAGCCAAGTGGGAAGAAAGCGCCAAAGAGCAGGCGGACGAAGCCAAAAAACTATCCAGTATGAACAAAGAGGAGCGAGAGCGGTATAACCTGGCCAAGGATCGCCAGGCATTTGAACAGGAAAAGGCAGCCTTTGCCAAAAAGCAGCTGGAAACGGCTGTTGCGGCTGAGCTGCTCCAGCGTAAGCTGCCTGTGCAGTTTGCCGCAATCCTGACCGGGAATGACGCCACTGCCTCGCAAAAGAACCTGGAGATTTTTGACGCCGCATTTCAAGAGGCAGTACAGGCCGCCACAACCGCCAACCTGCGGGGCAAGGACTTGCCGCCGGCGGGTAAGGAAGCAGCGGGCGACAATGTACCGCCCACAGACTTCCGCGCCTATGAGGCGTGGAGAAAACAGAACGGCTAATAGGAGGAATAAGAAATGCCGAATACGATTTTAACACCCAATGTCATTGCCAATGAGGCACTGATGGTACTGAAAAACAACCTGGTGATGGCTAACCTGGTCCACCGGGACTATGAGAACGAATTTGTGAAGGTTGGCGACACGGTTACCGCACGCCGTCCCAGCAAATTTGTGGCCAAGAACTTTACCGGCGCTGTGGATCCCCAGGATCTGAACGAAGGCGGTGTACCCGTGAAGATGGACCGGCTGCGCGATGTGACTGTGCAGATCACCTCTAAGGAGATGAGCCTGGACCTGCGGGACTTCTCTGCACAGGTGATTGAGCCGGCCATGTTGGCCATTGCCAACGCTGTGGACGCCGATGTGCTGGCTACCGCTGTAGAGGGCGCAGGTCGCACCGTGACCGCCTCTGATGAGAGCGCAGCCAAGCCCATCAAGGATATTGCCAAGGTGGGCAGCCTGCTGGACTTTGCCGGTGTGCCGGTACAGAACCGCCGCCTGGTACTGAACCCCTCTCACAAGGTGCTCTATGCAACGGACGACAATATGTCTAAGGTGTCCTATGCCGGCGATGGTACTGCCCTGCGTGAGGCAGAGCTGGGCAAGGTGTACACCATGGATACCTATATGAGCCAGAATGCACCGTATCCCTTTGGTTATTTGGATAATGCCGTAGGCACCGCCAAGTCCTTTAAGGTTAGCGGTACTGCAGGTGCCAGCACTGTGGCGCTGTCTTCCGTGACCGCAGCCTCTGCGACCGTGAAGAAGGGCGACTGCTTTATTGTGGACGGCTATGTGTACCATTTTGCCGCAGACGCTACGGCTGCCAGCGGCGCGGTGGCCGAGGTGGCTATTGACCAGCCCTTGCACGCTACACTGTCTGGAAAGGACGCCACTGTGATCTCTGCGCCTACATCAGTAGGGTTCCACCGCAACGGCGTGGCACTGGTGACCCGTCCTATGGATCTGCCGATGGGTAACAAGAACGCCTATGTGGCTTCTGCGGACGGCCTGGGTGTGCGTGTGGTCTTTGACTACGACAGCACCCACAAGATCGACACCGTGTCCTTTGATATTCTGTACGGCGTGACCACGCTGGACAAGAATATGATCGTCAAGGTGCAGGGCTAAGCCCGGGGAGGTACAAATGGAAAAGGTAACCGTTGTACAGGGCAAGACCCAAGTGGTCATTGATCGGAGTTGTCTGCCGGCTTATTTGAATGCCGGTTGGCAGCTGCAAGAAAAAGAGGATGCAAAAAAGGGCGCCAAATAAGGCGCCTTTTCTTATGGGGTGATATGTTTGACTGATGAGATGAAAAACAAGGCTCTGCGGCTGCTGCGGGCCGCTGCCGGGCGATATGACAAGATATGCGAGACCTGGTACGCACACGCCGGTGAAGAGCTGGATTTACAGCTGTTTTTGGATATGGCAGAGGACGATTGCCTGACCTATTTGGGCACGCAAGAGCTGCCGCCGGTGGTAACGGCCACCACACTGGCCAAACTGGCCTTTGTGCACCTGAACTGCTTTATACAGGATCGGGATTACGGTGTAAAGAGTGCGTCCTATACAGAGGGCAGCGTATCTATGAGCGAGACCTATACCACCCCTGCGGAGCAGGAGACAGCCATTGCCGACCTGCTCCAGCCGTACAACAGATACAGGGAGGTGCACACCGGTGAAAGCAAAAACGCCTAAGTCGTGGACTGTAAAATCAAGGATTTTTTCCGCAGTAACACAAAGAGACAGTACCTACGACTTTGAGCAGAGCACATACAGTGCTACACCTGCCGTTTTGTATTTGTGCTGGCAGCCGGTATCTGCTTCTGCCCCTATTGAGGAGCGGGGGCGGGTGCTGTCTGCCGGGTATCAAGCCGTGTTGTATGACCCCGTGGGCGTGCGGCCCGGCGACCTGGTACAGGTAGAGGGTATTGGCTGGCTGGAGGTGGAGACCGTGCAGCATTTTCTGCACCATAGGCTGCTGACGGCCAACGCAACAGAAAGGAGGGCGACGGTTGGAAACGCAGATTGAAAACCTGGGAGCCTATGCCTCTGCCATTGAGCAAAGCGCCAATAGACTGCTGAATCAGCTGGAACGGCAAATGCTGCAGGACGCAGAGGATATGGCCGGCCGCCAGCGGAGCAAGTGCCCGGAGGATACCGGGTTGCTGCGGGAATCTATCGCCGCTTTTTGCGAGCGTAACGGAGACAGCGTAACCGCAGGCAGTCGTACCAATATGCAGTATGCGGCCTATGTGGAATTCGGAACCGGGCCTGTGGGTGACGAAAAGGGTACACCGCTGGACAGTGAGCTGGGTATTGTGCGCAAGCACGAGCCTTGGACTGCGTATATACCCGGCTACGGATTTCGCAGGTTGAAAGGCCGCTTGCCGGCGCTCTTTATGTATAACGGCATGCAGGAAATGCAGCCGGTGATTGCAGAGCATTATGGCACAGCTATACAGGAGGCGATCAAGTGAAAAACTACCGTGCAGTGATCCGGGATACCTTAAAATCCGTACAGTCGGACATTCCCTATGACATTAAGATGGCATTTCCGGAGAGCAAACCGGCAGGTAACCTGATCACATTTTATGAGATTACCAATACAGGCACGGAACTGGCGTGCGTAGATGTGATCGCCTATCAGGTGGATCTGTGGTTTATGACCTTGCCGGACCTGTTGGAATTGACGGAAAAGGTAGACGAGGCTTTGACCTCGCTGGGCCTGATCCGGCAATTTGCGTCCTCGGACGCACTGTTACATGACCCCAGCGGTTATTTGCGCAAATCATTGCGTTACGGCCGTCGGGTTGATACAAGAACCAATCGACTGATAGATTAAGGAGGATTTTATATGAACGAAACAAAGCCGGAACGCGGTCTTGCGTCCAAAGGCATTGAGGTATATCCCAACTATACCGGCTCCACAGCCAAGTGCCTGAACTACGCCACCCAAATCGGCGATCTGACCAAGGGCGAACGGGAAGAACTGGACGCCACTTGCTATGACGATGATGTGGAACACAGCATTACCGGTATTCGCAAGAAAGCAGACGCCTTTGAGGTGACTTTTCTGTACAACGCAAAGGACGCCACATCGGATTATCGGGTGCTGGCAGCTTTGGAGGACGCCGGTGTGTCCGTACCCATTATGGTTAAGCTGCCGGACGGCACCAAGTTTAACAACTCTGGTGTGCCCAGCCTGACGATTAAGGGACCGGGCGTAAACAGCCTGGTGGAGGCTACTGTCTCTTACAAGCTGGACGGCGACTGGAGCAGAGAGTTCCCCGCCGCGTAAATCGATTATTCGGGAGGCGGGAGACCGTCTCCCTCATTTTTAGGAGGTAAGCAATGAATAATCAGCATACTGTAACCAGAACATACGATTTGCAGTTGACTGCAAACGAGACGGTGCACTTGCGCCTGACCGTGGCTGCCCAGCTGCGACTGAAAAATAGATTTAAGGAGGACGCCCTGGATGTAATCCTGAGCGCTTCCAGTGATCCGGAGCGGCTGCTGGCTGTGCTGGATGAGGCACTGCATTTTAACGATGATCCCAACGGCGATCTGACCGGTGAGGCGTTGTATGACGCGCTGGTGGATAGCGGCGTTAGCGGCGTGGACGCATTTTCAAGCATTCTCTTTCAGCTGGCCAATGTGTCCGGTCTACTGAGCGATACGCAGGCCGAGAAGCTCTCCGCCGGCATTGAAAAGATGGTCAACGCTGCGTTTGACGGCGTGGAGAAGTCCACAGAGAGTGAGGATAAGCCGTCCACTTCCTTTCGGGAGTAATTACTGCACAACGGAGGATATGATCCTGGAGGCCAACGCTTATGGCTTGTCGTTCTCCGTTATTCTCGCCATGACCTATGGAGAACTAAAGCGTTACATTCTGTTCCATCGTGATTTTGAGAAAAGGCAGTATCAAAACCTGTCACAAATCGCTTATATCCAAGCCGGGGTTATCGCCGCTGCGGTTGCCGGGGAGGATGTGGGCGCAGTGTATGACCTTTTCCCCTATTGGACAGAGAATGATGTGCTGGATATTCAAGCGGCCAAAGCAATGGCCTACTTTGATCAGTTTTAACGATTGAAAAACAAGAAAAGGAGGTGATTTTGTGGATCAGGAATTGGTAACACGATTTACTGCGGATATTAGCCAGTACAAAAAGAGCATGGCCTCTCTCCAAGCCGAGCTGAAGCAGCTGTCCGGCGTGACGGATAAAATTAAGACGGTGACTGCCAAGGCAATGTCTTCCGCCTCTTCTGATACAAGGAAGATGGGAAAGCAGGTGGATACGCTTATTAAGAGCCAAGAGCGCAATGTGCAGGCCGCTATGAGCAGTGCTGCGAAAATATCCGAGTATACGGCAAAAGCCAGACAGCTGAAAGATCAGCTGCACAGCCAGGACGAAACATACAAGCAGTTGTCCAGCCGCTTAAAAGAGGTAACAGCCACTTACCGGGCACAGCAGGAGTTTTTGAAGTCCTATAAGAACGGCATCGCCGGTGTAAGCAGTCAGTATCAGGAGATGGTAGACTGGATCCACAAAATGGAAACAGCGTCGACCAGCGGCATGACGATCAATCAGATTGAACAGCAGCGGGCGGCTATCAATCGTATAAAGAACGATTTAGAAGTCTTTGACAGCGAGCTGAAAGAGGTTGGCCTGAATCCGAATAATTTAAGAACGGATACGCTGGACAAGCTGAAAAATGAAATCCGCAAAACCTCTTCGCAGATTCTCAAAGCGAAGAGTGCAATGGCACAGACCACGGGACAGATCAACAAAACCAATGCGGATATAGCAACGGAAAGCAACCGCTTTTCCAACTTGAAATCGTCCATATCCAGAAACGCGCCGGCACTTAAGAGCATGAGCAAGCAGCTTAAGCAAACCGGCGATGTTTCTGCTGCCGGAAAGTTGAAAAAAGGCTTTTCCGGCTTAAAGGGCGTTTTCGGCAATATTGGGTCTGCAGCGGGCGCTGCCTTTGGCAAGGTGCGCGATCATTTAAAGAATGTGCGCAGCTCATCCGGAGGTGCCGGAAAATCCTTACTGGGTGTTGTTAAGTCGATCCGCCGAATCGGAGCGGTATCGTTAGGTCTTAATGTGTGTAAAAACATTTTCGGCGAGCTGCGCTCGGTGATCACCGGATATTTAAGTCAGAACGAGGCTCTGAATAACCGTGTGGAAGCCTTGAAAAATGCTTTTGCAAATGCTTTGGCACCGGCCATCAATGTGGTTGTGGGGCTGTTCGAAAAGCTCATGCCCTATGCCATGAGTGTTGCCAATGCCATTAGTGGGTTGCTTTCATCTGTGGGGATTGCTTCGCAGGTAAATGCCACGGCCACCGCTGTGGGCAAGACCACAAAAGAGACGAAAAAGCTGTCTCAAGCGCAGAAAGAACTGTACGGATTTGACCAAATCACTAAGGTTAGTGATGATCAGCAAGACAGTAGTTCGTCCGGCGCGTCTACAGCCAATACGCCGGCAGCGTCCGACAAGTTCTCCGCTTATTTGGAGAAAATCAAGAACCTGTGGAAAAGCTGCGACTTTGAGGGAATCGGCGAACAAATCGCCGGTTCTTGTAATAAGATTATTAGCAAGATCAATGCACTGGACTGGAAAGGCATACAGGACAAAGTCAACGGCGCTGTCAGCGGTATTGCCAAGAGCCTAAACGGCTTCATCCGTGACTTCGACTGGGAGGGTGCCGGACAAATTGTTGGTAACGGTGTGAACACCGTCTTTGGTGCACTGGACACCTTCCTGACCACATTCGATTTTGTAGCTCTTGGCGCAGGCTTTGCTAAAAACCTGAACGGTATATTCAACACCATTGACTGGGGACAGGTGGCAAAGACTCTGTCCGATGCAATCAGCGGTGTATTCAAGACCATTGCAGGCTTTCTGGAAAATTTGGACTGGCGAGGGCTGGCTACGGCGCTGGAAAACTTCATAGGCGGTATTGATTTTGGTGGAATGGCAAGCGCTCTGTTTGAATCGCTTGGTGCAGCTTTAGGCGGCCTGTGTGCATTCCTGGGACAGCTTATCTCTGACGCTGTGTCCGGTATACAGTCCTATTTTGGCGACAAGATCAAAGAAGCCGGCGGCAATGTGGCCCAGGGCATTTGGGACGGCATCATTGACGGCATTGGAGATGCATGGAAGTGGGTTAAGGAACACATTTTCCAACCGTTTATCAATGGTTTCCAAAAAGCGTTTGAGATCAAATCGCCGTCTAAGGTTATGAAAAAGCAGGGCGGCTTTATTTCCCAAGGTCTGTTTGACGGTATCGGCGATCTGTGGAAAAAGGTCAGCCAAAAATTCAAAGGATTTAAGGACGGCGTTGTTAATTTCTTTACCGGGAAAAATGGCGTTGTATCAAAAGTCACCGGCCTTGGCGGTAAGATCGTGACCGGCTTAAAGAACGGCCTGAAGAATTTGAAAGCCACCTTTACCAATGCGTTCAAAGGCCCCTTAAACGGTGTGATCAAACTGGTCAACAATATGGTTGGCAAGATCAATGACAAGCTGCTGATTAGCGTTGGCAGCACACTGTCTAATGTGCTCAGCGCCCTGGGCGTGAGCGTGACCAACGGCCAGTACCAGTTGTTTTCTATACCCACTATCCCAGAGCTGGAAAAGGGCGGCGTGCTGAAAAAAGGCCAGGTCGGTCTGCTGGAAGGTAAAGGCGCCGAGGCTGTTGTGCCTTTGGAGCGAAACACCCAGTGGATCAGCAAGGTAGCTGCAATGATGGTGCAAATGCTGGGTAGCAGCGGGCAGGCGGTCAATGTAACGATCCCGGTATATGTGGGCGGTAAACATTTAAGCACGGTGGTGCTGGACGATGTGAACCAAACAGAAAAGAAAGGCCGTGACCCAGTTACGGCCACAGCGTAAGGAGGGACGGTATGCCACTATATATTGACGGCACAAAAATGCCAAACCCATCATTCAATGCCATATCCTGTTCAGATGAAAAGGTGTGGTCCTCTAACACGGGCCGCTCCAAGTCGGCTTATATGAACGGCAGTATCGTTCAGGTCAAAAAAACAAGGCAGTTGTCCTTTCCGCCCTTGACCCGGGCGGAGCTGGACAAGCTAAACGGCGTGATCAACAATGCGAGTAAGCCCTGGCATTCCATTAAACTGGAGGATACTTCCGGGAATACGGTGTTTTCGTTCAACTGCTACTTTGGTACGCCCAGTTGGACAGCCTATTCAGGTGCCAGGGATTGCCGGTATTTCATCAACTACAAAGTAGACGCCATCGAGCGCTAAAGGAGTATTTTATGTACAAGACAAGCACAGCGTTTAACCAAGCCATCAAAAACGGGGAACGGATCTATGTGAAGGTTAAATGTGGCAATTTCGTTTTTGGCTACAACGATGAGACGGATCCTGCCAGCCCCAAGGAGCAGAATAACATTATGGAACTGAATATTGACCGCAGTATCAGCCATGACGATTACGCGCTGGCAAAGTCCTACGCTTGTGGGTGTAACTGCGTTCTGTGGGCTGTGCCCGCCGGTGCCGTGCTTCGCGAGCAGAAAACCGTGGTGTACTTTGGCTGTATGGTCAACGGTGCAGTGGAGTGGGTGCCAATGGGCGTGTTTTATCCGGAAAAGGTCACTCGGTCCGGCGAATGTACCACTTTGGAAATGTACGACCACATGTATGATCTTTCTATGCCGTATTCTGCCGCCATCAGCGGTCAGCAGACCCCTTTGGCAATCTTAAAAGACCTGGCACGCCAGGGTAACTTTGAGTTGGCTGCCGGCGTGGAGAGCAAGGTCTCCGGCTTTGGCACGGTAGATGTTTCTTTGCTCTGCGGTATGGAAACAGACGAGGACGGCAAGCAGCAGGTCACTGCCTATAATGTGAATGATGCCATCGGTTATGTGGCTGGGTTCTGCGGCTGTGCTGCCGTCTTTGATCGAGAAGGCAAGTTGCGAGTAGATACTTTCGCCCAGGTATATGATGGTACGGCAGAATACGCGGTGACAGATGACACGGTCACAGAGGTTTCACTGGCAGAGACGGACAAAACCTACCAGGGGATCAGTTGCAACAATGGGAATAAGAATATTCTTGCACCAGATAGTCTGTCGGTCAACAGCGAGGTGCTGTATTTCGACAACCCACTGATCACCACCCAGGCCCAAGCGGAAAAAGTATTTAACGCTGTATCTGATATGATCTACATAGATGATGGCGACCAGGGTGAGACTGTATTTGACCTGGGCATACAGTACCGACCGGGAAGTATGACATTGCTCACGGCCAATCCGGCGCTGGATAGTTTCGATGTGATCACTTACCGGGATGATACCGGCGATCACCATATCCCCTTGATGGGTGTGGAGTATGATTATGATGGCTCCGTCACTATGGATGTGGCCGCCCATGCCCGTTCAGAACAGGAGGGCAGCTCTGCCGGAAGCATTCTTTCTCGCATGATCTCTAAGGCTATGCAGCAGGTCACAGCGCCGTTGGCGCAGCGCATTCAGGACGCCACGGATTCTATCACGAACGCAGTGGGCGGTTACGCTGCTTTGATCGACCGAGACGGCGATGGTGTGTCAGACGCGCTTTATATCGGAGAGTACCCGGCAGCGGAGGGCAAGACCAAAGGACGCTGCCTGCTGCTGAATAAGAACGGCATGGCTGTTTCTACCACCGGACTGCAAGGCCCCTTTAAGGACTTTGCGGTGTACTACAACAAAAAAACCAACCAGTATTACCTGAATGCTACGGACATTTCAGCCGGTAGGCTCTCCGGTATTGAGATCCTTGCGGATAAAGGCACGATCGCCGGGTGGAACATAGACGAAGACGCTTTGTATTGCGATGTGGGAAATAATCGCGCATATTTCCAAAAGCCGTCAAAGAACAGCGACTGGTTCTATCTGTGCAAAAAAAGAATTCGGACGGCTCTTACACAGGCGTATGGGGTGTAACAATGGCTGGTAATATGTGGTGCAACGGTTCATTGAATGTTGCTGGTCAAACAACATTTGATACGGATGTTACTTTCCACAAGAAAATTTATGACTTTTCTGGTTGCGAAATCATCAATGCAGCTTCTGGTGGTAGTTCGTTAGTTGTTGGTTATGGTCAATACGACAAAAAATTGAAAACATATTTGGAAGGTGGAACGATATATCTTCGCCATAATGGTGGTGGAGTAGAGATCCAAAACAGAACCGCGACGCGCTTCAAACTGTGTTCATTGAATTGGTCCCTTGATGGATCAGAAGCTGTACGAGATACGATCGAATCTGCTGGTGGATTTGTATTAAGTGCAAATGGCGGGGACAATCGGTTGTATTTATTTGGAAGCAGTATTTATCTTAACAGTAATACGACTGTTAATGGCAATGTAGTAGCGCGTGGCGATGTGAAGCTCAATTTCAAAGCGGTCAGCGGAACGGTTCCCTTAGTGGTCAACACCAGCGGTGTTATTACAACTGCCAGTTCATCGGAACGGTACAAGGAGAACATCAAACCGGTAGAAGACGCTGTGCTGGATCCGAGCGGTCTTTACGATGTACAGGTGTGCCAGTACAATTACAAGCCGGAATACAAGAACAACGAGCTGGTCAGCGGTACGCAGATCGGTGTTATCGCCGAGGATCTGGACAAGCATTACCCCAACGCCGTGATCTATGACAGCGAGGGTAGACCTGAAAGTTGGCAAGACCGTATCATGATCCCGGCAATGCTTAAGCTCATCCAAGATCAAAAGAAGCAGCTGGACGCTTTGCAAGCCGAAGTGGACGCGCTGAAAGCAAAATTGCAATAAACAGCAAAGCGGCTGTTCCGCACAGGAACAGC
>OGXD01002505.1_pt1 | contig 11183 bp, 7 predicted proteins | sample 1576211 | NCBI WGS metagenome assembly OGXD01 (sample SAMEA3541470, study PRJEB24748) | human gut metagenome | biome: human gut; feature: human-associated habitat; material: faeces | place: China | collected 2012
AGTTATAATACCCTCCGGACCAGATGTTTCCTGAAGAATCTTTCATAATGGAACGAATATATTTGTCTGGCCGGATATTCAGATTGCTGAACAAGGATGGGGTAAAGAAGTCTATGGACAGTTGCTTCTTGTTTATCTGGTAGATGCCGGAACTATACCCTCCGGCCCAGATGATGCCGGGCTCCACCTCGCATAGTGAGATGAAGGTGTGATTTTTGCTATGGCTTTCGGAGTCGAAGGTGCTGAGAAAAGAATGCCATTGTTTCGTCTTGCTGTAATAGAGGCTGATTCCGTTGTTCGTGGCAAACCATAAATCTCCGTCATGGTCCTCGATGATGGCGTTTACCTGGTCATTGATGAGTGATTGTTTATTGCCGATAGAGTGTTTTATCCATTGGTAATCGGTATATCGGTTGTTGCGTACAGTTATGCCGATGGGATAATTGGCCATCCAGATACGCTGCTCGCTGTCGATGTAAATGTCATTGATAGTATTTCCGTTCATTGAGTTGTACCGATTGTAGTCGGCAACGATATACGGTTCGGATGCATAGGTATCGGTATTCATCTTGTAGACACCGGCTCCGTCCGTTGCGATGAGAATCTCATTGTCATTGAAGGCACGGATACAGTTGATGCTAATGTCCATCAGTCCGGATGGTATATGCATGACCTTGTGCTTGTTTAGGTCATAGGAGAATATTCCCCGCTGGAAAGTACCGATAAAAACCTTGTGGGATGGTTTGTGATAGTATAGTTCGTTGATTTGTATCTTCAAGGTATCCAACTGGTTGCAGGGGCTGAGGGTGAGGATGTTGTTGGCCAGTTCAGCATAGTGTATGCCGATGTCGGTTCCGATGAAGAAGTGGGTCGAATCAATCTGTGCGATATCCGTAATTCGTTCTCCTATTTCGTTTTGAATGAATGTTACCTTCTGGGTATTGCTGTCGTACAGATATAGGGCATCTTCATTGCAAAGCCATATTACACTGTTGGCATCCACAAAACCGTAACTGATAGGGGTTGGACGTCCTTTCACTTCGCTTTCGGGTAGCTTGTATACCAGGACAAAACGGTCATGTTTTGTATCATAGCGGAACACGCGTCCTTTCTTGCCTATTTCCCATATGGTGCCTTTGGGGTCAACATAGAGCCAGTTCAGGTTCATCATGGAATTCACTTCTTCATCTCCATCCATCAATTTGTACGGCTTGAAGTCCTTTCCGTTGTATCGGTCGATGCCGTCGTGGGTAAGAAACCACATGTAACCTTTAGGTCCCTTTTGAATTGCATATACCCGTCTGTTGCTCAAACCGTCTTCCACACCGATGTATTTGTATGTTTGTGCAATGCCTATAATTGGCAATAATAGTAGTATGTAGAAAAAGAAGTACTTTTTCATAATTGTCGAACGGTTTTTTGAATGTTGTACTGAGGGAGAGTTGAAAATAAACACAAAAATAATGCTTTTGTTTGAGAAAAACAAAAAGAAAGCGAAGAATAGAAATGTAACAAGCGCGAGATTATTCATAACCCGCGCTTGTTACATTTCTATAAAAAAGGAAGTTCAGCTCATTTTTTATTGGCTTCCACCCACTTGCGTGCATTAACAAATGCTTCTACCCAAGGAGTGATTTGGTCGCTGTTTACGCGGTCTGCGGGGTAGCAACCGTTCTGCCAGGGGAAGATGGCACGTTCCAAGTGGGGCATCATGGCCAGATGACGTCCGTCGGCACTTGCCAATCCGGCTATGGAATAATCTGAGCCGTTGGGGTTGGAAGGATATTCGTCGTATGAGTATTTCAGCACGACGTTGTATTTGTCCTCGTCGTATGGCAAGGAGAATTTTCCTTCACCGTGAGCTACCCAGATACCCAGTTTGCTGCCACTCAGTGAGCCGAGCATTACGCTGCGGTTGGTGGGGACGGTAACACCGAGGAATCTGGATTCAAACTTGTGTGAGTCATTATGAAGCATCTTGCCGTTTTTCTTGTGCTCGGGATTGATAAGATTAAGTTCCATCATGAGCTGGCAGCCGTTGCAGACACCCAGTGAAAGCGTATCCTCGCGTGCATAATATTTGTCGAGCGCTTCTTTTGCTTTCGGATTGAAGAGGAAAGCACCTGCCCAACCCTTAGCAGAACCAAGAACGTCGGAGTTGGAGAAACCACCGCAGTAAACAATCATGTTTACATCTTCCAGCGTCTCGCGGCCGCTGATAAGGTCGGTCATTGTAACATCCTTCACATCGAAGCCTGCCAGATAGAGTGAGTAGGCCATTTCGCGTTCGCCGTTGGTTCCTTTTTCACGGATGATGGCGGCGCGTATACCTGACGGTGTACGGCGGTCCGGATTAATGCCGTATTGTGAGAACTTGCCTTTGAAGTCCGGCATGAAGGCGAATTCCACCGGTTGCATCTTGTAGTTTTCGAAACGCTTCTTGGCGCAGCCGTTCATGGACTGCTTACGGTCAAGGAGATAAGAAGTAGAGTACCATACATCACGCATATAGTCGATGCCAAACTGATAAGTAGCATCGCCTTTTGATACAAGAATATGGCGTTCGTCTGTCGGTTTGCCGAGCTTCACGTAACCTACGCCTGCATCTTCCAGTATTTGCTTTACAGCTTCCTTGTGCTTGTCGCTCACCTGGATAACGATACCCGGGTTCTCTGCAAACAGAATCTTGATAAGGTCTTGCTCCTTGATTTTATCCAGGTTGATTTCCATACCGCCTTCCACATTGGCAAAGCACATTTCAAGCAGTGTAGTGATAAGACCACCGGCGGAAATATCATGTCCGGCAAGAATCAGTCCCTTGTTGACCAGTTCCTGCACGGCAAGGAAAGCATCGCGGAAGTATTCGGCATCCTGCACGCTGGGAACTTCGTCACCTACCTTGCCCAGGGTCTGAGCAAAGGCGGAACCGCCGAGTTTCAGGTTGTCGAAACTGAAGTCTATATGATAAATGGTAGTCTTTTCATTGTTAACCAGCACCGGAGATACGACTTTCTTGACGTCGGAAACTTCTCCACCGGCAGAAACAATTACCGTGCCCGGAGAAATTACTTTGCTGCCGTCGGGGTATTTCTGTGTCATGGAAAGAGAGTCTTTACCGGTCGGTACATTGATTTGCAGGGAACAGCAGAAGTCACTCAAGGCCTTTACTGCCGTGTACAGACGGGCATCTTCACCTTCTTGCGAACGGCAAGGCCACATCCAGTTGGCAGAAAGGGAAACGCTGTCCAGACCTTCGGCAAGCGGTGCCCAAACCAAGTTGGTCAATGCTTCGCTGACGGAAAGAACGGAGCCGGCTGCAGGGTCGGCAAGTGCCGCCTGGGGAGCATGGCCCAGAGAGGTTGCGATACCCTTTTCGCCGCGATAGTCCAAAGCTACCACACCACAATCGCTCAGAGGCAACTGCAATTCACCCTGGCACTGTTGGCGAGCAATTTTGCCTGTTACAGAACGGTCCACCTTGTTTGTCAACCAGTCTTTACAAGCCACAGCTTCCAGTTGGAGCACATTGGTGAGGTATTCGTGTAGTTGGGAAACTTCGTATTGGGGCATTTCGTAGTGACGTTCCACGGTCTTGTCAACCATATAGGTCTTGGGGGAAGAGCCGAACATCTGTTCTACGGCGAGGTCGAACGGACGTACACCGTCAGCTTGCTGGAAGGCAAAGCGATGGTCGCCGGTCGTTTCACCGACTACGTACATCGGGGCACGCTCACGTTCGGCTACCTTGCGTACATGTTCGATGGCCTCTTCCTGAATCAGCAAGCCCATGCGTTCCTGGCTTTCGTTGGCAATGATTTCCTTGGCAGACAGAGTCGTGTCACCGATGGGCAACTTGTTCATGTCAATTAAACCGCCGCATTCCTCTACCAATTCGGACAGACAGTTTACATGTCCGGCAGAGCCGTGGTCGTGGATGGAAACCACCGGATTGGTCTCTTCCTCACAAAGTGCGCGTACCACGTTGTAGGCGCGTTTCTGCATTTCGGCGTTGGCGCGTTGTACAGCATTCAGCTCGATGCCACTGCTGTAGCGTCCGGTATCTACGGAAGATACGGAGCCGCCGCCCAAACCGATGCGATAATTGTCTCCACCGATGACAACCACTTTGTTGCCGGCTTCCGGTGTACCTTTCAAACAGTCACGCTGGGTACCGTAGCCTACACCTCCGGCAAGCATAATCACTTTGTCATAGCCATAAACTTCTTCTTTTTCTTTATGTTCGAAAGTGAGCACGGAACCGCAGATTAGCGGTTGGCCGAATTTGTTCCCGAAATCACTGGCACCATTGGAGGCTTTGATTAGTATTTGTTCGGGAGTCTGATACAGCCATTTGCGTACCGGCAGAATCTCTTCCCAGGGACGTCCTTCTTCCGTACGGGGGTAGGAGGTCATGTAAACGGCTGTTCCGGCAATCGGCCAAGAGCCCTTACCGCCGCCCATACGGTCGCGAATCTCACCGCCCGTACCTGTAGACGCACCGTTGAACGGTTCTACTGTTGTGGGAAAGTTATGTGTTTCCGCTTTCAGGGAGATGACACTCTTGATGTCCTTTACTTGGAAATAGTCAGGCTTGGAGTGGTCTGCGGGGGCAAACTGTTCGATAACCGGACCTTCGGCAAAGGCTACATTGTCTTTGTAGGCAGAGATAATCTTGTTGGGATTCTCTTGTGTGGTTTTCTTTATCATTTGGAAGAGTGAAGATTCCTGTTCCACTCCATCGATGATGAATGTTCCGCCGAAGATTTTGTGACGGCAGTGCTCGGAGTTGATTTGCGCGAAACCGAATACTTCGGAGTCTGTCAAAGGGCGTCCGAGGTCTTTCTCTACTTTCTTGAGGTAGTCCATTTCTTCTTTGGAGAGTGCCAGACCTTCCTTTTCATTGTATGCCTCCAGGTCTTCGATGTGTACAATCGGTTCCGGCTGCCGGTTGGTTGTAAATACATTCTGGTCCAGCCCCTTGTACATACGTTGCAGCATCGGGTCGTGGTCTGCGTTCTCATCTTTTACGGGGAAGTACTCCTCGATGCGTATGATGCCGTCCAGCCCCATATTCTGGGTGATTTCTACGGCGTTTGTACTCCAAGGAGTAATCATCTCGCGGCGCGGGCCGACGAAATGTCCTTTCAGGTTGTCTTCACTTTCGGGGGTGGCTTCTCCAAAAAGCCAGCAGAGTTTGTCGCTGTCTGCCTGGGGGAGTTCGTGATTACATTCTACGGCAATCACACTCTTGGATGGGGTTCTGAAAAAAAGAATCATAGTTATATTTACGATTTTACGATTTACGATTTTACGATTGAAGTTACTTCTTTGAGTATCTTCATCTTTTCTTCTTGGGGGCAAAGATACGTAAAATCGGTGGGGAGGAGAAAAAAAGGAAAACAAAAAACGCATGCAATTTTACTCGTATGCGTTTTTTGTTCTGTTTCATAAAAACCGGATGTGTGTTATTGTATGACGATTTCATCCGTAAATAAGAATTGCTTCTTCCCTTGTATGGCATGGAAGCGTACATATCGTGCCTCAGTGGGGGTGCCAATCCAGCCGAAATCACGGAATATCACGTCCTTTCCGGCCTCTTCCTCGCTGCAGATATCACTGCCCAGCAGGGTGAAGTTCTTGCCATCAACAGATGCCCATACTTCCACTTTGGCAGGGAGAAATACTTGTGGGGTACGGATTTGCATGAAGTTGGCCATGACCCGATGTATGGCGGTCACTTCGCCCAGGTCGATAATGGCATCCAAATCATTGGGGCAGAAGCCCTGCCATCGTCCGTCCATGTAGCTTTTGCCGCCGCGAAGTCCGTCGAGGAGACCGGCGTCACCGCCGCCTTTGTATACTTCTTTATGCTGATAGTATCCGCCGCCCGGTGCATAGGTTATCTTTTTGCCTATGCCCTTGTGGTAGTCGGTGCGCAGGTGAAGGCTTTTTCCGATAGGCTTTTCTCCGTCGAAAAGGCGTGCGGTCAGCAATATGGAGTCTTTTACGGCAAACGGTTTCTTGTATAACTTGGAAGATACAGTCGGTTCGGAGCCGTCCGTTGTGTAGCGGATGTCAATCGGATGTTTTTCGGAGGTGAGGGACAGCATGATTTTTTTCTTGGCATAGTCAACGGTCTGGCTGGTCTGCACTTGTTCCGACAAGGTGAACGGGTTGTACCCTTTCGTCCGGATGTATCGTATTTCGTTGTTGATACGTCTCTTGAAACTCTCCGGATGCTTGTTCTCCATGGGAGTCCAGCCTACTTCTGCCAGAGCGATGATGCGTGGGTATATCATATATTCGGCATGTTCGTAAGTGGGCAGATATTCAGCCCATACATTGCCTTGCACGCCTAATATGTATTTGCAGATATCACTTCCCAATGAATCGGGAGCCGGGTCGTAGGAATAGGTCTGTCCGATGGGGATGCAGGCGCCAAACGCCAGCGGCTGTGTCTCAGGGTCATCCTGGTAGTGGTCCAGATAGCAGTGGCTCTCCGGTGTCATGATGGCGTAATGCCCCATGCGGGCGGCGGCAATGCCACCCTCCGTACCCCGCCACGACATGACGGTTGCGTTGGGGGCCAGGCCTCCATCCAGTATCTCGTCCCAGCCGATGATTTCACGCCCTTTGTCGTTGAGGTACTTCTCTATGCGGGCTATCATATAGCTTTGCAGCTCACTTTCATCTTTGAGCCCTTCTTCCTTCATGCGCTTCTGGCATTTGGGGCATGCCTTCCAGTGGCGTCTGCTGGCTTCATCACCTCCAATATGGATATACCGGGAAGGGAACAGCCGTATCACTTCATCCAGCACATCTTCGAAGAACTTGAAGGTCTCTTCGTTTCCGATACAGACTTCACCGGATGTATAAGGCTTGCCGGTACAGGACAGCTGTGGATAGGCTGCCAGTACTTCTCCCGAGTGTCCCGGCATTTCTATTTCGGGGATAACGGTGACATGCCTCAAGCGGGCATATTCCAGAACCTCACGTACATCCGCTTCCGTATAGTAGCCTCCATAGGCTCCTTCTTCATCCTTCTCGCAGAAGTGGTGGTCATATTTCCCCCAATCCTGCAGATTGGCGGCTTTTCTCCAGGCTGCGAATTCTGTCAGGCGGGGATAGCCCGGAATCTCCAGCCGCCATCCGGCGCCGTCGGTCAGATGCCAATGCAGGCGGTTGATTTTGTAGGTGGCTACCAGGTCTATTTGTTTCTTGACATAGTCCGTGTTAAAGAAGTGTCTTGAAACATCCAGGTGCAGCCCACGATAGGGGAATCTGGGTTCGTCCTTGATGGTCGTGACTGGCAGTTCCTTCCCGTTACGGGCAAGTTGTGCCAGGGTTTGCAGTCCATAGAAGGCACCTGCTGCGGAGGAGGCCTGAATGTTTACACCTTGTTTGCTGACTGTCAGGTTGTAGCCTTCGGCAGCGATTGGATTATCCGTTGCGTCCGTTATTTCTATCGTTACAAAAGGGTTCTTGTCGACAAGCTTCATGGGGATGGCAAAGTCCGGCAGATAGGCCAGCAGGTCATTCATGTCGGATTTCGCCAGATTGGTCGAGAAGGTTACCGTAGATGGCAGTTCGACTGTTTTTGACGTTGTTTGGGCATACTGCGGATATGGAACCACACCGAGTTCCTTGGGGGCTTCGCATGCCGTCAGTAGTAAGACGGCCATGGAAACGAGTGTTAGAGTTTTTTTTATTCGTTTCATAAGGGGGTATTGTTAAGTTCGGAGGTAAATATACGGAATAATATGTAAAATGGATAATCTTTACTTCTTAAAATCCTTTTCCGTCGAAAAAACGTTAACACTATTCGTTCGTCTCATAAAAAAGTCCGATATTTGCAGCCATGATTCAGATAGAGACCATATTTGACATATTGTGGAAGGGGTTCATTATCGGCGTCATTGTGTCCGCGCCATTGGGTCCTGTAGGAGTATTGTGTATTCAGCGTACTTTGAATAAAGGACGGTGGTATGGTTTCGTAACGGGGATAGGAGCTTCGCTAAGCGATATTGCATATGCTTTGCTGACGGGCTACGGGATGAGTTTCGTTTTTGATTATGTCAACAAGAACATCTTTTACCTGCAACTTTTCGGAAGCATTCTTCTGTTGGCGTTTGGCGTTTATACGTTCCGCAGTAATCCGGTACAGTCCATCCGTCCGGTATCCATCAACAAGGGTTCCTATTTTCATAACTTCATAACGGCGTTTGCCGTCACGCTTTCCAATCCTCTGATTATATTCCTTTTTGTAGGCCTTTTCGCCCGCTTCGCTTTTGTAAGTGAGGGAGTGCTGGTATTCGAGGCCGTTACCGGATACTTGGCCATCGCATTGGGCGCTTTGGCATGGTGGTTTGGCATTACCTTTTTTGTCAATAAAGTCCGTACACAATTCAACTTGCGTGGCATCTGGATGCTGAACCGTATTATCGGGAGCATTGTCATTGTGGTGTCTGTGGTGGGATTGGTGTTTACGCTGATGGGTGAATCGCTGTATTGAATGGAAAGGGGAAAATTCATAATTCATACATTTTATCGTGAAGATTGCGCAACAACTGAAAGAGAAGAATATAGCCGAATACCTTATATATATGTGGCAGGTGGAGGATTTGCTCCGTGCCAACGGCTGTGACATAGACCGGATACGCCAGAACATCATCTTGCGCTATCCGGAGGAGGAACGGCCTGCGCTGGAAGAATGGTATGGAAACCTGGCAGATATGATGCGTGCGGAAGGCGTAACGGAAAAAGGGCATCTGCAAATCAACCGGAATGTCATTCTGAACCTGACGGAGCTGCATGGCGAATTGCTGGCTTCTACGAAATATCCGTTCTATAATGCGGCTTATTTCAAGGCACTGCCTTTTATCGTGGAGCTGCGCCAGAAGAGCGGCCGGAAAGAGGAGCCTGAGGTAGACACTTGTTTCGAGGCGCTTTATGGAGTGCTGCTGTTGCGCTTGCAGAAGAAGGAAATCAGTCAGGGCACGGCAAAGGCTATGGAGGCCATCAGCGGTTTCGTCTCGTTGCTTGCCAACTATTATGACAAGGAGAAGCGGGGAGAATTGGAGTTGATGGATAAATTGATAGTGGACAATTGATAATTATGGAGGAAAATATTGTTCATCGTAACATTACTATATATAAGTGTAACTTTATTAAATGAATATTCTGATAACCGGTGCCAACGGTCAACTTGGCAATGAAATGCGAGTGTTGTCGAAAGAAAACGGACAACATACTTATTTTTTCACTGACGTGCAGGAATTGGACATTTGCGACGAACAAGCTGTGCATGGGTTTGTGAAGGGCAACCGGATAGATGTAATTGTGAATTGCGCCGCTTATACGGCGGTGGACAAGGCAGAGGATAATCAGGAACTTTGCGACAAGCTGAATCATGTCGCGCCGGGCTATCTGGCTGCTGCTGCCGAAGCTTGCGGTGCTGCATTGATACAAGTGTCCACCGACTATGTCTTCGACGGAACCGGACACACCCCCTATACGGAAGAGGCGGCTACTTGTCCCAATTCAGTATATGGTTTTACCAAACTGGCGGGTGAGCAGGCGGTGATGAAGTATTGCAGTCGTGCCATGATTATCCGTACGGCGTGGCTCTATTCCATTTATGGAAATAATTTTGTGAAGACGATGCTTCGTCTGGGACGTGAACGCGAGACACTGGGGGTTGTTTTCGACCAGATAGGCACGCCGACATATGCCAATGATTTGGCACGTGCCATTTTTGCGGCTGTCAGCCAGGGAATCGTGCCCGGCATCTATCACTTCAGTAACGAGGGAGTCTGCTCGTGGTATGATTTTACGTTGGCTATCCATCGTCTGGCAGGTATCAAGAGCTGCAAGGTAAGTCCGCTGCATACGGACGAATTCCCTGCCAAGGCACCGCGTCCGCATTATTCTGTGTTGGACAAGACAAAGATAAAGAAGACATTCGGCATCGATATACCCCATTGGGAGGCGAGCCTTGCCGTCTGCATGAAGAATTTGGAAGAGTGATTATTACTGACTAATTGATATATGGCCAATAACAACGAAATAGAGAGACGGAGAACGTTTGCGATTATTGCGCATCCGGATGCCGGTAAGACATCATTGACCGAGAAGCTGTTGCTTTTTGGTGGACAAATCCAGGTGGCGGGTGCCGTAAAGAGCAATAAGATAAAGAAGACGGCAACGCGAGCAACTGGGCTTAAAGCAGTACTTAATCCCCTACCTGATGAGCAGCCACCCCGGCAGCGACCTGAACGCCGCGATTGAGCTGGCATGTTACCTGCGCGACACGGGGTTCTACCCGGAGCAGGTGCAGGACTTCTATCCAACGCCCGGCACGCTTTCGACGTGCATGTTCTATACCGGGCTTGACCCGCGCACCATGCAGCCCGTTTTCGTCGCGCGTTCGCCGGAGGAAAAGGCGATGCAGCGCGCGCTGATGCAGTACAAGAATCCGCAAAATCAGCCGCTGGTGCGCAAGGCACTTCGGCTTGCGGGGCGCGAAGACCTGATTGGCTACGGCAAGCAATGCCTTGTGCCGCCGGAGCGCGATATGCGGGACGACCGCCGTCCCACGCGTCCGGGCGACAATCCGGCACACGCGCGCAAGGCGATTCGCCACCCCGACAAGCGGCAGCAAAACAGCGAAAAGCCGCAGAACCGCCGGCAGCGGAGAGGATACTAATTGCATAAAGACCGCCCTCGGATGCAGTCAAATTCGACATTCCGAGGGCGGTTTTTTCAATTATTGCAACAGCCGCTGCGCCATGCTTTCTACGTCTTCCAGCGTCAGGAGCGTGACCGAGCCGAACGGCGCGTTGAGCAGCACTTCAACCGCACGGCGGTAGCGCGTCAGCAAATCCACCAAAGCGGGCAAATCGCACGGCTGCTTGTCGTTTTTCGCCTGCATGAGCTGCCCCGCCAAATCGAAAAAGCAGTCACCCAGCAGGTGCAGGACGATGCCTGCCACGCCGCGAATCTCCGTGAACAGTGTGCCGCTCTGGACACCCTGTGCAATCGTTTGTTCCATCAGCGGGTGGAAGCGGTCTGACAATGCGTCCAAGTACGTCAAAGCCATCGCGCGCCCTTCCGGCGAAGTGGCCATCGGCAGGAGCATCGCCGTGAACGCCGCGTCTTCATCGCGCATCGGAAGACACGCCGAC
>OGXD01002507.1_pt1 | contig 11180 bp, 5 predicted proteins | sample 1576211 | NCBI WGS metagenome assembly OGXD01 (sample SAMEA3541470, study PRJEB24748) | human gut metagenome | biome: human gut; feature: human-associated habitat; material: faeces | place: China | collected 2012
CTGAGTACAACCTATAATAAAGGTGACCATGGTGCCGGAGAGGGTGGTTATATTAACCCTTACTCCAATGATTTGGAAGGTTTTGGTCAGCTTATGATGTTAAATTTGGCTATTGGTGGGGTTAATGGAAGACCTATAGAAGCGACATTCCCACTTGAATATCGGGTAGACTATGTACGAGTTTATCAGAAAAAATAAATAAAATCTTTAATTTTGTATTCCGTATTGTCCCTATGAACCTAACAGAACATTGGGGCAGTACGGAATATTTGTAAAATAGGTAATAGTATATGAAATATATAAAGTATTTGGGAGGATTCTTATTATTGACAATTATTTGTCTTCCTCTATTATCGCAGACTAAAGAATGGTGGAAAGATGTTAATAATGAATATATCAACGCCCATGGTGGCGGCGTTTTATTTCATAACGGATTATATTACTGGTTTGGCGAACATCGCCCTGAAAACGGCTTCACTACCGAAGTGGGAGTGAACTGTTACGCATCTTCCGACAGATTTTGCGGATCTGATCCGGTGTTGCCGTGCCGCTCATAATCGCAAAAACCTGACTCGTCAGCATCATCCGTACCTTTCCGTCTTTACAGCCCTCCACCGGATTCTTATGATCGTCATAATAGCCATTAAACCATCCGCGTGCCTCATCCTCAGCAATCCACTCCTGCATCCTTATATGCTCCATCAGCCAGTCTGCTTTTTCCTCCAGATTGCTGCAGATCTGCTCTGCTTTTACGATCATGGTCTGACCACTGAGATTATGTGCACATTTCTCCAGATAGGCGTCCAGTATCCCTCGTTTCTTTTCCACATTCTCATACAGTTCCCTGCCACCTGCAAACAGCATTCCCATCTCTTCTGCAATCTCAAAACGCTTGCAGCCGGTCTCCTGCTCTAACAGCCGGATACAGTGCGCAATCTCTTTTAAATTTCCCGCATAAGCACTTGTAAATGCCACGCTTTCTCCATTTTCCCATGCCATATCCAGCGCGTCATTCCAGTCTGCCCCGTGCAGCCGCATCTCATTGTGCGCGCCGACATCGTAGAATGCACAGAGATTCTGAAGAAGCAGATGTTCCAGTACACTTCCGAAATAGACGACGCCACCCTCTGTGCGCTGGCATTTTCCATATGTCTCGTCCCATCCGGTATCGTGACCTGTGCCTCTTTTGGACTGCAGATCCTTAAAATACGGAACCTTCTCAAAAAGAATCTCGAGATCTCCTGTCTGGTCAATATAAAATTTTGTCGTCACAAACGGCCAGAACGCATGATCCATCCACACACGGGTAATATGATTCCGGTCCGCAATAAACTCCCCCTGCGCATTTCCGATAATTGTGGCATTGGTTCCGTCCACCCGGACACCGCCGTAATTGTCGATGATCATCTGCCGGACTGCGGAAGGGTCCATGAGAAGCAATGCCAGACAATCCTGCCACAGATCCCGCCAGCCACGTCCTCCTTTTCCGTAATCATGATACGGCAGGAACGAACAGCCGTAAATTCTCCGCAGAATTGGCTGGAACGTAATCCACTTAAGATAATTGTCTGCATCCGGATTACCCGTTTTAAATGTGATGTTTACTTTCTTTGTCCAGTACCGTTTTACTTCATCATAAGCTTCCTTTACCTGGCTTCTTTGTCTGAGAGATGCTGTAAGAGGTTCGATCTGTGATCTCTCGTCGGTCATTCCGCCCAGAGTCAGATAGTAGACTGTCTCATGTGGTTTTAATAAAATCTCCGCAAACTTAAGAGCTCCCACTGCTTCTTTTCCCTCTGCCTTACTTCCTGCCACAGCTCCCGGCTTTTCTGTCCGGACTGCCTCCGGTATGAGATAGGAACCTCCCTCCCCGATAAACTCCCCGACGGTCGGGTAAAAAGCTGCCGGTGCCTCTCCCTCTCCGGTGGAACCATATACAAAATACGTTATATGATTCTTCTGATGCCCCCGCTCATCAAACGACATCGCAGGCGTCACCTCCACCCCATAATCCGTGGTACAGATCCGGTGCAACAGGGAAGTCACATGGCGGTGATCCCTGATATTGTCCGCACTTCTTCCATAGACCGGCATCACTGCAATCGGTGTCATTTCAAGCGGTTCCTCTGTTATATTGGTAAGTTCCGTCATCATCACTTCCATCGCTCCGTCTACCGTCACAAAAGAAGTAATCTCTGCTTTTAGTCCATGGACTGCGGATGTCCGCGTCAGTTTCTGCCACATAAATCCGGCTTCCAGTACGCTTTTCTCCTGTTCTCCGGTAAACCGCAGAAATTCTGCCTCTGCCGACGAACCGCAGGCTGACCAGTATCCCCGGTTTTTGATACGGCACCAGAAATTTCTTGTATTTTTATTGTTATGGAGATTTTCAATACTGACCGGCTCCATCAGGAAATGGTTCTGATCCCTTTTGCTGTCGCCGCCCAGTGTCGGTGTAATGCAGGATTTTAACCCACCGTCTCCTGCAAGAGGAAAATACAATCCACTGTAGTCTTCCGGCTGATACACCCGGAAGCTTCCCTGCTGATCCAAAAATTCTATCTTTCCCACGAATCTTTCCTCCCATCTTATGACATATACAATACGATTTCTGTCTGCTTTTTCAATACTTCCTGCGGAATATAATCTCCCTGCATCCTGACTCCATTTACAAGTAGTCTGTCGCATCCCGACTGCACATGTCCCGGATTTTTCACAACAATATGTAACTGGCAGCCTCTGAAAACTTTATTTACTTCAAACTCCTCCCATTCATGCGGAATTGCAGGCGTAAGATGCAGTCCATAGAAATCCGGGCGCATACCCAGAATTCCCTCCACACAGCCGACCATAACCGTGGAAGCAGTTCCCGTGAGCCAGTGCACATGTGACCTTCCGAAATTCGGACTTGCCTTTCCCTCCGTGAACTGTCCATAGCAATAAGGTTCAATCACGCGGATCTGTGCACGGTCATTCTGTGCAGCCGGTGCATTTTCCATAAAATAAGTAAATGCTCTGTCTCCATGTCCCCGCAATGCCTCCGCCAGGATAATCCATCCCTGCGACTGTGAAAAAATACCTGCATTTTCTTTTGCACCCGGATTATAGATGACAGCCAGTGCTCCGTCAAAGGCGTGCGCATGATACGGCGGGTCCATCAATATTGCACCATACGACGTGTTTAATTTCTCATATACCCTCTCAAGCGCCATATCCGCCTGATCCGCTTTTGCCAGCCCGCTGATCACCGCCCAGCTCTGCGGATTCAGCCACATATTTGCCTCCGGATCTGTGCGCTTTCCGATCACTTCGCCTGCTTCTGTAAATCCACGGATAAAGCGGTCCTCATTCCAGCAGAGTTCCTGCAGCAATTTCCCCAGTTCCTCCTGCTTTTCATCAAGATAGGCAGCCGTTTCTTTATCCTGCTTGTATTCTGCAAACTTTCGCAATATATTCATCGCATAATAAAGCTGCATGGCAACAAATGTGGATTCCCCTTCTTTGCCCAGTCTTAAGCAGTCATTCCAGTCGGCATACAGACCCGCCGGCATACCGTGTTTTCCCAGATGATTCATGGAAAAATCGATGGCACGCTTCAGATGCTCATAAACAGTTGCCTCTCCCCGGTTGGCATACGGAATCACTTCATCCATAAATTCCAGATGTCCGGTCTCCGCTATATACTTGTAGACGGTTGGAAACAGCCAGAGCGCATCGTCTGCACGATATGCCGGATGCCCGGTCTCCTTTACATAAGATGCATCATCCGGCGTATCTTCATGTCCCGGATTGTGTGTAAACTTTACCAGTGGCAGTCCGCCTCCGTTATCCACCTGTGCGGAAAGCATAAACCTGATTTTTTCAACTGCCATCTCCGGTGCAAGGTGAATGACTCCCTGTATATCCTGTACCGTATCACGATAACCGTATCCATTGCGCAGTCCACAGTAGACAAACGACGCTGCACGCGACCAGATAAATGTCATAAAGCAGTTATAGGCGTTCCATGTATTTATCATGGCATTGAATTCTTCACTCGGTGTCTTTATCTGAAAATGTGCAAGCTTTCCATGCCAGTAATCTGTCAGCTGCTGCAATTCCTTTCCACAGACCTGCTCCGGCAGCGCATAGGAGGCCAAAATCTCTGCCACCTCAGGTTCCTCTTTCATTCCAACCAGAAATGCGAACTCACAGTGCTCTCCCGGTGCAAGCTGCACCACCGTACTGAGTGCTCCGCAGCTGTTGCCGTTCTCATTTCCCTCGTTGCACAATGTTCCCTCTGCCACACCTGCCGGATTGCCATATCCATGATATCTTCCGAGGAACTTCTCTCTGTCGCCGCACCAGGATGTCACTTTCGCTCCCTTCAGTGCAAAGAAACGGCTGACAACGATTTTATCATCGACATCCCTGCCTTCCTCGATCTGATCCAGATTCGCATGAATCATCTGCCGCACATGATCCCCACAGAAAACCGTGCGCGTAATAAACTGCGAGTACTGTAAATTCACCTGATCCTGCTCATAGTTGCTGTTGTTTGTAAATTCAGCGTACCCGGTAACCGTCAGTTCTCTTTCTTCTGCAGATGTGTTGGCAATGCATACATTCCACACCTCATACGCCCGGTCTAGCGGCACATAATATCTCACTTCTGAGTGAATACCGCTGTAATCCGCCAGCATTTTTGTATAAGCAGTTCCATGGCGGCATTCACTCCGGTAAGTTTTCAGATCCTTTCCCACCGGCTGCCAGGAAGCCGACCAGTAGTCTTTGCTTTTATTATCCCTGATATAAATATATCTTCCGGGTTCGTCAAACTGGTTAAAGATGTATCTTAAAATTCTTCCGTTAGCTCCGGATTTTGCAAAACTGTATCCGCCTGCATTGTTTGAAATAATCGCGCCATATTCCGGGGAACCGAGATAATTAACCCACGGTGCCGGTGTATCCGGTCTTGTAATTACATACTCTTTCTTCGTCTCGTCAAAATATCCATATTTCATATATGCTTTCTCCTGTTTTGATTTTCTAAGGTTTTCTGCATTAAATATAACCTTCCTTTGAAAATCAGAATACCAGATACGACATTAAAATATCAGATTCATGACCTAACTTTGTTCAGTAAATACGATAATTCCCGGACAGTGCCAGCATGGCAAACAGATACAGGAAATTGTCGTAATAACGGCGTTCCCCTGTCCGAAGCGGCGTCTCCCAGAACCTTCTGATGCACTCCTTTGCATTTTCTCCCTTCGCAGCCAGCGAAGCCTCTGCATTTACCGCTATCACCGCAACCGGGTGCAGCGCCCGCTCTCTAAGAAGCGTGCCGTCCGTCAGAAACACACCATCCCAGTGTCCGCTCTGCTTTTCGCAGTAAAAGCTCTGTAATTTTCCCGCAATCTCCTGCTGCCAGGGATCTCTCCCAAACCACAGCCAGTCCATGGCAATATTCGCAATCGTCCGGTACGCATCACTGTAATACCAGTCATGCCTGCCGAAAATCTCCTGATGTCCCTCATGCGGAGTCCCGTCATACTCCGCATACTCCGCCGACAAACCGGTGTCCGGATGACATGCCAGGTGCAGATACGCTCTGCTCGCTTCTGCCGCGTCTCTCCAGAACTCCCGGTCATCTGCGTCCGCCCATCTGGCAAATAATTCATAAAAATGTGGCAGATGGTAAGACGGATCGCTGAAATTACAATTTGTAATAAACTTGATCAGATGCCTGGATGTGTCCCACATCGGTTCCCCCGGATGCCCCGGCTCTCCCTTGTGGATGCATTCCCGCAGAATTGCCCGCGCCTCATCTGCATAGTGGAATATTCCGGTTCCATTTCCCCAGCGGTTTGCCGCAAAAAACAGTGCCATGGCAAAATATTCTTCTCCGTCGGGAGCCGGACCTTCCGCATTTTTACTGCCATCTGTTGCACAGGACCACGCAAAATAATTCTTACATGGTCCATCCTCGATGTACATATATGTCCGGGTCCATTTCCACAGCCGGTCAAACTCTTCCCTGCGGTTCATCTGCACACATGCCATCATTCCGTAGGACATTCCCTCTGTGCGCACATCATGATTGCCGGTGTCCTCTATGTATGCCATGTCGGCTCCCACCTCATGATAGAAACGCTCCTCCTCATTCCCATAAAAAATTATCTCAAATGTCTGCTCCACTCTTCTCTGAATCTCCGCTTCCGAATACCCGTACTCTGCAAACACATTGCGATACTTTCCCGTCTCAAATGCTCCCGCCATCGTTCTACTCCTTTTCTCCTCTTTCCTTTATGTGTGATACGTCTCTTTGGGTCCCAGATAACTTTCCGGGACATCCGTTCCTTCCGGGCGGATCAACAGCTTTTCCAGAACAAACCCAGGTGTGACGGAATAAATGCGCAGACGGTTGATACCACTTCTGCATGAAACCGGAATCTCCTGTCTGCGTATCTGGTCTAATACACCTTTTGCCCAGAACTCTCCCTGATCTCCAATCCGGTATCCCTCAGGTACCGCGTTATAAATCCGGATCTCACCACCGTTATTCTGCACACCGTAGCAGAGTTTCTGATCGTTCGCCACCGGATTGGAGGGCTGCATATAAAGCGTAAGTACATACCCGCCGGGCTTTGATACCCAGAAATGATACTCCAGATACGGTGCATTTTCTCCCGGCACACCATACGCTGTGACCGGAAATGCTTTCATGGCAGACCGCGTTTTTCCATAGTCCCTGATGCATTGAAACCGTACCTTTTCGTTTTTTCCTTCCCGCTTACCATCCGCTGCATATCCATCCTTCCGGTCTGCATAATGCTCTGCCTCCATCACAATATAACCTGCCGTATCCACAAAGGTACCTTCCGGTACTTCCGGCAGATTTTCACATACCGGTATCTCGATCCGGCAGCAGCCGGAAGGCGTTTTTATTTCAAGCACTCCACAAGCAGACGTACCTGTATTTCCATCCCGGTTCATTGCCCAACGCTCCCGGTTTATTACAAGTTCCAGCTTTTCATAATTGTGCTTTTTCCCGTCCAGCACGCCCTGCATCGGCCACACCGAAAGCCATTCCGGTTTTTCTGTGACCTCGTATGCAGCCTCACATTCACTCAGCCCATACAGGGTGATCCCGGCGCTCCTGCACGCAGGGTCTAAAAAATCCGGCAGTTTCATGGATTCCGTAAGCCACGGGCTTCCCTCTGCATGCTGCATCGTCTGATCCACTGTCACAACCAGTCTCGGTTTATCCGCGGGCAGTACCCGGTGAATCACAGGGTTTAAACATTCATCCTCATTCCAGTGCACAAATCCGATATGCTCCGATGCTCCCATGCCATCCCAGCGCCCGTGATCCATCTGATGATATGCCGTCACCAGTTCCCGGTCACGCTTCAGACACTGTTCTACCGCATCCCCGTAATCATTCGCGTGAAGTGCTCCAAGCTTTGCCAGGTATTGATTCATCCCTGCCAGAAGATGCATCCTGGTCAGATTCAGTGTTCCTGCCGCAGGGTAATAGATGAGTGCCACAAACGCCGCTTCGTATTCCGGCGCATGTTCCTTCACCCACGCATACACACGCTCCGCTTCCGTAAGTATCCGTTTAATCTCCTCCAGTGTATCCTGCGTTTCTCTTCCATGCACCGGGTGATACACCATTGCACGCATTGCCTCAGGTCTTCTCTTTTGTATCAATCTGGTATATCCCTGCAGAACGTCCGCAATCTGTTCCTGTATTTCCTCCGTAAAGCTTCCAAACTGCTGCCTCGTCCACTGTCTGGTATACTCTGCGGTCTGATTGACGGCACCACTTCCCCAGCGTCCAAAATCATATGCCATATCCAGAAAATACGACAGTGGGAACTCCTGCGTTGCAATATCCCCCACATTGACAATCCAAAGCTCCCGCACCCCGAATTCATATGCCGTTGTCATCTGTTCCCAGATTTTCGGAAGGTACGAACTGTTGATCCATTCATAGGAAATGGGCCAGCCGTGATAGTCCAGATGATAGTACATCCCATATCCGCCCTTATGCGTCCTCATCTCCTTTGTCGGCAGTGTCCTGAGGTTTCCATAGTTGTCATCACACAGCAGTAAAATAACATCTTCCAGTTCTTCCGATCTCATCAGCCCCGCCGTCTGATCATTTCCATAAAAAAACGCTTCCACTTCCTTGTAGAGAGCAAGCATTCTCGGGACACGCTTTACGTCCTCATCCACACACTCCCGGATCAGCTCATTCTGCGTTTTTAACACATCGCGCAGCAGTTCAATATTGTCTTCCAATGTTGCTTTTTCTCCGAGAATTGCCGTATCCGCCTCTCCACGCATGCCCAGGGTAATCACATTTTCAAATTTTCCTCTCCGAAGCAGTCCGTCTTTCCAGAACCGAATGATGCCTTCCCGGTTCGTCCGGAAATTCCATGCATCGCCATATACCGAATCTTTTCCGCGCAGGTACTTATACTCCTCCCCCTGTCTCAGACACGGCTCATGATGCGACATTCCCATAATGATTCCGTATTCGTCTGCCAGCTTTGCGTTTGCAAGTCCCGGGCCGTCATCCCCAAATCTGGCGCTCCACATCGCCGGCCACAGATAGTTCCCTTTGAGCCTTAGCAGCAGTTCAAACACATGCTCATAAACCGAAGTTCCAAATCCCCCAAAGCGCCGGTTGCACCATGTTCCAAATGCCGGCCATTCATCATTGATAAAAAAACCGCGGTATCTTACAGACGGCTCTCCCGCCACACACGCCATCGATGCACGAAGCCCCACATGCTCACGGTGAGGCGGCCTGATACCACACCAGTCAACAAACGGAGATACGCCCAGAAGTTCTGACAGATGAAACAGTCCGTAGATCGTTCCACGCTTATCGCTCCCTGCAATCAGAAGAATCTGTGTTCCGTGCCATTCTGGATCATTCAGGAAAAACCAGCCATAACACTCCCGTTTTCCCCGGATCTGTTCCAGACCGATTCTCTTTTCTTCCTCCATCTGCTCCAGGAGCCTGCTTTTTCCAACCGTAGCCGGAACAATCACAGTCTCTGCCCGTTCTGCCACATCCGCAAGTTCTTCCTGTGATGTGCCGTACAGCACCCGCGGGCGTCTGTCCGTTACCAGCTCCACATCGCCAGCAACTTTATCCGCTATCTTCTTTACCCCGGAATCTGCTGCATCTTCCACCCAAAATATAATCTCTTCCATATTTTCAATCCTTCTCCTTACCGGAAAGAGTTCTTCAGCTGCTCTGCCAGCTGATGCCTGCGGGATGTCCAGTCAAATCCATCCTGTGCCTTTATCGTCGCCCGATGCTCTTCTCCCGGTATCACCCGGTATTTTTGAATGATCTCCTCCGGAATCCTCGCTTCTTTCCGCTTGCTGCACTTCTGCATCACAAGAATCATTTCCGTCATTTTTCCCTCTGCGATAAGCCGGTCAGCCATGTTGGTGATTTTTCCCTGATGAATCCACACACATTCGCTCTCCCACCGAAAGCTCTCCACAATAAGAACAGGATACCTCTGTTTTGCATGCTTCTCATATCCTGCCGGTGTATACACATAACACAGGCGGTATCCGCCATTTTCTTCCTCCCGGTACCATTCCATATGAAGCATGCCATGCGGCACATTCGCCAGCTGCGGATAACAGAACTCCGGTTCCGGAATCTCAAAATAATTGCATGCAAAACTGCCTTCCCCGTTATATCCGGCATACCCTGCCGGAACTTCCGGATGAATCGTCTCCACGCCGTTGACGATAAAATGTACCTCATGATAGCCGGCAGAAAGTCCTCCTATTTTTCCTCGCCATATTCCTGGCTGCTGCTCCGTTAACGCAGCCAAAATCTCATGCTTCTCCTTAAGACAGACTTCCACACGAGCCGCACCGGGTGCCTCCAGATAGAATTCTGCCGTGCCGTCACTGCACACTTTTACGCCCGATATGGTCTTTGGATATTTCCCTGCCGGTCTCCCCTGCGCATCCGTTTCAAACCGGATCTGCCGGTGTACCGGATCAAAAAAGAGCATCTGCTCCTCCATGCTCTGGACGGACAGCTGTTTTTCATCCAGGCGGCGCTCCATGCAGCATGCAGATGCCGTTTCTTCCACCGTCTCTGCGCCACAAAACAGAAGCGGCACAAAATCTCTCAGACTCTTTCTCCAGACATGCCATTCATGATAGCCTTCATATACTTTCTTTACGCAAAGCGTTTCTGATTCGCGCATTTTTTTACAGATATCCTCTATTCCGCGCGAAATCTCCTCTTCCCTGCTCCCGCAGGAGAAAAACACAACATCCGGTTTTTCTGCCTCATCCGTGCAGATCCTCTCTGCGTCATAAAGCGATACCCCGGAAAACATTCCAAGTGCCGAAAATTTATCCCGGTGTCTGCATACACTTCTTGCCGCCAGTGCAGACCCCAGTGAAAGACCTGCCAGTGCCCGGTAATTTCTGCCCTGCTTTACCGGAAAATGTGTTTCCACATAAGGAATCAGATCCTCCATCAGCTCTCTGTCAAAATCCCCGGGAAAGAAAACTGCCTCCTCACCCTCGATAAACGCATAATCACAGCTCATCACCACGATCATTTCCCTGCATTTATGCTCCGCGATCAGATTGTCCATGATGTAATTCAGCTTCCCCTGCCAGATCCATCCCGTCTCATTTTCACCGACACCATGCTGTAAATATAAGACCGGATACCGCCGGCTGGGATCTTTCTGGCTTCCATAAGGCGTGTATACATAACATTCTTTCAGGTGACCGTTTACACCGGATGCATACTTTGCCAGATGCACCGTTCCATGCGGTACCTCTTTCAGATAGTAAAATTCTGCTCCGCGCTCCGGCACCTCAAATGTGTTGATTGTCTCAAAGCAGCCATAAGAAAAACCGGCTTTCGGATGAAACAGTTTCACTCCGTCCACAAACCAGTGATAATAGTGCATTCCTCGCGGGAAATTCTCTATCTTCCTGTAAAACCCTCCGTTTCCATCCGGCAGGAGTGCAAGCGGCGCCGCATCAAAATAACCTCCCACACCCGCTACTTCCACCGTCTCAGCCGTCGGTGCATACAGATAGAATTCTACCGTCCCATCTTCCCACACCTTCACCGCCTGCCGGTGCATCTTCACCTTTCCCCGATCGAACAGATAGTCCGGCAG
>OGXD01002518.1_pt1 | contig 11122 bp, 8 predicted proteins | sample 1576211 | NCBI WGS metagenome assembly OGXD01 (sample SAMEA3541470, study PRJEB24748) | human gut metagenome | biome: human gut; feature: human-associated habitat; material: faeces | place: China | collected 2012
CTGATGCTGGGACAGCCGATTTACGCAAATGGTCTGTTTATGGGCTCTGAGTTCCCGGCGGCAGACACCCGGATTTCTGACAATACCACAGAGATCCGTTACTACTCCGGCAAGACCTTCACCCGTCTGGATCAGGACAACCAGTTACAGGCAGACGGAACCTTCCGCACCTGGTGGAATGTTGTCGGCGCGGCCAGAGGAACGGACACCGCTGTGGGACAGACCGATTTCTTCAGCTATATTGAAGATATTGCTACACCGACCGAATTCCGGAAGCAGTATAACTCCTGGTATGACAATATGATGAATATTACCGACGAGAGTATCGCAGCTTCCTTCTACGGAGCGGAGAAGGGTCTGACCCAGAACGGCGTAGAGCCTCTGGATTCCTATGTAGTAGATGACGGCTGGAACAATTACTACGACGGTACCTATACCGCGACGCCGGGATCCGCCCAGGGAACCACTCCGAACGTAACCGGGTTCTGGGAGTTTAACGCCAAGTTCCCCAACGAGTGGTCCAGAGAATAATTAAGCAGTTCAACGGAAACGGGAACGGTTACCGGCAGGTTGTATAATATAGACAGCAACAGGCGTTTGGAGCCCTGATGTTTGCAATCCGATAAACGGTAGACGAGGTCATCGTACAGCGGGATAAACCAGGCTGGATGTATTTCGCTCAGTTTCTCGCATACCCATGTCGCCCGCCACGCAACACTTTGTTTTTCGTCCGACATCAGCCGATACATAGCTTCGAAGCATTCCGGCTGATGACAAATTTCCCGTACCAACACGTCTACCGACAGATTACGGATAGGAACGTCCAAAGCTTTTCTGAATTCTTCCGATTTCGACATAAGTATATCCTGAAAAAATGAAAAAGGGACTATCGTTTTTTTGGATAGCCCCCCTTCGCGTTTAACTGTCTTTTATCGGTTATGCAATGCCGTGAGCCGATACATTGCTGTCGATTTTCTTGATAAGTCCTTGCAATACTGCACCCGGACCGCATTCCGTGAAGTCGGCAGCACCGTCGGCAACCATATTCTTGACTGTTTGAGTCCAGCGTACAGAAGCTGTCAATTGTGCAACAAGATTTTTCTTGATTTCAGCAGGGTCGGTATGAGGAAGGGCATCCACATTCTGATATACAGGGCACTTCGGAGTGTGGAACTCGGTTGCGTTGATAGCCGCTTCCAGTTCAACTTTGGCAGGGTTCATCAACGGAGAGTGGAATGCACCGCCTACTTTCAAAGGCAAAGCACGTTTCGCTCCGGCAGCTTTCATCAGTTCGCAAGCTTTGTTGATGCCTTCGATAGAACCGGAAATAACGATTTGTCCCGGACAGTTGTAGTTGGCAGCTACGCAGACTTCACCTTCGGCACTAACCTGTGCGCAGATTTCTTCCACTTTTTCATCCGGCAAAGCGATAATGGCAGCCATTGTAGAAGGCTGTGCTTCACAGGCTTTCTGCATAGCCATGGCACGGGCATAAACCAGCTTCAAGCCGTCTTCAAAGCTTAACGCACCAGCAGCAACCAATGCGGAGAACTCACCGAGTGAGTGGCCGGCGGTCATTTCGGGCTTAAAGTCGTCGCCCATGCAGAGTGCGGAGATTACGGAGTGAAGGAATACGGCAGGCTGTGTTACTTTGGTCTGGCGCAAATCTTCGTCTGTACCGTTGAACATGATATCTGTAATACGATATCCGAGGATATCATTTGCTTTTTCAAAAAGTTCTTTGGCCAAAGCCGAATTTTCGTACAGGTCTTTACCCATTCCTACGAATTGGGCGCCTTGACCCGGAAATACAAATGCTTTCATATTCATTTATTTTTAGTGTTTAATAAAAAGTGGTGCAAAGGTATAGGTTTTTCTGATAACCACCGCACAAAAGGGCGTTTTTTGTGCAATGTACCTTTTTCAAATACGTCTGCAATACAATATGTCCCCCTCTGGCAAGATAAATGTACGGATATAGAAATCCTTAAGAATTAGGTACTTCATAGTTATTGTATCTGCTACAATTACCCCTTGCTGCTACGGATTTAAATTACATATTGTATTTTATACGATAACACAATAAGATGATATTGTAAGATATACGATATGTATATATTTGAAAAATAATGCTTTATAACATTGTAAAAATACCCTTTTTACTTATTGCATATTTGAAAAACCTCATTATATTTGCAGCGCTTAAACGAAAATATTATGCAAAACGTGGAACAAAATACGCCATTGGCAAACAATCATATTTCGGTAGACTGTGTGGTGATTGGTTTTGACGGAGAGCAGTTGAAAGTCTTGCTGGTTAAACGTGCCGGAGAAGAAGAGGGTGAAGTCTTCCATGATATGAAGCTGCCCGGCAGTTTGATTTATATGGACGAAGATTTGGACGAAGCTGCCCAGCGGGTTCTGAATGAACTGACGGGACTTAAGAACGTAAATCTGATGCAGTTCAAGGCGTTCGGCTCCAAGAACCGCACCAAAGACCCCAGAGACGTGCATTGGCTGGAACGTGCCATGCAGTCCAAAGTAGAGCGTATCGTGACCATCGCCTACCTTTCTCTCGTGAAGATAGACCGTACGCTCAACCGCGGCCTGGACGAGTATATGGCAAATTGGGTTGCCTTGCCGGATATCAAGGCACTGGCTTTCGACCACAACCTTATCATAAAAGAGGCGATAACCTACATCCGCCAGTATATCGAGTTCAACCCGTCTTCTCTTTTCGACCTGCTTCCGCGTAAGTTCACCGCATCCCAGCTCCGTACGCTGTATGAACTCTTGTACGGGAAACAGATAGATGTGCGCAATTTCCACAAAAAGATAGCTCTTATGGAGTATGTGGTTCCTTTGGAAGAGAAGCAGCAGGGAGTTGCCCATCGTGCGGCACGGTATTACCGGTTCGACAAGAAGATATATAATAAGGTAAGGCGGTAGGCAAGACGCCTGAATTCAAAACCTGATACGGAATAAATCGAAAATTTAACAATATAAACTCAAAGACATGTATTTATTAGGATATGACATCGGCAGCTCGTCCGTTAAAGCGAGCTTGGTAAATGCAGAAAGCGGTAAGTGCGTATCTTCCGCGTTCTTCCCGAAGACGGAAGCGGAAATCATAGCCGTGAAGCCGGGATGGGCGGAACAGAACCCTGAAAACTGGTGGGAAAACCTGAAGCTGGCAACGCAAGCCGTATTGGCGGATGCGCGTGTGGATGCGGCAGACATCAAAGCCATCGGTATCTCTTACCAGATGCACGGATTGGTGTGCGTGGACAAAGAACAAAAGGTATTGCGTCCTGCAATCATCTGGTGCGATTCCAGAGCCGTTCCTTACGGACAAAAAGCATTTGAAACGCTGGGAGAGGAGTTATGCCTCTCGCATCTGCTCAACTCTCCGGGTAACTTCACCGCGTCCAAACTTGCCTGGATAAAGGAGAATGAACCGGCTGTCTATGAAAAGATATACAAGATTATGCTGCCGGGCGATTATATTGCCATGAAACTGAGCGGTACAATCTGCACTACAGTCTCCGGACTGTCCGAAGGCATGTTCTGGGATTTCAAGAACAACCGGGTAGCAGACTTTCTGATGAAATATTACGGTTTCGATTCCTCGCTGATAGCCGACATCAGACCTACATTCTCTGAGCAAGGCCGTGTAAACGCCGCTGCCGCACAGGAGTTGGGTCTGAAAGAGGGAACGCCTGTCACATACCGTGCCGGCGACCAACCCAACAACGCATTGTCGCTGAACGTGTTCAACCCCGGTGAAATAGCATCCACAGCGGGTACTTCGGGGGTGGTTTACGGTGTGAACGGTGAGGTGAACTACGACCCGAAATCACGCGTCAATACCTTTGCGCACGTCAATCACACGGCGGAACAAACCCGCCTCGGCGTACTTTTGTGCATCAACGGTACGGGTATCCTCAACTCGTGGGTGAAACGCACCGTTGCTCCCGAAGGCATTTCTTACAGTGACATGAATGTTCTTGCCGCCCAGGCGCCTATCGGAAGCGCCGGTATCAGCATCCTGCCTTTCGGCAACGGTGCCGAACGTATGCTGGAGAACAGGGAAACGGGCTGTTCCATTCAAGGAATCAACTTCAACCAGCACGGCAAGCAACATATTATCCGTGCGGCACAGGAAGGTATCGTATTCTCTTTCAAGTATGGTATCGACATTATGGAGCAGATGGGTATTCCCGTACAGAAAATCCATGCGGGCAAAGCCAATATGTTCCTCAGTCCGCTGTTCCGCGAAACGCTGGCAGGCGTAACGGGTGCCGTTATCGAACTGTACGACACCGACGGTTCGGTAGGTGCAGCCAAAGGTGCAGGTATCGGTGCGGGCATCTATAAAGACAACAACGAAGCCTTTGCTACGCTTGAGAAACTCGAAATCATCGAGCCCGGACAAGCCGACCGTCAGGCATATGCCGATGCCTATGCACGCTGGAAACAATATCTGATGCAGAGCTTACGGCCTGCTTAAGTTTTGTTCTGCATTCTTCGGAAAGTCCTTTTTGAGATTGGGTTGCTGTTTTTTATGAGAGCGTCTACGCAACGAATAAAAAGGAAAACAGACCGGAAAGAAATTCCAAAGAAACTGAATAAAAGGCTTCTTGAAGAAGATTTAAACAGACATTGAAAGTAAACAAGTAAACAACAGTAATAATTAACCCGCGGGTAATGTGCCCGTTGTCAGCACATCGGCGCATTACCGCATTAACACATTTAATCATTATGGCAACAAAAGAGTATTTTCCCGGAATAGGAAAAATCAAATTCGAAGGCAAAGAAAGTAAGAATCCTATGGCATTCCGCTACTACGATGCGGAAAAAGTAATCATGGGCAAGAAGATGAAAGATTGGTTGAAGTTCTCTATGGCATGGTGGCATACACTCTGTGCAGAGGGTGGCGACCAGTTCGGCGGCGGAACGAAACACTTCCCCTGGAACGGTGATGCCGATAAACTGCAGGCTGCCAAGAATAAAATGGATGCTGGTTTCGAGTTCATGCAGAAAATGGGCATCGAATATTACTGCTTCCACGATGTTGACCTTTGCGACGAGGCCGATACAATCGAAGAGTACGAAGCAAACCTGAAAGCCATCGTTGCATACGCCAAGCAAAAGCAGGAGGAAACAGGTATCAAACTGTTGTGGGGTACTGCCAACGTATTCGGTCATGCACGTTACATGAACGGTGCCGCCACCAATCCCGACTTTGACGTTGTGGCCCGCGCTGCCGTTCAAATCAAGAATGCCATTGACGCAACAATCGAACTGGGCGGTTCGAACTACGTGTTCTGGGGTGGACGCGAAGGCTATATGTCTTTGCTGAATACCGACCAGAAGCGTGAAAAAGAACACCTTGCACAGATGCTGACCATTGCACGCGACTATGCCCGTGCACGCGGCTTCAAAGGTACGTTCCTGATTGAGCCGAAACCGATGGAACCGACCAAGCATCAATATGACGCAGACACGGAAACGGTTGTCGGCTTCCTGAAAGCCCACGGTCTGGACAAAGACTTCAAAGTGAACATCGAAGTGAACCACGCCACACTGGCAGGCCATACTTTCGAACACGAACTTGCCGTGGCAGTAGACAACGGTATGCTGGGTTCTATCGATGCCAACCGCGGTGACTACCAGAACGGCTGGGATACAGACCAGTTCCCTATCGACAATTACGAGCTGACACAAGCCATGATGCAAATTATCCGCAACGGCGGCTTCGGTGACGGCGGTACAAACTTCGACGCCAAGACACGCCGTAACTCTACCGACCTTGAGGACATCTTCATTGCTCACATCGCAGGTATGGACGTAATGGCACGTGCATTGGAAAGCGCAGCCAAACTGCTCGAAGAGTCTCCTTACAAGAAGATGCTTGCCGACCGCTACGCTTCTTTCGACAGCGGCAAGGGTAAGGAATTCGAGGAAGGCAAGTTGACACTGGAAGATGTCGTAGCCTACGCAAAAGCTAACGGCGAACCGAAACAGACCAGCGGCAAACAAGAATTGTACGAAGCAATCGTAAATATGTATTGCTGATAAATAGCGGTTAGTGGTTAGCGATGAGTGATTAGCGATTATTGGTTAGTGATAAAGGATGGGGGAATAAGCAATTATCACTAAATTACTGACCATTAATCACTCATCACTAATCGTTCATCACTAACCGCTCATCACTAACTCCTAACCACTATTATCATGAATTATACAGAAAAAGGCAGCAAGCTCTATCTCTTTTCGATTGTGCTCGTAGCTGTCATTGGCGGTCTGCTTTTCGGCTACGATACGGCAGTTATCTCCGGCGCAGAAAAGGGGCTTCAAGCTTTCTTCATGGGAGCCGATTTTGAATACACAGACGCGATACACGGCATCACATCATCCAGCGCATTGATAGGCTGTATCATAGGTAGCGCCGTTTCCGGCTTTTTCGCTTCCGGATTGGGCCGCAAAAACTCTCTCTTTTTGGCAGGTATCCTGTTCTTCTTGTCGGCGCTGGGTTCCTATTATCCCGAATTCCTGTTCTTTGAACATGGCGTTCCTTCCTATTCTCTTCTGGTGGCTTTCAATTTCTACCGTGTCTTGGGCGGTATAGGTGTGGGGCTGGCTTCCGCCATTTGTCCGATGTACATTGCCGAAATCGCTCCGAGCAACATTCGCGGAACATTGGTGTCGTGGAATCAGTTTGCCATTATCTTCGGTCAGTTGGTGGTTTACTTTGTCAACTTCCTTATTCTGGGCAGTCATGCCAATCCGGTGATAGACCTCGTTAACGGAGTAAATCAGATAATGAATCCCGAAGCTGCCGCATGGACCACGGAGACGGGGTGGCGGCTGATGTTCGTCAGCGAAGCTGTTCCTGCCGGACTGTTTGCTCTGTTGGTGTTGCTGGTGCCGGAAACACCGCGTTATCTTGCCATGTGCGGTAAGGACGAAAGGGCGCTGAATGTGTTGAGCCGTATCAACGGCGCTTCTCAGGCAAAGGTAATCCTTGCGGAAATCAAAGCAACCACCGAAGAAAAGACAGAAAGACTCTTTACCTACGGCTGGATGGTTATCTTTATCGGTATCATGCTGAGCGTATTCCAGCAGGCTGTCGGCATCAATGCCGTGCTTTATTTCGCTCCGCGCATATTCGAGACGATGGGCATGGCCAATCCGATGGTACAAACCGTGCTCATGGGCGTTGTCAATATCCTCTTTACCTTGCTGGCTGTGTTCACGGTTGAAAAATGGGGACGCAAACCGCTGCTTATTTCCGGTTCTGTCGGTATGGCGATAGGAGCTTTCGGTGTGGCTATGTGCAACGTCGTAACCGGACTGCCGGCAATAATATCCGTTATCAGCATCATGGTTTACAGCGCTTCGTTCATGTTCAGCTGGGGACCTATCTGCTGGGTACTGATTGCCGAAATCTTCCCGAACACCATCCGTGGCGCTGCGGTAGCCATTGCGGTGGCATTCCAATGGATTTTCAACTTTATTGTTTCGTCTACTTTCCTGCCGATGTACAATATGCGTCTCGGGGAGATGGGCGATAAGTTCGGCCATATGTTTGCATATGCCCTTTACGGGATTATCTGCGTGGCAGCCGCCCTCTTCGTGTGGAAGCTCGTACCCGAAACGAAAGGCAAGACGCTGGAAGATATGACCAAACTTTGGAAGAAAAAGAAATAAGTCCGCAGGAACTTCAATCCGGCAGAATATAAAAGGCTGTGCAGTTCATCTGAAAGGAATTGCACAGCCTTTTGTGTCTGAAGTCCCGGACTTTTGGTGCCTACCACCCGGTGGTACGGCTCATACCATTAGGTGGTACGACGACTTTCACCTAATGGTACGGCGTGTACCTTACTAAGGTACGGCTCGTACCAAAGCGTGGAATAAACTGGTACACGTATCTGTTTGATTATAAGTAAACTGTTTGTCACCGTAATATGTCCTTTATCCGTTCGAACCGTCCGTCCGTCTTTTCCGGAACAATTTGCAGAAGATGCGACAATAGCGGGTAGATGTCCACATTCACAAATCCTTCGGATATGTAACCTCTCTTGAAATCAGGTCCGATGGCCCGAAACATAACCTGCATGTCGGGGCTCTGGGGAAAATATCCGTGAGCGCCTTTGGTGTCGCGTGCCACGTCCGTAAACTGCCAGCCCAGTTCTGGAGCCACTACGATATCGCCTATACGGTCGCTGCTGCCATAATGCAGTTCGGCGGGAATCTCTTCTTTTTTCCACACACGGATGTGAGCCGCTTTTTTCAGAGCATTGCAGATAGAGTCGCGGTATTCCGGTTTCGAGAATATGGAAGTTGGTGTACGTCCGTCTATCACTTCGCACCATTCCGGTTTTACATAATCGTTTATGTTGACAACCCGTTCGGGACTGATGTCGGTCATGCCGTGGTCCGACGTGACGATAAGATTGATGTCTCCGCCGAAAGGAAGAGCTTCTATCTTTTTTCTTAATACCCCCACAAGGCTGTCCATGTGTTGGACCACCGCACCGGTAGGCAAACTGCACGGGCCGTTGTGATGTCCGCTTCCGTCAGGCTCTTCAAAATATAGCATGATGAGCCTGGGACGCTCCGGCTCGGGCTTTTGCAACCAGGTGAGTACCGTGTCTATCCGTTGTTCAAAAGTCAGAAAAGGCTTGGCGTTCCAAGGTCTGTAATAAGTGGGATGAGATTTTTTAATCGCAATATCCGAGCCTACCCAGTACATATTACCGGTTTTTACGCCTTGTTTCTGAGCCGTTATCCATATCGGTTCCCCCAAGTAGTATTCCGGGTTGTTACGGGTGGCGGAGTCGCCCATGGAATACTGGCGTCTGTTCTTTACATCCCAAAAAGTATTGTTGATTATGCCGTGATGGTCGGGAACCAATCCCGTGGCCAGCGTATAGTGATTGGGAAACGTAGAGGCAGGATAGGAGGGAAGCATCACGGCCTTTACCCCGTCTGCCGCCATACGGTCCAGGTTGGGAGTCTTATACATGTCGGGATAGTCCCAGCGAAAACCGTCGAGTGAAACAATGACGGTGTAATGTGTTTCGGGAGTTGCCGCATTCAGCGACAGCAAAAGCAAGGCGCTGAATGCCAGTGTAATAAATCTTTGCATGTCTCAATCTATATTTAACTTTTACAGAGATAAATGTTGTTTTGGCAGCAAAGGTAGGAAAAAATCATATCCCATAGGGATTAATGTATAAGTAAAACTGTAACTTTGCACCGTTTTAAACTCAGGTATAACACGAAAATTATGGACGAAATTAAAATTAATAAGGTACAGATACGTAACCTGCAGATAGAAGATTACGACCAGTTGGCACAATCATTCACACGCGTTTATTCGGATGGAAGCGATGTTTTCTGGACGCACAAGCAGATAGAGAAACTCATCCGCATCTTTCCGGAAGGGCAGATTGTAACGGTGGTCGATGAAAAGATAGTGGGGTGTGCACTCTCCATTATCGTGAATTACGACGATGTGAAAAACGACCACACCTATGCCCAGGTTACGGGCAAGGAAACTTTCAATACGCACAATCCCAAAGGAAATATCCTTTACGGTATCGAAGTGTTTATCCATCCGCAATACCGCGGACTGCGCCTGGCACGCCGTATGTACGAATACCGCAAGGAAATCTGCGAAACACTGAATTTGAAAGCCATCATGTTCGGCGGGCGCATCCCCAACTATCATAAGTATGCCGACCAGTTGCGCCCTAAGGAATATATAGATAAGGTAAAGCAGAAGGAGATATACGACCCGGTGCTGACGTTCCAGTTGAGCAACGACTTCCATGTACGCAAGGTGATGCGCAACTATCTTCCCAACGATGAGGAATCCAAGCATTATGCCTGCCTGCTGCAATGGGACAATATCTATTACCAGGCACCTACACAGGAGTATGTAAGTCCGAAAACGACGGTGCGCGTCGGTCTGGTGCAGTGGCAGATGCGTACTTACAAGACGCTGGACGATTTGTTCGAGCAAGTGGAGTTCTTCGTAGATGCCGTTTCCGACTACAAGAGCGACTTCGTTCTCTTCCCCGAATACTTCAATGCGCCGCTGATGGCCAAATTCAATGACGAGGGAGAGTCGGAAGCCATCCGCGGACTGGCGGCTTACACCAACGAAATCAGAGAGCGGTTTGTGAAGCTGGCCATCAGCTACAATATCAATATCATTACGGGTAGTATGCCGCTTATCAAGGAAGAGGACGGACGTTTGTACAACGTAGGTTTCCTTTGCCGCCGCGACGGAACGTACGAAATGTACGAAAAGATACACGTGACCCCCGACGAAATCAAGAGCTGGGGATTGAGTGGCGGCAAATCCTTGCAGACGTTCGATACGGACTGCGCCAAAATCGGTGTGCTGATATGTTATGACGTGGAGTTCCCGGAACTTTCGCGCATCATGGCAGACCAGGGCATGCAGATACTGTTCGTTCCTTTCCTTACCGACACGCAGAACGCCTATTCGCGCGTTAAGGTATGCGCCCATGCCCGCGCCATCGAGAACGAGTGTTTTGTGGTCATAGCAGGCAGTGTGGGCAACCTTCCCCGTGTACACAACATGGACATACAGTATGCCCAGTCGGGTGTGTTCACCCCCTGCGACTTCGCTTTCCCTACCGACGGAAAGCGTGCCGAGGCAACTCCGAACACCGAAATGATTCTGGTGTCCGATGTGGATCTGGACTTGCTCAACGAACTGCACACTTATGGCAGCGTCCGCAACCTGAAAGATCGCAGAAACGACTTGTATGAAGTGAAAATGAAGAAGTAAAGCGAGAGACGCGGGCGGCTCATCTTAAAATTATCCGCTCAAAAATCTCTTTTCTCTAACTTTTTTGTAAATTTGCACCCTTAAAATAAAGAGGATAGCATCGGAAAGCACCGGAAAAGCCTTTCCGGGCTATCTTCAGGAAAAATAGTAAATCGTAAATAGTCAAATCGTAAATATCAAGATGGGTAAGAAGTTTGCCGAATATTCAAAGTTTGACCTTTCGGAAATAAACAAGGAAGTGTTGAAGAAATGGGACGAAAACCAGGTTTTCGCCAAGAGTATGACAGAACG
>OGXD01002525.1_pt1 | contig 11087 bp, 7 predicted proteins | sample 1576211 | NCBI WGS metagenome assembly OGXD01 (sample SAMEA3541470, study PRJEB24748) | human gut metagenome | biome: human gut; feature: human-associated habitat; material: faeces | place: China | collected 2012
TCCGCCTCGGTACCAGCATCCGGGTAAGCAAGCAGAGCTTTGACGATTGGTTTGCAGCGGTCTGAGGGAGGGAATATCTATGGCATCTATTATGAAACGTGGCAACACGTATTCCGTCCGATACAACTACAAAGATCATGCTGGCAAGCCCTGCAAGGGCTGGGAAACCTTCAAGACCAAGGCCGAAGCGCAGGAGCGCAAGATCACGGTGGAGAAGGAACTGCTGGATGGTACCTTCCTCGTGCCCGACACCATGACGGTCGAGGAGATGCTGTACAAGTGGATCCCCATTCAGTCCAGCAAACACAAGTGGTCTCCCAAGACCTACACCCAATCTGTGGCGATGGTGCAGAACCTCATCGTGCCGTATATCGGAAAGCGGAAGGTGCAAGACCTCCGCACCTATGACATTGAGCAGTTCTACGCCACCCTGAGCCAGACCCCCTGTGGCCAGTACGTTCACGGCGAGAAGCAGGAGCTGACGGAAAATCAGAAGAAACGGCTGTTATCCAGCACGTCCATTCACGAAGTCCACACACTCCTGAAGACCGCCTTTTCGTATGCTGTTGACTGGGATTTGATTCACAAATCGCCTACCCCTCGTGAAGCCCCCAAGGTCAACACCGAGGAGCGCACGATCTGGGATGAGCGCACCATGCTGGCAGCGTTGCAGACTATTGAGAACCCCGCCCTCCATCTGGCGGTGCATCTGAGCATGATTCTCTCCCTGCGAGAGGGTGAGATCCTCGGCTTACAGCCGGGAGACCTCGACTTCGATGCCGCCGATGGTCGTGGAGCTATCACGGTGAACAAGGCAATGCAGCGCGCCAACAAGGAAGCCTTGTCCAAGATCGACCCCAGCCAGATTTACCACACCTTCCCGGACAGACGGGAAGGGAGCAAGTCCTCGCTGATTCTGAAAAAGACCAAAACCAAGAAGTCCAACCGTGTCCTGTATATGACGAAACCGCTGAAAGAGGAACTTCTGGCATGGCTCGACAAGATGAAGCAGGACGAACAGAACGCCCCGGAAAAGTACAGCAACTGCGGTCAGCTGTTCCGCTTACCAGACGGCTTACCCATTGCCCCGGACGTTCTGACCAAGTGGTATCGCCAGTGGAGAGCAGAGCACCCGGAGTTTGAGAAGATCGTGTTTCATGGTCTGCGACACTCCAGTGCCACCTATCAGCTGTTGCAGTCTGGCGGCGACTTCAAATCGGTGCAGGGCAACACAGGTCATGCAACTGCTACCGTCCTGATGGACACCTACGCTCACACGCAGGACAGGCCTCGGTTGGAGCTGGCAGAGAAGATCGAAGCCGACTTCTACCGGCAGGACACAGCAGGAGCAGTGCCGCAGGCGTCCCCGGAAAACAAAATGCCGGCGGCAACAAAAATCACAGGCAAAATGATCCTTGAAGCCATCCGGCAGATGGACGCAGAGGAACGCCGCGAGCTGACGCGGGTGCTCTTCGCGTAAAAGATTCTTTTTTGTGCAACGAAATACACGCTGTGCAAGCGATGCAAAGAGTTCATGGCTTTTTTGTAAAGTGTGCAGAAAGTGTGCAAGTGTGTGCAACCTCTGCCAGAAAAACAAAAAAGCCATGAAATCTTTCGATTTCACGGCATTTTCTGGTGCGATGGAAGGGACTCGAACCCCCGGCCTACTGATTCGTAGTCAGTCACTCTATCCAGCTGAGCTACCAACGCATACGTTCCGTTCGGAACATGATGTATTTTATCACTCAGACTGGGTTTTGTCAACCGTTTTTTGCAAATATTTTTGTCTTTTTCAAAAAGCAGCATTTTTTATGATTTTTCTTGTATCGTTTTTGTCGTTCTTGTGCTATAATAGCTTTACTATATGTTTTTAATCTGTGTCCGTGCAGGGGTACAGGAGCTTTACGGGCAGCACCGCGTGGAGGCTGCGCCGCCTGGTTTTCTCTGCAGCGAGGCACCACGGAGGGTAGATCCTATGAAACTGGTAAGCGTGGAAACTCCCGAAAAGAGTGTCTGCAAAATGACCTTCAGCGCCAGCCCCGAAGAGCTGGAAGCTGCATCCAACGCCGTTTACGAACGCACCCGCGCCTCCTATACGATCCGCGGCTTCAAGAAGGGCGAAGCGGACCGCGCACAGATCGAGGCTGACCGCGGCGAGCACACCTTCTGGTACGATGCCATCAACGATCTGATGGACAAGGACGTGCCCGCGCTGTATGATGCCGCCATGGCAGAGCACGGCTTTGTGGCTGTTGACAATCCTGTGTACGATCTTGTGAGCGTGAAAAAGGACGAGGGCTTTGTGGCCACTGCCACTGTTGCCCTGCAGCCTGAGCTGAACCTGACCAAGACCACCGGCTTTACCGCCGAGTGCGTCACCCCGGAAGTGACCGACAAGGAGATCGACAATGTGCTGGAGCGCCGCCGTGCTGCTGCCGCTGAGCTGGTGCCGCACAAGGGTCCGGCCGTAAAGGGCAACATCGTACATATCGATTACGAAGGTCTGCTGGAGGGCAAGCCCTTCCAGGGCGGCACCGCAAAGAACCAGGCCGTCCAGCTGGGCAGCGGCCGCATGATCCCCGGCTTTGAAGAGGGCATTCTGGGCCACAAGGCAGGCGAGGAATTCGAGATCTTCGTCACCTTCCCGAACCGCTACCACGCAAAGGATCTGGCCGGTAAACCCGTCGTGTTCAAGATCAAGCTGATCGATGTATGTGTGCGCCAGATCCCTGCTCTGAACAGCGACTTTGCCAAGAAGGTTGCCAATGTGGACACCATGGACGAGCTGCGCGCACAGGTCAAGCAGCAGCTGCACGACGGAAAGCATGCCGGTGCGCTGAACCGTGCCAAGGATCAGATCCTGACCCAGCTGGCCGATGCTTCTGAGGGCGAACTGCCCAGTGTGCTGGTGGAGACCACCTACCAGCAGCAGATGGAGCAGATCCAGCAGCAGCTGCAGATGCAGCGCCTGAGCCTGGATCGCTACCTGAGCCAGATCCACGAGACCCGCGAGAGCTTTACCGCCAAGGTGCGCTCTTCTGCCGAGAAGACCGCCCGTGTGCACATGGCTCTGCTGCAGATCGCACAGCAGGAAAATCTGGTGCCCACCGAGGAAGATATCGATAAGGCTCTGGCCGCTCGTGCAGAGCGCGCCAAAAAGACGCTGGAAGAGATCAAGGAAAAATCCGATATTCCCGCCATGCGCCGCAACGAGGGCATCCGCAAGGCTGCCGACTGGGTGATCGAGCACTCCACCATTGAAGAAAAGTAAGTTCTGATACAGAGAAAGCCCGTGCAGTTTCCGGCTGCACGGGCTTTCTTTTTTCATTTGAAGGGCAGGGGATATCAGCTCAGAAGGTTGAAGCCCATAATGACCACGCCCAGCACCACCAGCACAACACCGGTGGCACGGTTCAGGGTCTTGGGGTCTGCCTTATTGGCAAACACGGCGGCAATGCGCGCCCACAGCAGGGTGAACACCACGCACAGCGCCCAGACGAACCAATTGGGCGCACCGCCGATCATGAAGTGGGAGACAGCACCGGTCAGGGCGGTGAAGGTCATAATGAACACGCTGGTGCCCACGGCGGTCTTCAGCTCGTAGCCCAGCACGCTGGTGAGGATGAGCAGCATCATCATGCCGCCGCCCGCGCCGATGAAGCCGCAGATGAAACCGATGAGCACACCGCACACGATGGACTGGATGGCACGCTTTTGGGCGCTGACACCCTGCATAGCTTCCTTGGTCGTCATGACCGGGCGCACAATGAACTTGACGCCCAGCAGGAAGGTCATGAACACCGAGAAGCCGCCCATGGTGGCCGAGGGCATTCTGCTGGCCACCCAGCTGCCCACCACCGTGAACACCAGCACGCTGACCATCATGATCAGGCCGTTTTTGATATCCAGGTTCCTGTTCTTGTGGTAGGTATAGGCCGAAACGGCGCTGGCCAGCACATCCGACGACAGGGCAATGCCCACCGCCATATAGGGGTCCATGTGCAGGAAGGTGATGAGCATGGGGCTGATAACTGCAGCCGCACTCATACCGGCAAAGCCGGTGCCAAGGCCGGCCCCCATGCCGGCAAAAAAGGTGACAAGAACCGTAAACAACACGTTCATTTTATGCGTTCTCCTTTATAATTTCGTCCAGATTTTTCCCGATCAGCTCCATGGTCCGGAAAAAGACCTCCTGATCGGCCGGCTCCACATGATCCAGCAGGCGCTTGAAAAAGGCATTCTGCACCACACGCCCCTTGCGGATGATCGGGTCTGCCTTACCGGTGCAGAGAAGCTTCGTTTTGCGGCGGTCGCCGGCCACAGCGTACCGTTCCAGATACCCTTCCTGCACCAGCTTATCCACATTCATGGAGACGAGGTTTGCCTTGATATGCCGCACCTCCACGATGTCCCGGGCCGTTTTATAGTCCGGGTTGTTGGCGAGGAACAGCAGGATGTCCAGCGCCGTCTGCGACAGGCCAAGCTCCTGACACAGCGGTTTGCAGACGGCATTGTACGCCTGCGCGGTCTTGATGGAAAATTCGATATTCGGGTTCACAGCAGGTCTGTCCTTTCATCTTTGAATGATTCATTTTTGAAGTATTATAGTGCAGAAGAGGAGAGATGTCAAGAGAAAAAGAGGTCCTGAAAAGCCCACAGGCTTTTCAGGACCTCAAAACCAAACGAATATTTCAGAACAGCACCACAGCCGCCAGACGCACCAGCAAAGCGCACAGCCATGCCACGGCGCACTGGTTCACCACCATGATGACCGCCCACTTGTTGCCCAGCTCTCGCTTGACCGAGGCCACTGCCGCGATGCAGGGGGTGTACAGCAGGCAGAACACCAGCAGGGGAGCCGCCTGCGCCGGGGTGAGGGCCGCCGTCAAAGCGGCGGTGGAGCCAAAGAGGATGAGCAGCGAGGACACCACGCTCTCCTTTGCCATGAAGCCGGTGATGAGGGCGGTGGAGATGCGCCAGTCCGCAAAGCCCAAAGGCCCGAACAGCGGGGCGATGTCGCCCGCAATGCGGGCAAGGATGCTGGCCTGCGGGTCGGCGGTCAGCCGCAGCTGCAGGTCAAAGTTCTGCAAAAACCAGATGACGATGGTGGCCGCAAAGATGACCGTGAAAGCCTTCTGCAAAAAGTCCCGGGCCTTTTCCCACAGCAGCTGCGCCACATTTTTCAGGCCGGGCAGGCGGTAGTTGGGCAGCTCCATGACAAAGGGCACTGCCTCGCCCTTGAACACCGTGCTCTTGAGCAGCAGTGCCGCCAGCACGCCCACCACGATGCCGGTAAAGTACAGCAGCACCATCACAAGGCCCGCATACTGCGGGAAGAACGCCGCCGCAAACAGGCTGTAGATGGGCAGCTTTGCCGAGCAGCTCATGAACGGGGTGAGCAGGATGGTCATTTTGCGGTCGCGCTCCGAGGGCAGGGTGCGGCTTGCCATGACTCCGGGCACCGTGCAGCCAAAGCCGATGAGCATGGGCACGATGCTGCGGCCCGAAAGGCCGATGCGGCGCAGCAGCTTATCCATCACAAAGGCCACGCGGGCCATGTAACCGGTATCCTCCAGCATGGAGAGGAAGAAGAACAGCACCACGATGATGGGCAGAAAGCTCAGCACGCTGCCCACACCGGTAAAAATGCCGTCGATGAGCAGGGAGTGCACCGCCGCGTTAACGTTCCAGTTTGTAAGCGCCGTGTCCACGATGCCGGTCAGGGCATCGATGCCCATTTCCATCAGGTTCTGAAAGAACAGGCCGATGACGTTGAAGGTGAGGAAGAACACCAGACCCATGATGGCGATAAAGGCCGGGATGGCGGTGTATTTGCCGGTGAGGAATTTGTCGATGCGGTTGGAGCGCAGCTGCTCTTTGCTTTCGTGGGGCTTGACCACTGTCTTGGCCACCAGCTCCTGAATAAAGGAGAACCGCATATCCGCAATGGCGGCGGCGCGGTCCAGCCCGCGCTCCCGCTCCATCTGCACGATGATATGTTCGATCATCTCTTTTTCGTTCTGATCCAGCTTCAGGGCTTCCTCGATGCGCCGGTCGCCCTCCACCAGCTTGGTGGCGGCAAACCGCACCGGAATGCCCGCCGCCCTGGCGTGATCCTCGATCAGATGGATGATGCCGTGGATGCAGCGGTGTACGGCACCGCCGTGGTCGTCCTCACTGCAGAAATCCATGCGGCCAGGCCGCTCCTGATACTTTGCCACATGAAGTGCGTGGTCTACCAGCTCATCCACGCCCTCATTCTTGGCGGCAGAGATGGGAATGACCGGGATGCCAAGCATGGCTTCCATCTTGTTGATGCGCACCGTACCGCCGTTGCCGCGCACCTCGTCCATCATGTTCAGTGCCAGCACCATGGGGATGTCCAGCTCCATGAGCTGCATGGTCAGGTAGAGGTTGCGCTCGATGTTGGTGGCATCCACGATGTTGATGATGCCGGTGGGCTTTTCGCCGATGATGAACTGCCGGGTGACGATCTCCTCGCTGGAATATGGGGACATGGAGTAGATGCCCGGCAGGTCGGTGACTTCGGTCTCCGGGTGGCCCTTGATGGCACCGCTCTTGCGGTCCACCGTCACGCCCGGGAAGTTGCCCACATGCTGGTTGGAACCGGTGAGCTGGTTGAACAGGGTGGTCTTACCGCAGTTCTGGTTGCCAGCCAGCGCAAAGGTGAGGGTCCTGTCCTCGGGCAGGGGATTCTCCCCCTTTTTGATGTGGTATTTTCCGCCCTCGCCAAGGCCAGGGTGATCCACCATTCTATCATCTGCCGGAGCCGCCGACATTGCCGGGGCCTTTTCGGTGGGGGTGATGCCGATCTGCGCGGCATCATCCAGCCGGAGGGTCAGCTCGTAGCCATGGATGCGCAGCTCCATGGGGTCGCCCATGGGTGCCAGCTTGACCAGCGTGACCTCCGCCCCCGGGATCAGGCCCATATCCAGAAAATGCTGGCGCAGTGCGCCGGCCCCGCCGACGGTATCCACAACAGCGCTTTTTCCGATCTGCAATTCTTTTAATGTCATAAGATCGACCTTCTCATTTTATCCACTGTCAAAGTGTGTTAGTTTGTGTTAACAATAGTAATATAGGCTAACTTTGCGCGGTTGTCAATAGATAAAATGGGGGAGATGCTTGGCAGTCAGCATCCTCGCCCTCTCAGCCTCGCCTTGCTCGGCAGCTCTCCCAAAGGGAGAGCCTCTGGCGAAACCGTACACTTCGCAACTCAACCGGAAACTGTACCGCCATGCCAAGGCCTCTCCCTTTGACAGACTCCCCCGGCCGGGGGAGGTGGCACGAAGTGCCAGAAGGGGAATAAGGTGGATTTGCGGAGCAAAGACGGAGAGGGCGAGCCGCCTTCCGGCAAAATAAAGGAGAACATCATGAAAAAAATCATTCTGACCGGCGACCGCCCCACCGGCCGCCTGCATGTGGGCCATTATGTCGGTTCCCTGAAGGAGCGGGTGCGCCTGCAGAACTCCGGCGAGTACGATGAGATCTACGTTATGATCGCCGATGCACAGGCCCTGACCGATAACGCCGACAACCCGGAAAAGGTGCGCCAGAACATCCTGCAGGTGGCGCTGGATTATCTGGCCTGCGGCATCGACCCCGCCAAGACCCATATTTTCATCCAGTCCATGGTGCCGGAATTGACTGAGCTGAGCTTCTACTATATGAACCTCGTCACCGTGAGCCGCCTGCAGCGCAACCCCACCGTCAAGAGCGAGATCCATATGCGCAACTTTGAGACCAGCATCCCGGTGGGCTTCTTCTGCTACCCCATCAGTCAGGCGGCGGACATCACCGCTTTCCACGCCACCACCGTGCCTGCCGGTGAGGACCAGAAGCCCATGATCGAGCAGTGCTGCGAGATCGTGCGCAAATTCAACGCCGTTTACGGCGATACCCTGACCGAGCCGGAGATCGTGCTGCCCCAGAACGCCGCCTGCCTGCGTCTGCCCGGCACCGACGGCAAGGCCAAGATGAGCAAGAGCCTTGGCAACTGCATCTACCTGTCCGAGGAACCGGAGGACATCAAAAAGAAGGTCATGTCCATGTACACCGACCCCAACCACCTGCGTGTGCAGGACCCCGGCAAGGTGGAGGGCAACCCGGTGTTCATCTATCTGGACGCCTTCTGCCGTCCGGAGCACTTTGCAGAGTTCTGGCCGGAATACCAGAACCTCGACGAGCTGAAGGCACACTACCAGCGCGGCGGTCTGGGCGAAGTGAACATTGTGGCTTCCATGATCTTTGGCGGCATTTCCGGTTCCTCTGTGGCCGATACCTCGGCTCTGGGTTCCATCCTGATCCCCGCCATGGAGAAGGAAGGCTACCCGCCGGAAGCTTCTGCCGGTATCACGGTGGCATCCTCTACCATGGGCATGATCATCCCGCCCTCCACACCCATGATCGTTTACTCCATGATCTCCGGTGCATCGGTGGGTGCGCTGTTCGTGGCAGGTGCCGTGCCCGGCATCCTGATCGGTCTGACCCAGCTGGTGCTGGTGTACATCATCAGCGCCAAGAAGGGCTGGCATCCGGAAAAGGTCAAGTTTGACGGCAAGCGCGCCGCCAAGAGCCTGCTTTCCGGCATCCCTGCCCTCATCATGCCGCTGTTCATCATCATCTGCGTTTCCTTCGGCGTGTGCACTGCATCCGAAAGTGCCGGTGTGGCCGTGCTGTATTCCATGCTGGTGGGCTTCTTCGTCTACAAGGAGCTGACATGGAAGGGTGTCTGGGAAGCTTTGAAAAAGACCCTGATCTCTTCTTCCTCCATCATGCTCATCATCGGCTTCACCACCATCTTCACATGGGTGCTGACCATGCAGAAGGTGCCGCAGACGGTGGGTGCCTTCTTCATGTCTCTGAACATGCCCGCATGGGCCATTGCGCTGATCTTCGATGTGCTGATCCTGATGATCGGCACCTTCATCGACGTCAGCCCGGCCATCCTGCTGCTCACCCCCATCCTGCTGCCGGTCATGGTGCAGTACGGCTTCTCGCCGCTGCAGTTCGGTGCCATGATGATCACCGGTCTGGCCATCGGTCTGGTCACTCCGCCGGTCGGCATGTGCCTGAACGCCTGCAATAAGATCAACCGTATGCCCATCATCGAGATCTTCAAGGGCGCAGCGCCCTACGTGATCTGCAACGTGATCGTTCTGATCTCCATCAGCCTGTGGGGCCCGCTTACTACCGCCCTGCCGCAGCTGCTGGGCTACAGCATCTTCTGAGTGCAACGCGTATACCTCTTATAAAAAAACAGGCAGCGCTCCCTTGCGGGGCGCTGTTTTTTTTTGCACGCAAACAGGCGGGACCGTTGTATTTGACGGACAGATATGGTACACTAAGGCCACTTGTGTATAGGAATATAGGAAAAGAGGAATTAAATCATGGATACGCAAAAACAAAAGCGCAGCGCCTTTTCCGGCAAGATCGGCTTTGTGCTGTCGGCCGCAGGCGCTTCGGTGGGCCTTGGCAACATCTGGCGGTTTCCGTACCTCGCCGCGAAATACGGCGGCGGCATTTTTCTGCTGGTGTACATCGTGCTGGCCGTCACCTTTGGCTACACGATGATCGTGGCCGAAACGGCACTGGGCCGCATGACCCACAAAAGCCCGGTGGGTGCCTTTGGAGCTTTTGGCAAAAAGGGTGGCCTGCGGTTCGGCGGCTGGATCAATGCGGTCATTCCCATTCTGATCGTGCCGTACTATTCGGTCATCGGCGGCTGGGTCATCCGCTATCTGTCGGAGTATATCAGCGGCCATGGCAGTGAGCTTTCGCAGGACGGCTATTTTTCCAATTTCATTTCCAGCGGACTGTCGGCAGAGGTGTGCTTTCTGATCTTCACGGCCTTTACGCTGGCCATCATCTTTGCCGGTGTGCGCAACGGCGTGGAGCGCGTTTCCAAGGTGATGATGCCGGTGCTGGTGGTGCTTTCGGTGGTCATTGCGGGCTATTCGGTCACGCGCCCGGGTGCGTTGGAAGGTGTGAAGTATTTTCTGGTGCCGAACGTGGCAAACTTTTCCTGGATGACGGTGGTCACGGCCATGGGCCAGATGTTCTATTCGCTGTCCATCGCTATGGGCATTCTGGTCACCTTTGGCTCCTATATGAAAAAGGATGTCTCCATTGAGGAATCCACCGAGAACGTGGAAGTGTTTGATACGGCCATTGCCATCATGGCGGGCCTGATGATCATTCCGGCGGTGTTCTCCTTCTCCGGCGGCGACCCGGACACCCTGCAGGCCGGCCCGGCGCTGATGTTCATTACCATCCCCAAGGTGTTCGAGAGCATGGGCTTTGGCCATGTGGTGGGCATCCTGTTCTTTTTGCTGGTGCTGTTTGCAGCCGTGACCAGCTCCATTGCCCTGACCGAGAGCGCTGTCTCCACCTTTGAGGACGAGCTGGGCTGGAGCCGCGAGCGCGCAACGGCACTGATCGGCCTGATCATGGTGGCGCTGGGCAGCCTTTCGGCACTGGGCTATGGCCCGCTGGCGGGCGTGACGGTGTTCGGAATGCAGTTTCTGGATTTCTTCGATTTCCTCACCAACTCTGTCATGATGCCCATTGCAGCCATTGCTATCTGCCTGCTGGTGTCCCGCGTGATCGGCGTGCAGAAGATCGAAGAAGAGGTGACGCTGAGCGGCAAGCCCTTCCGCCGCAAAAAGATCTTCAACTTCATGATCCAGTATCTGTGCCCCATCTTTGCGGCCATTATCCTGATCAGCTCTGTGGCAAATGCTCTGGGCTGGATCGCAATGTAAAACAAAAAAGCGCAGAAGGTGTTTCTCAAAGGAAGCCTTCTTCGCTTTTTGTATGTCCAAAAAGTTTTCTTATGCTGTGAAGTTGCATAAAGCATAGAAAACGGCGATTTTGGCCTCAATTAGCTGGGAACCTGATTTTATTAGCTGGGAGCAAAATTTCAGCTGATCTCATTAGCTGGCTAATTTGGGGGTTTGGTTCAAAATAAAAAATGCGATGATCGTCTTTCACATGGAAAAATGACCTTCGCATTTTCTTAAAAGGATGTCCCCGCCCGGATTCGAACCGGGGGCCTCAGGCTTAGG
>OGXD01002530.1_pt1 | contig 11048 bp, 9 predicted proteins | sample 1576211 | NCBI WGS metagenome assembly OGXD01 (sample SAMEA3541470, study PRJEB24748) | human gut metagenome | biome: human gut; feature: human-associated habitat; material: faeces | place: China | collected 2012
GACTCAGAAGTCATTCTTTTGTCTCAGCGCTTGGCGCTCAAGTATAATACCATACACCGGGCCGGATGTCAACACTTTTTTGCAAGTTTTTTCTTCTTTCTCCAAAATTCATCTTCCGGCAGGCTCCAACTCCTCCGCTGCGGCCATGGCCGCAGCGTCTCCCCTTGCCAAGGGGAGACGAAGGTGTTATATATTATATATATATACATTATAAGCAAGCAGGGAGGCACCAACCATGATACTTACCGTCAATCTCGGCAACACCCACATCACCATTGGCGGCTACGAGCACGACGACCTGAAATTCTGCGGACGGCTTCACACCGACCCCGCCGCCACCGTCGATGAATACGGCCTGCGGCTGCTGAATCTGCTTTCGCTCCACGGCGCTTCGCCAGAACAAATTGAGGGCGGCATTCTGGGCAGTGTGGTGCCTGCGCTGACGGGGCGGGTACTGGCCGCTTTGCAGATGCTCTGCCCGGTGCGCATCCTGACCGTCGGGCCGGGACTCAAGAGCGGCATCCGCCTCCGGCTGGACAATCCCGCCCAGCTGGGTGCCGAACTGCTCTGCGGCGCGGTGGCCGCACTGGCTGAGGGTTCTGGACCTCTGGTGGTCATTTCTGCTGACACAGCTATCTCCCTGATGGCCGTCAACGGGAAACAGGAACTTGTAGGCGGCGTCATCCTGCCGGGGCCGCAGCTTTCGTTGGCTGCATTGGTGCAGAACACCGCCCAGCTGCCTCAAATCGACCTCTCCGCGCCTGCGCCCGCCTCCGTACTGGGCAAGAACACCGCCGTCTGCTTACAGAACGGCTTTGTCCTCGGCACTGCCGGGATGCTGGACGGGCTGGCTGACCATTTCTGCGCCGAGCTTGGCCCTGAGACGAAGTTCTACGCCACCGGCAATCTGCCCACGGCCATCCGGGACGTCTGCCGCACGCCCATCCTCTACCGTGAGACACTCATCACGGACGGCCTGTACTGCATCTGGCTGAGGAATCGCCGCTGAAGTTTTATTTGCATTTTATAAGAGGCTGTGCTATACTATATTGTACTGGTTCACCAGTGCAAATCGTGCGATCGTAGCTCAGCTGGATAGAGCGTTCGGCTCCGACCCGGAAGGCCAGAGGTTCGAATCCTCCCGGTCGCACCAAGAAAGACCCATACACAATGTGTATGGGTCTTTCTTTATTGCAGACGCCGTTTTCTGCCAGCCGGTAAAGTTCATTTTCAGAAGCCAAGAAGCCTCAAATCATATTGCAAAAAAGTAAAACTCCTTTATAATAGAGCTTGTGCCCCGGTGTGCGCGGGTACTGTTTTGGGATAAGAAAAGGAAAAAAGAAACTATGATTTCATCCGCAAAGTCTCTGACCGAAGGGCCTCTGGCCAAACAGATCCTCCTGGTCAGCCTGCCGCTGGTCCTGTCCAATCTGCTGCAGGTGCTCTTTAATATGTCGGACGTGGCTGTGGTGGGCCGGTTCGCAGGCTCCACGGCCCTCGGCTCAGTAGGCTCCACCAGCATCTTCGTCACCCTGTTCACCGGTTTTCTCATCGGTCTGAGCAACGGCATCAACGTGCTGGTGGCCCGGTTCTACGGTGCGCGCCATGCCGACGATGTGGAGAAGACCGTCCACTCGGCTCTGCTGGTCAGCATCGCCGCCGGCGTACTGCTCCTGCTCATCGGCCTGCTGGGTTCACCGGCCCTGCTCCATCTGCTCAACACCAAAGAAGACCTCTACCCCGGCGCTGTGCTCTACCTGCGGGTGTACTTCCTCGGTATGCCGGCGCTGGCTCTTTATAACTACGGCAACGCCATCTTCAGCGCCATTGGCGAGACGAAAAAGCCACTGTACTACCTGTGCATCGCAGGCGTGCTGAACATCCTGCTCAACCTTTTCTTCGTCATCGTCTGCCATCTGGACGTGGTGGGCGTCGCGCTGGCAAGTGCCATTTCCCAGTGCGTCTCAGCCTTCCTCGTTCTGCGGGCGCTGACCCGCGTGCAGGACTGCTACGCCCTGGACTTCCACAAGGTCGCCCTCGACCCTGCCACCACCCAGCGCATTCTCGCGCTGGGCCTGCCCGCCGGATTCCAGAACGCCGTCTTCGCCATTGCAAACCTCTTCATTCAGGCCGGTGTCAACTCCTTTGACTCCCTCATGGTCAAAGGCAACTCCGCCGCCGCCAACGCCGACAACATGATATACGACGCAATGGCCGCGTTCTATATGGCCTGCGCCAGCTTCATGAGTCAGAACTACGGCGCGGGCAAGCCCGACCGCGTGAAGAAGAGCTACTTCATCGCCCTCGCCTACTCCTTCGGCGTCGGCCTCGTGCTGGGCGGTTCGCTGTTCATCTTCGGGCGGCAGTTCCTCGCCCTCTTCACCACCGAGGGCGCCGTCATCGACGCCGGCATGAAGCGTGTGGGCGTCATGGGCTTTGCCTACTGCATCTCGGCCTTCATGGACTGCACTATCGCGGCCTCCCGCGGCCTGGGCAAGACAGTAGTGCCGACCATCATCGTCGTTCTCGGCTCCTGCGTGTTCCGGGTCATCTGGGTCTACACCATCTTCGCCCACTTCCATACCATCCCCTCGCTCTACCTGCTCTACCCCTGCTCCTGGACGCTGACCGCCATCGCAGAGATCGTCTACTTCATCCACGCCTACAAGGACAGCATGAAGATATTCACTCAGCCCCAGCCCGCAGAAGTCTGATAAGACACAAAAATGCCATCGCCTCGCGGCGATGGCATTTCTTTATTTCGTTACTGATAATCGTGGTTGAGGAACATAGCCTTGATCTGGACGATCTCGTCGTACTCTTCCTGCTCCACCTGAACGTCGGCGTTGACCTCTTTGAGGCGGTTCTTCACAGCCTCGAGAGCTTCGGGCAGGGTGACGGCCCGGCCCTCCTGAAGAGCATCGGTCATCTGCTTGAGCACCACAGGGTGAGCGTAGATGTCCGGCACCGGGAAGTTCCCGCCGGGATAGGCTTTGATGTACTCGGCCATGGCCGCTTCGGCCCTGTCGGCACGCTTCATGATAGCATTATGGTTGTTGTGGGCCGTAGGCATCATGTTGTAGCTGGAGAAAAGGAAGATGGCCGCAAAGCCGAACAGCGCAAAGTAGATACCGTAGTTTCCGGTGTGGTTGATGATGCTCTGGATGCCATAGGCCGCAGACACCACGCCGAACAGACTGATGATGAGCGCCACATATTTATACACCGGCTTGCTCTGCAGCTGGGCGCGCTTGCGGCGCTCGGCAGCGCTGAGCTCTTTGGCAAGCTCCGGTTTCCTGGCGAGGTAGTCCGATGCGCGCTTGAGCTGGCCCACGCTCTGCTCTGCCTCTTTCGAGAGCTGGGGCAGCCTCCGGGCGGCTTTCTCGGCCTTCTGGCGGGCAATTTCCGCCTCGCCTGCGGCGCTCAGACGCGGGATGTTGGGCTGTTCTTTCGCCAACACTTCCAGCAGGGCGTCCACGTCCTGCTCGTCCTTGAAGTTGCACTGCTTCTGCTTGCCGCCGTCGTACTCCACCACGAGGTAAGCCATCGAGGCAAACATGCCCTTACCGGAGAAGCCTCCCTGACTCATGGCCACCCGCTTGAACACACGGCTGATGCTGCCATAGGGCAGATAATACCGGCGGTCGATGTAGAAGCTGTTGAGGTAGAGGGCCTTTTTGCCCACGCCGCAGGGACCGATTTTTTTGCAGGCTTTCTTATCGGCTTCCAGCGTTGCTTTGTCCAGATGGGCGAGGCCCAGTTGTGCAGGATGAAACAGCATAGAGAATCCCCTTCTTCCATTTCTTTTTCTCATTCTGCCACTCTGAGCCGAAAAAAGCAAGAGGCAGTTTCAGATTACCTTCTGCTCGAGCCATTTTCCCCGGACAAAACGCACCGTAAAGCAGATGGAGCGGAACGCCCAGTCGAGATACATCCCCATCCAGATGCTGAGCAGTCCGCCGCCCATCTTCAGGACCCACAGGTAGCAGAAGCCCACGCGAAACACCCACATGGACACGATGCTGACGGTCATGGTGAAGCTGGCGTCGCCGGCGGCGCGGAGAATGTTGGGCAGGGTGAAGCTGGAGGGCCAGAAGAAGAGGGAGACGATGTTGAACCACATCATGACTTCCAGCGCCATAGCCGAAGCCTCCGGCGAGAGGCTGAACCAGGACAGCGCCCAGCGGTCGGCGAAGAAGAAGGCCGACAGATTCATGACCCAGGCACCGCAGTAGGCCACCAGCAGCAGACGGCGGGCATACCAGACAGCCTGCTCTTTCTCGCCTGCACCGAGGCACTGGCCCACCACCGTGAGCACCGCCATGCCGACGGCGCTGGCCGGGATGTTCAGGAAGGTGCTGGTGGTGTTGGCCACGGCATTGGCCGCGATGGCGGCGGTGCCGAGGGTGCTGGTGAGGCTGGCCACCGACAGTTTGCCGATTTGGAACATACCGTTCTCGATGCCCGCCGGGATGCCCACCCGCAGGATGCGCCGGATGAGCTTTCCGTCCGGCTTCATGGCCGACAGGCCGGTGACGCGGAGCATACAATCCGGCTTCTGGAGCAGGAAGAGGACGGCACAGCAGGCCACCGCGCGGGAGACGAGGCTGGCCAACGCCGCGCCCATAACGCCCATCTTGAAGCCAAAGATGAGGATGGCATTGCCGCCGATGTTGACGACATTCATCACAAGGCTGGACATCATGCTGATCTTGCTGTTGCCCTGCGCCCGGAAGAGGGCCGCGCCTGCGTTATACAGGCCGATGAAAGGGTAGCTCAGGGCCGACAGCAGGAAATACGTCTCGGCGTACTTCATCACATCGGCGTCGATGGAGCCGAAAATGCCCCGCAGGATGGCGTGGCGCCCCACCACGACCACCGCTGCCACAAGAATGCTGAAGCTGGACATGATGAACATGATCTGTGCAGCGGCAGCCCGGGCGCTCTTCTCCTCCCGATGGCCGATGTACTGGCTGGCGACCACCGCGCCGCCGGTGGCCAGCGCTGTCATGATCTGTATCATCAGGGTGTTGAAGGTGTCCACAAGGCTCACGCCCGACACCGCCGCCTCGCCTACCGACGACACCATGAGGGTATCGGCCAGGCCGATGGTCACGCTCAGGGCCTGCTCCGCAATGAGCGGCAGCAGCAGGGCCGTCAGCTGTCGGCGGGTAAACAAAGGCTTCGTTTCAAATTTTGTGCTCGTCATTCGCTCCTCCGCGCCGCCCCCGAAGGGGCTTTCTTAAAGTATACAGACTTACCCCTATGATACAGCGCCTTTCCCAAAAAGGCAAGAAGATGTATACAAGAATCTCTCAAAATTTTAAGGATCCTGCCCCTCTGCGCTACTTTACCCCCATTCCATCTTGTGTTACAATGAAAGTTACCAGAGGGCTTCCCTTTTCTGCGCCGTGCAGGGACGCGGACAAAACGGCGCTCCGGTATCATGATAAGAAGGACAACCCAAGACCCATAAGGGGGAAGGAATCTATGCCAAAGACAGCTCATAAAGTCGTGGTCATCGGGCATCGCAACCCGGACACCGACTCTATCTGCTCTGCCATTGCGTACGCAGAGCTGAAAAATAAGACAAGCTCCCTCGTCTGCGAGGCCCGCCGGGCCGGACGGATGAACCAGGAGACGGAATTCGTGCTCAAGCGGTTCGGCGTCGCGCCGCCCCGGATGTGTACCGACGTCAACCCGAAGATCCGTGATGTGGACTACCGCGAGATGCCCGGCATCCCCGGCTCCACCAGTCTGCGCAAGGCATGGGAGATCATGCGCGACCAGCAGATCGACACCCTGCCCATCACGAGCGCCGACGACGAGCTGGAAGGCATCATCGCCGTGAAGGACATCGCCACGGCCAACATGGACGTGTTCGACACCGGTGTGCTTGCCACCAGCCGCACCACCTATAAGAATATCCTCGAGACCCTCGGCGGCACCATGGTCGTCGGCAACGAGAACGCCGTCTGCACCACCGGTCATATCAAAATCGGCACTGCCACCCCTGAGATGCTGGAAAACAACGTCGAAAAGGGCGACATCGTCATCCTGACCAACCGCTATGAGAGCCAGCTGTGCGCCATCGAGAAGGAAGCATCCCTCCTCATCATCTGCAACGGCGCCAAGGTGGGCCGTACCATCCAGCGCATCGCCGAGGAGACCGGCGTCGCCATCATGACCGCCCCCTGCGACATCTACGCCGCCGGCAAGCTCATGAGCCAGTGCGCCCCCATCTCCTACTATATGACCCGCGACGACATCATGAAATTCACCCTCGTGACCCCGGTGGCCGACGTCACCCGCGTGATGGCCAAGGTGCGCCACCGCTACTTTCCCATCCTCGACGAGGACGGCAAGTACTGCGGCATGGTCAGCCGCCGCAACATCATCGCCCTGCGCAAGCGCCGCATCATTCTGGTAGACCACAATGAGGCCACCCAGGCCGTGGAGGGCTTCGACCAGGCTGAGATTCTGGAGATCATCGACCACCACCGCATCGGCAGCCTCGAGACCAGCGGCCCGGTCTATTTCCGCAACCAGCCTGTAGGCTGCACCGCCACCATCATCACCCAGATGTACGATGAGAACGGCGTCGAGATACGGCCTCAGATCGCCGGTCTGCTGCTGGCGGCCATCCTCTCGGATACGCTGGTCTTCCGCAGCCCCACCTGCACTCCCGTCGATGTCTCCACCGCCAACCGCCTCGCTAAAATCGCGGGCGTCGAGATCGACGCCTTTGCCTCCGAGATGTTCGAGGCCGGCGAGAAGCTGGACGGCAAGACCCCTGAGGAAGTCTTCCTGCAGGATTTCAAGGTGTTCATGTGCGGCGACGTCCGCTTCGGCGTGGCGCAGGGCAGCTATATGACCCGCAAGAACCTGAAAGCGGCCCAGCAGCTGCTCACCCCCTATCTGCCCGAAGCCTGCGGCAAGCAGAACGTGGAGGACCTCTATATGCTGCTGACCGATGTGCCGAAGGAAGAGAGCGTCGTCATCTGCACCGGCCGTCATGCCGACGAGATGCTGCGCAGCGGCTTCGAGAAGGAGCCGGAGGAAGATGGCAGCTGGGTGCTGCCCGGCGTCGTCAGCCGCAAAAAGCAGTTCATCCCCGCCCTGATGAGCGCCTATCAGGAGCTGTAAGCCGCTTATGTTTGATTTTCTGAATGAAAAGGACCGCCAGCCCCCCGCCCTGCCCGAGGGCACCGTCCGGCGGCGGTACTCCATCGAAGGGCAGGTGCAGGGCGTGGGCTTCCGCTACCGCGCCCGGTACGCCGCCCAGAGCCTTGGCCTCACCGGCTGGGTGGAGAACGAGGACGACGGCTCGGTCACGCTGGAGGTGCAGGGCGACCCGGCCCTCTTCCTCAAGCTGTTCGCCCTCATCCAGCGCAGCGACTATATCCAGATCACCTCGCTCCGCCAGCGCGACCTCGCCCCCGACCCATGGGAGCGGGATTTCCGGGTGCGCGGCTGCTGGTAAACGCCTCTTATAAACACGAAGCCCCCCGGAGTCCTGCATTCCGGGGGGCTGTTGTGCATCTATCAGGAGTAGTTCCGCCTTGTATTACGAACGAGTACATTGTCGGGGAGTTCTTCTGAAAATAAGGCTACCACAAATTCGTGGAAAATGTGTGTAATTTCAGGAAAAGATTGGAGAAATCCTTCCGCATATCTTACTTTTTTTCACGTTCCGGTTGACAGAGCACCAAGGTTGTGTTATCATTGGGCCAATCATTGTCAAGCCTTTCTGCGGTCCTGCCGCTCGGCTTGGGAATAAGGGAGCGCCGCACGGGCCGGCAAAGGGGTTTTATACCGCTTTGCCGGCCTGTGTTTTTATTTCCCGGCAGGGTGCAAAACCGTGCCATCTGTGGTACAATAGAAGTCGATATTTACCGATTGAAAGGGGCATACGGATGCAGTTGTTTGAACTGGTCAGCCCGCGGCTGTTCCGGCCGCTGGCGGGGCCGAACCGGGCATTTTATGCAGAGCTGCTGCTCTTGCTGTGGGAGGAGTCCCGCCACACGGCAGATTACAGCATCCTGCGGGCCGAGGCCGTATCCCGGGCCGAGGATTACTTCGCCGCGCTGGCAAAGCCTCTGGCACTGGACGCCGACGACGCGGGCGATGAGGCCGAGCAGCCCACCCGCGACCCCCACACGCTGGCGCTGGGCTTTCTGCTGCGGCTGCGGCGCACCGGCTGGCTGGCCGAACAGCCCGGCAGCTACGAAGAAGAGCCTGCGCTGGCCTTTGTGCCGGAGGTGACGCCGCTTCTCGAGGCGCTGGAAGAGATCCTGAACCCCCGGGTCGTCACCTACACCGGCAAGCTCTACAAGGCGTGGCAGCTTTTGCAGAACGTGGGCCAAGAGAAGAGCCCCTACGAGAACGTCCTGCGGGAGGTAGCCGGCGACCTTGAGGCGCTGAACAAGTCCCTCCGCGCTCTCAATGCCTCCATCGGCCACTACATCGACCGCCTCACCCGCAACCGCACCCCGCAGGAAGTCTTGGAGCTTTTCGACCAGTACGAAGAAAAGGTGGTGGCGGCCGCCTACCACCGCTTCAAGACCAGCGACAACCTGTTCAACTACCGCGCCTTCCTCGAAGAGGGACTGGACGACTGCGAGACGAACTACCTGCCCCAGCTGGCGCTGGATTACGCCCGGGTGGAGCGCTGCGCCCCGAGCGAGGCCGCTCCCGCCGTCCGCGCCCTCATCCAGAAACAGCGGGACGCCCTCGAAGAGATGAGCACCCTCATCCGGGAGATCGACGCCAGCCACGTCCGCTACCGCAAGCGGGCCGTTCAGCGGGCGCAGTTCCTGCTGCTGAGCGACCGCTCGGCCCAGGGCAGCGTCACCGCCCTGCTGCGGCGGTACGCCGAGAACATCAAAACGCCCGACCAGCTTTTTGAGCCGGACGACGGCCCGCTGGCCGCGCGGCTCAAGCTCTGGCCGGTGCAGGTCTTCGGCGAAAAGCCGCTCTATCCTCCGGCCGCACCCCGCACCGACGCGCCGCTGGCCCCGGTGCAGGCCGGACAGCTGGACGAGGAGCAGCTCCGCCGGGAGCAGAAACTCTTGCTGGACTACGCCCGGATGGCCGTCACCGAGGAGAACGTGGACATCCTCGCCCGGCAGGCGCTGGCCGCACGGCCTTCTGTCACGGCGTCCACCCTCGCCGACGAATACCCGAACGACTTCGCACGCATCATCGGACTGCACACCTACTCCCAGTCGCCGCGCCGCTGTTATGACATCCAGCTCACCGGCGAGTGGGCCACGCGGGGCGGCTTCCGGTTTGAAGAATTTACTCTGACACCCCGCAAGGAGGACGCCGAAGATGACCGAAACGAATAAAATGCTGGAAGAGTGCGCAAATTATCTGCTCAACCACTGCTTTGTGCTGGGCGGCGTGGAGGACCAGCGCGCCAAATATCTTTATGTTCAGGACCACCTCAACGAGGTGCGGGCCGTGTTTGCGCCGCTGGGCTACTCAGTGGTGCTCTACCCCGCCCCGCTGCAGGCGGCGGCCCTCGTCAACGAGCATGAGGGCAGTCAGGCTCGGCTTCTGAAGTACGAGAGCATCCTGCTCTTAGTCCTGCGCCTGCTCTACCTCCAAAAGCGGGAGAGCCTCTCGGCCAGCGCCGACCAGGTTCTGGTGACGGTGGAAGAAGTGCAGGCCGAACTCCAAAAGATGAACCTGCCCCGCCGCCTCGACCAGCCCACGCTGGAAAAGCTGCTGCGCACCCTGCGCCGGTACAATCTGGCCCGGCCGGTGGGACGGCTTTCCGGGCTGGATAGCCGCATCGAAGTATTTCCCACTGTATTGCTCGCTCTGCCGGATCCCGACCTTGCGGACGCTGCCACCGAGGTAACCCGCACCCGCAGTGAGCTTTCGCTTTATGAGCGGCCGGAGGACGGAACCACTGCCGTGGAGGTGGAAGAATGATAGAACTGAAACGCCTGAAGCTCATCAACTGGCACAACTTTGAGAACGTCACCTTCGACTGCGCCCGGCTGACCTACATGATCGGCGTCAACGCCGTGGGCAAGACCACCATCCTCGACGCCATCCGCTACTGCCTGACCACTAACCGCAACTTCAACGCTCTCGGCAACAAAAAGAGCGGCCGCACCCTGCAAGGCTCTGTCCACGCCAAGCAGCGCGGCGAGAACGCCTACCGCCGCCCGGGCCGCACCGTGGCCTACATCGGCGCGGAGTTCTGGGACAGCGTCAAGCGCACCAATTTCGTCATCGCCGCTCCCCAAATAAGAAATAGCATGAGCATACCATTACGACTTTCTTTCCAGTCAATCCTTTCAAACATGGTATGTGCGAAAATTATGGCTACCACAAACAAGGTGCATGACAATGTGGCAATTCCTAATGGAATATCTGTGAGCATAGTCGCTGCGACCAAAAGGAATTGCAGGATAAACAGGGTGTAGAAACCTTGTTTAGAATATTTCAAAATCAGTAGAAAAGCGGCTGTCACTAATGGCAGCATGCTGAAAGCCAGAAAATTGGGAAGTGAAGTCCGAAAGATAGCTTTATATAATATGTATAAACCACCCACCAGCAATAAATAGATCCATCCTTTGCTAAGGAAAGAATTGCTGGCTGCGGTTAAATACTTACTATATTTGTCTTTATCAATCGTCATCTTCATCTTTATCGTCTGTTGCTACAAACGGCTTTTTCTTGCTAATCAAGGTAACGATGCTTTCTGTCAAGGCTAGTTGAGACAAGCGATAGAGTACTTTTCTGCGGAGAGTATACGGAGGGAGCATACCGGTATAATCTTCTACTACATTACGTGATGCGCAGGTTAGATAGACATAGAGAGGAATCTGTGCAACTTGTTGCTGTAATTTCTCCACTAACAGTTTATCTGTCTCTTTCCAACCACGATCGGCTCTTGCAATCAATACATTCAGATTGGCTTCTTGCAGCAACTCTGGCGGAATATTGGCATCCCGCAGATTTGGATACTCAACAATGATTATATCTTCTTCATTGAATGTATATAGATCAGCTATACTTTTGGCTAGATT
>OGXD01002532.1_pt1 | contig 11040 bp, 14 predicted proteins | sample 1576211 | NCBI WGS metagenome assembly OGXD01 (sample SAMEA3541470, study PRJEB24748) | human gut metagenome | biome: human gut; feature: human-associated habitat; material: faeces | place: China | collected 2012
TCTTCCCGTAGGGGTGAAAGATACATGCCGTAACCGCTGCGTTCGTATTTGGGCTGAATGCCCCGACGGGCGAGAAAATCACGGATGGAAATCCGGTTGCTGTGTGGTATGGCAGTCATTTTTCCGTAAGTTTGTTGAGAAAACGATGTAAAATTCAGTGAAAGAAAAGGTTGGAGTCTTACAACTCTCTTACACGGCATCCGGCACTGTAAGTCCGTAAGAACCCGTAAGACTTTGTAAGAGGATTTGTAAGAAATGTAAGATTATGAAAATAAGAAAGCTACCTTCTTTTTTCAACATTCTTACATCGCTGCATCGTTCAGCAATCCGCCGAGGTGTTCCCGCAAGACGGTATAGACCCGTGCCGTTTTGCTGTCCTGCCGCTGCGTTTCGCCGTTGTAGGTTATCGTATAGCGTTGGTAATAGGTCGGAGGTGCGGGACGCAGCTGCCAATTTTCGGCAAGAATCCGCCGCACGGTGGGATGGTCAACGCGGATGCCGCGTATCTCCAGCATATTGACCATATCGCTCACGTCGAACCGGTACTCCGCAAGGTTTTCGGCCTCCATAATGTCGCGGATGATCGACAGCATTTCGGTTTCAGTCTTGCTGCGGTTGTAGTGTACGATCCGCCGCAGGGCATCGGTGACCAGCAGCCGGGGTGCGAACCACATGCGGCTCTCTTCGTATGACGAGAGCGTACGTTGTTGCAGATAAAAGAGCAGCCCCGGTATCTCGGCCCGCATTTTGGGCAGCAGGTGTTGGTCGTCATACGGGAGCGGCGGCACGCGCCGCACCCAGTAGCGGGTTTCCGCCGCCTCGATCAGGACGGGATTGCGCTCGTTGTTGGAGCAGAGGACGAACTTGCCGAAAAACTCCACCTCCCGGCGGTCGCGGCCTTTCGCCTCGGCCTTGTAGCTGCGAGTGGTCGATAGGTTCTTGATTCGCTCTGAATCCTCGCGGCGGTTGAGCAGCACCTCGTCCACGCAGATCAATAGTTTTCCCGTCCAGTCGTCGTTGAATTGCGAGCGGAACCGACGCCAAACCGAGAGGAATCGAATTTATTCGAATTACCGAGGTGCGAAGGAGGAAGGCACAGCCAAATCTTCGTTGGTATTGAAGGTCACGTTTCCGCCGAAGACCGACTTTAAGAGATTGAGAAAGGTTGTCTTTCCGGTATTGCGCTCATCCGATACGAGCAATAATACAGGCAACCGTTGCAAGGGGCGCAGGTAGAGCAATTGCAAATAGTCGTACCCCAGTTCGACCTGCTCGCCGAAGATATGGGCGAGAAAGTCGTGGATGTGCGGAAAGATGCCCGCGGCAGGCTGGAAGGGAATCGGCTCGTAACGGTTCAGGAAGCCGTCGATCTCCCTGCGGTAGTTCGTGTGGTCGGGAACCGTGCAGAAGCCGTCGTATTTCGGAATGCAGGCCAGATAGCTTTTCCCGTAGTCCTGCCGAAGCGTCTCGACATTCCACGGGATGAGCGTCTCGACGCTCCGGCCGCTGCTCAACGGCTGCCGGACCCGCTTGTAGATGGTCGTTCCCACGCGCAGGTAGGAGCTTTCTCTTTTCACTGTTTTAGCGGGCATGGCTGTCTCCGTTTAGAATCCGTTGCACATCCGCCACGCGATAACGGCGCTGCCCGCCGTACTCCACGGGAACAAGATAACCGCTCTTGGCCCATCGCCACAACGTAGAGGAATCGACACCCAACAACGCGATGGTCTGTTTTCGCGTATACAATTCACCCGCTTGTTGCGGAACCGGCATTACGGACGGCAGCGACGCGACTGCCGTCAACTCCCGATGCCATTGCCGGAGATCTTCCAGACGGACGGTCACATTCACTTCACTGCCCAACTCACTCAACTGTTTTAAGTCCATAATACGATAATTTAACCGAACCCGAAAGCAGGTTCGGCGACGAAAATAACAGGTGCTTTTCCTGCACCTGTTTTTGCAATCGAATCACCGCATTTGCACCGGCAAACAATTTCAGATATTGCTACTTACCAGCATTTTGCAATTACATGAAAACAGCAAGAAAATTTCCTGCACCGACCGGATGCAGGAAATATCCCATACTTATACAGCTCTTTATTTTTGGATATATTCTTTCAGATTATCGAGCAATCGGATGCGATAACCTCCGTCCGTCGCCCGGAGTTTGGCCCGCAACGTCTTCGTATTGTATTTGGCCAAAGACTCGAAGCTCGCTTTCAGCCATTCCGCCAATTCGGTCTGGTCATAAAAACGATTGGTCGCGCCCTTAAAGGCATTCCAGACGTTCCAACCGTAGTGACACAAATCCCCATAGCTCACCCGATCATGCCGAAGCCGAACCTGCGGCACATCGTTCGGAACAGGCGTCATACATGCCAGATAAAGCAAGCGTCGTCGCAAAATTCGCAGGTTCGTCTCGTCAATGGCATCGCCCAAATCCTTGTCGGTATATTCGTAAACGGTGGCGAGTGCATTTTCGAGAATCCGATCGTCCGGAATCGGGTCGGCAGAAACAACGGCGGATTCCGGCACAATCGCATCCGGACTTCTTTCACACCGCTGTTCGGAGCCGACTCCTTCTGTCATTGTTTTCTCTTCGCCTCTCGGCTGGCTACACCCAAAACGACGAAAAAAACGCTCCGAAAGATCGGCCGAACTACCCAGGCTGAAAAAGTAAAATCCGACCATGCCAAGTCCTGCGGGGACAAGCAAGACAAGCGCCAGCCACAGCGGAAATCCCCGAGAAACCATGGCACTGAACAAAACGATCAAAGCAAAAATCACAGCGCTCGCCACGATCAGGCGAAGACCTTTCTGGAAATAATAATCGGAATTCATAGTTACGATTCGCTGAAAAAATCATCCTCTATTACAACTCTCCGAAACCGATCCCGCAACTCCGCCATCCGTGCGATCAGTCGATCGTACGGCAGCGAATCTCCGTAGATGAAATACTCCTGCATCCGCTCATAATCCTTGCGCCATACCTCCGCCAATTTTTCGGGCGGAATAAAATCGATCCGGCTCGGATGGTGCATCCGATAATCGACTCCGCGAATCGTATTGAATATGCTGCGATGCTTGACAATCTCGGCATACATTCTCGGATCGGCCAAGGCTGCCTTTCCGAAATCCGTATCCATCAGCCGCTCCAAATCGTACAGATGGCGTGTCATTCGCTCGACACGCGGACTCTCTTTCTGAAACTCTTCATGCAGCAAAAACGCCTTCTCCAAAAACGTCCGCGTCGGCACGACCGCATAAATCGGGAACACCAATTCTCCGAATACATTGGGATATGCCTCGGCAATCAGCGGACGAATCTCGATCCGCTCACGCGGTTCTTTCATCGACCGGCAACTGAATTCGATCCGGATTTGCGATTCCACATACTCGATATTCGCATAAATGCTTCGATACGGCAGCAACACCAGCGTCGGATCAGCATCGGAGTCCTGCGCCGGAACGGCACGCAACTCAAAATCGGAAGCCCCATATCCTTCCAGCAATGCCTGCATTTCCGCAACGAGCCGCTGCTCGATATAAGCCCGCGAAAGTTTCCGAATCCGATCGCGCTGCGACTTGTTGTCCCCGGCAATTCCCCAAAAGGACTTGTCGATAGCAATATCGATATCCTCCGAGAAGCGTTCTATGACATGCCAACCCTTGCTCAACGACGTACCGCCCTTGAAGGTGATGAAGTCCCGGCACGACGATTCGAACAGGGCTTTCAGCGTCATCGTCACCCACCAGTCCTTCTCGACAGCCTGCGGAGGAAGCCCGACACGCTCGCTCGTCTGTGCAACGAACATACTTTTCTGCTCGTCGGAAAACGTCCAAAAATTATTCTTCATAGAACGACATAATGATTTTACGAATCCAGGCCGGCACCAACCGCAGATCGGGCAGAATGCTCGACTTCGGAATCCGGGCGAATATCGTCTTCAGTTGGGCGGTGTGCTCCTCCGTCACCTGCGGCCGACCGATCTCCTTCAGAGCGAACACGGCAAGCATCAGCGTTTTATTCTGATAGGCCAGATTTTTAAGCGCTACACGCTTGAATCGCAATTTGCGACCGTTGAACAAATTAACTGTCCGGGAATTGCCGTCGGTATAAAACACATAGTTCATCGGTACCTGGGCAGACAATCCCAATACATTCAATGCGTGCATACCCGTCGGAACAACTCGGGCTTCGCTCTGCCGGGCTACCTTTTCAGCGATTTCATTGATGGTCGGGTATTGTATGCCCATTCCAAACTTTCTATCGATTTTGGGATAGCAATAGAGGCCCCTTGCAATACGGACCAAACCGCCTTTTCGAGTAAGCCGTTCCAATGCCTTCGCAACCGATACGGTCGATCCGTACACAGCGAAATCGGATGCGGAATACAACTTACCCCTCCCGCACTTTTTTACCTTATTAAGTATCTTATCCTCTATTGCTTGCATATATTTATCCACATATATCTGTCGCAAATTTATACAAATTTATCGACAAAACAAATCTTACTCCAACACGCTTACTGCATCACGCTTAATATCCATGTCGATATCGCGGTAACGGGCGAACGCCCGGCTGCCGTCCTTATGACCGGACATCGCTCCCACGATCGCAGGGTCTTTCACACTTTTATAAACATTCCCGATGAATGTCCGGCGCGCCATGTGCGACGAAGCAAGGTCGCAGATCGGCACCTGAACATTCTGCCGCGTCCGCTGATCGATCGTCGTCACCATGCGTGTCAGTCCCGCTTTACGGAACGCCGCTTTGATATAGACATTATACTTTTGCTCCGAAATAAACGGAAACAGCGTTCCACGGTTCTCATCGAGGTATTTGCGAATCAACTCCTTCGCAGCACCGATCAGCGGCACCGAGACCGTCACCACCCGGTCGTCTCGCGTCTTACGGGGAACATATTCGATGCAATCGCCGATGATATTGGCATAGGTCATCTTATAAAGGTCGCTCACCCGGCAACCGATCATACATTGGAAAACAAAAATATCTCGTTGCGTTTCCAGTTGCTTGTCATCCCCCATATCCGCTTCGGCCAACTGTTTGCGTTCATCGGTCGTAATATAGATGGGCGTACCGTAAACAATCTCCGCAATCTTATACTGCTTGAACGGATCATTGGAGGTATGTCCGTTATCGTTTAACCATACATAGAACGACCGCAGACGAATCAACATATCCGAAACGTAATTCATTCCCCGCTCTTTCGGACGGCCGGGAATTACCGTTTCTCCCGCAGCATTGAGATAGGGGCCACGCTTCACAGGCAGATTCTTCCTCACCTTCGGCCGAGCATACGGCACCTCGTCATACAACTCCGGATGTACGTCGAAGATTTCCGGTTCTTTCATCAGAAATGCACCGAAATCATCGAGCGTCGTCGGAGATACGGTATGTACGTCCAGCACGAACCGTCGGTTCGACAGTTTCCGATACAACTCATATCGCTTCAGCGTCCGCACCAAGACATTGAAATGCTTGACACGCGACTCGGACAATTTGTGTGTAGTGAGATATTCATTTGTCAACGAGAAAAAATCTATTTTCTTATCCTCGACGGAAGTCGCCGTCTTCGGCCGCAAAGTGCGCCGGATCAACTTTTCGAGCCACTCGCGCGTAACGGTCGATTTGTCGTCTGCCGCCTCGACCGATGTCTCGATCACATCGACCAACTCTTTCAATTTCGTCCGCTTTGCCAACAGCGCATCGCGTTCTTCTCCCGGAATATTCGGAATATTGATATCGTTTTTCTTTCCCCAACGTCTCCGATCGACCCAAATGCCGGACGGCACTCGTACACGCGATTCACGGGAAACATAGACGCGGAAATTAACTTGCGATTCTCCTGCGCTGTTCTCCCCTTGCGCCAAAACATATGTAACTTTTGCCATACATCCTCATTTTATACTCTACAAAGATATGATTTATATTCGAATACAGCAATACTTTCGTGTCCGCACCGTGTCCGCATTTTTGCAAAACAGCTAAAAATAGACAAAATACATTTCATAGCATATAATTTTAATATACTATATTTCAACATATTATAAATATATTCAAATTTCAGTTGTTTGTATATGTTTTCATAAATCAATCCCTGTCATGGGCACGAAAAGGCGCTGATGTTCAGCGTCTTTTCTTTTGTGTATGATGATTTGTATGATGAAATCCCGGGAATCCGGTCAGTCGTCAGCCCCGGCAGACAGTCTGAAGCAGCCGCTCCCGGCGAGAAAAGGATCGACGGACCGTATGCGCCGAGACCAGATCGCACGTTTCCGTACAGCGCAGCCGCTCGGGGCCCCCTCCCCCACACTCCCGTACGGCCGATTTCCTGTCGATTCATGCCATTCCATCCTGCCTTCAACCGGTTCGTCTTCCTGTCCGGAATCGTTTTTCTCCGACCAAAACCGAAACCGAGAATCTTCCGGACGAGCCGGGACGAAAACACCTACGCATTCGCCTATGACAGCTTCGCCCGTCTGACGGATACCAGGCATTACGAAGCCGGAGCCCTCACGGACCGTTTCGCGGAAAAGGGACTGACATACGATGCGAACGGAAACCTCCGGACCTTGATGCGGACCGGGAACGGACTGACATTGAACGATCTCGAATATTCCTACACGGGAAACCGCATCGCCTCGATAGCCGATGCAGGAGCGGTGTACGATTACGGCTACGATGCGAACGGAAACATGACGCACGATGGGGCCAACGATCTCGACATTACATATAATTGTCTGAATATGACACAAAAAGTCGAGAAAAAAGGGACTTTATCCGCAAATTATTCGTACCTTGCAGACAGCACGAAACTCTCGGCGACGGAGCCAGGCGGCGACGGACTCTATTATTCGGGTTCTTTGGTATACGGGAAACGTGACGGAAAACTATCGCTCGAAAGCGCGGGGTTCAACGGAGGCCGGTTCGTCGTGACATCGAACGGTATCCAAACGCATCTTTTCGTGACGGATCATCTGGGAAGCGTGCGCGCCGTCGTGGATCCCGCTTCGGGAGAAGCGACGGAAACCGACGACTACTATCCGTTCGGCCTGCGATGGGAAGATGCCGAAGCCCTTATTTCCGACAATCGCTACCGATACAACGGAAAGGAGGAACAGGTATTCGTCGGCATACCGTACGTCGATTTCGGATTCCGGATGATGGACCCTGAATTCAGAATCGGATGGAACACGGCCGACCCGAAAAGCGAGAAGTATTCGGGAAGTTCGCCCTACATATATTGCGGAAACGATCCGATAGGAAATATTGATCCGGATGGATCCGTGTACGACAAATATTATAATTCGTTGGGATACCTGATGTATGATACCGGAAAAGGCGATAAAACCTACGTAATCAGAGCTGCCCGGCCTAAACCAGATAAACGGATTAATTCAATTTCGGAACAAGCGGCAATCGACACGGAAAATGCGATCCGACAAGGGAATCTGTCCGGACCGCACATGCAGAATATCATGGAAATAGAGTCCGTCCCCACGCTCAAGAAAATGAGAAACACCATAAAAGACGATGGCACCGGAGGCGATTCGAACAATAACAACAGGGAATACGGAGGGATCGTGAATCATGAAGGACAGATTGCAAATGTTTCTCAAGGCGAAGTCAGAGAGTCCGGAAAGCACGCGTCGGTGTCGATCAATCCGAAAGGAGCAAGAAGTGTCTATCACAGCCACCCGAGCGGATCGAAAAACCTCGGCCCATTACAAGGGTCCAGCCGGTTCCCGAGCCAGCAAGATCATAAATCAATAGGAACTGCAACCGGATATTTATTTCAAATGAGAACAAAAGAAATAATCGTATTCGACAACAAGAAAATAGAAGCAATCGTATCTTTCAGTATCTTAGAAGACTTGTACAAATAATATGAAACGGTTTATATTTTGGAGCACGGTACTCCTCGCTTTGTCCGGCACAATGATGGGAATGGCACAGGAAAACAACGTATTTCCATTCACAACTGATGTGATAGCCGTATACAAAAAAGATAATATGTATTATGTCGTAAAAGAATGCGAGACTTTGAATATTCTTTCTAAGTATTTCAAAGAAAACAAAAAATGGGCGAAAAAAATCCTTAAAAAAGTAACTCGAAATAAAAACGGATTGGTAGATATATTCGAACTAATCAATGTGATAGATCAGCCAGCATACATAACTTATTATTATGGAACCGAAGTATTATCAGCCTACGATGAATCATGTACAGACTATGACCCAACGGTAAAAAAACACTTTTTAAGCATCGAATTGCCTAAAAAATTGTTTACATACGAGAATGTATGGAAACTGTACGAATATATTATGTCCCGTATTAACATTTCTGAGAATTTACCTTATTCAATACGGCTCGAAGATGCCGAAATCCGGAAAGTCCTGAATGCGCCCCTGGAATAACTTCCAAGCCAAGCGATAACAGACAGCCTGTTATCGCTTGGCTTTTATACCATGACACCGGATCGGAACACCGCCGGCCCTGACTTCATACAAGAAATTGTCCGGACGGTCCGCATAAAGGAATGAAGGGGGCTGAACGATCATTCATGGATTTCGATCAACGAACGGATAAATATATCGAGATACACCGTTATATTGTCCATTGTAATAATATTCTGAGGCGACATCCTCCCAATATTTATTATTCAATCGAATCATCTTTATAATATAATGTGTAAGTGCGCTATCTCGAAAAACGCAGTCGTTGTATTGCAGGTGGGAATATCCGTCCAAGAATAACGTATCAAGCTTTTGGTCAGAATGTAACATTACAGCTATGGAAGTGTCAACTTCTTGATAATCAAATGAAATAGAATCCCGGGTTGCATGTTCTATCTGATCATAAATAAACTTCAAACTATCGAAATTCGTTATTGTAAGCTTATTTAATTTCAAACTATCTTTTAGGAAAACTCGACCTGGAGTATCAACGACTTTCAGAATGCCCCAAGGAGTTTGATTCGGGTTATAATATATAGTAGCTTTTTTTAGCGGATTATTGGATTCCATACAAGCACTACATATTATTACTGTCAAAAATAAAAGTCGTCTCATATTGCTCTATCAATAACCTACATAACACAAACCGTGGCCGTCGTCACTGTACATCAAATACTTCCGACCGTTCGAAAGATAAGAAAAATTTGCCAGCAATCTGCCGTCTCGCGTAACTTTTTCTATCAGATTCAGTCGATTATACGTCATATCGAGTCCGTTTGCCCCGTCATGGACCAGATTCCCGTTCGTATCATAGGCATACGGATAAGCCGTCCCGGAATCGGAAAGCGACACGAGACGGTTCCCCGCATAGGTGTATGCGAAATCGGTCGTCACCGCATCACCCTGCGATCGTTGCAGGGTCAGTATATTGCCGTTCCGGTCGTAGGTCAGCGACCGTTCCACGAACCGGTCGGTACGTTCCCCGGCCTGATATTGCCTCGTATCCGTCAGACGGGAGAGGCCGTCATAGGCGAAAGCATAGGTGTTTTCCTCTCCACCGGCATGCCGCCACGTCCATTCGGCGATATTGCCCGTGTGAATGAATTGCTGAAAGGCCCTGAGAGCCGTCAGGTAGTTCCGCCGAATATCCGGGGAATCATTGTGTTGGCTTGTTCTCTCCGAAATCTGTAAAAGTCCAAACGGAAGTTGCCTTCGCCCTGCAATTTCAGCTTGGGATAACGGACAAGCTCGTCAATAGTCATGCCGTTGATTTCATAGCCTGACTCTCGGGTGATTCTTCGGCATTCATGACAGAGATCTTCACGAAGATCGACATGCTCATCATCCGTGATCTGAAGATCCGGGAGAGATTTTCTTCCTCGACGTAAAAGGGAGTGCTTATTTTTCGGGTCTGGCAATTATGCGTAATCCGTAATTTCACATTGTACGTCCCATCCTTCCGTAAATGATTCCTGAAGACACAAACCTTGAAAGTTGCCATTGTTTAATTTTTTTTGGACAATTTTTGGACAATTTTTTGGCTCAAAAACAATCATTTTTCTGCCTTTTTGTGAAGATATACCAACCCGAGAAGATCGGAATGCACCAAAAAAACATATAGCGATCTGTGAGAATCGCTATATGTTATGAATTTACCGGAACCCTGGACGAGGTAAAGGATTTCATGTTTGTCGTAACCGACGCTTCCGGCAGCTCCTACGCATTTACCTTCGAAAACGAAAAGCCGGAGGGCTTAGACAAGGTAAAGGTTGGAGATAAGGTCACCGTAACCTATACCGGAACCATCTCCGAGGTAGATCCCTTTATGGGCGAGGTGCTTTCCGTTACTGCAGCGGAATAAACGAAGAACATGGAAAAAGACCGTTTTAAGGACTGTTTGGTTCTTAAAACGGTCTTTTACATTTCTATGTGTCTTCTCTTGTAAAACCAAAAAAGAAGGTATAAAATTCTGCGGAAATATGTTATGCTGAACAGGGATTAAAAAGGGATTTATGTAAAGGAAGGGATTTATGTTAGAACAGTTTCGCAGGAAATATATCGGAGACAGAAATTTTTATAAAAGCTACATCGCACTGGCGTTGCCGATGATTCTACAAAACGCAGTTACAAACCTGGTTAGTTTTCTTGACAATATTATGGTTGGACAGCTTGGTACAGAGCAGATGTCCGGAGTAGCCATTGTCAATCAGCTGATCTTTGTATATAATCTGGCCATATTCGGGGCTGTATCGGCAGCCAGCATTTTCGGCGCCCAGTATTTCGGAAAAGGAAATCACAAAGGACATATGTATTCGTTCCGTTTTAAGCTGTATGCGGCTTTGACGGTTACAACACTTACCATTTTATTGTTTGTAACGAAGGGGGAAAACCTGATTTCTCTTTATCTCACAGATACTTCCGGAAGCGGCGCGACAGGTGCTGCATTGCAGTATGGATTAGAGTATCTGATCATTATGATAGCAGGCCTGATTCCCTTTGCTGTAAATCAGGCTTACGCGACCAATATCAAGGAGACCGGTCAGACCCTGCTTCCT
>OGXD01002539.1_pt1 | contig 11021 bp, 9 predicted proteins | sample 1576211 | NCBI WGS metagenome assembly OGXD01 (sample SAMEA3541470, study PRJEB24748) | human gut metagenome | biome: human gut; feature: human-associated habitat; material: faeces | place: China | collected 2012
GCATCGGCCTGCTGGATATCGTGGAGAACCGTCTGGTGGGCATGAAGAGCCGCGGTGTGTACGAGACTCCCGGTGGTACCATCCTCTATAAGGCTCATGAGGTGCTGGAAACTCTGACGCTGGATAAGCTCACTGCCCACAAAAAGCGCGAGCTGTCCATCACATTTGGTGAACTGGTCTATGACGGCCAGTGGTTCAGCCCCCTGCGCAAAGCTCTGAGCGCCTTCGTCACCTCCACGCAGGAAAACGTTACCGGTAAGGTGCGTCTGGAGTTGTACAAGGGCAACATGATCAACGCCGGTGTCTGGTCTCCGTATTCCCTCTACCGTGAGGACATTGCAACTTTTGCTGCCGGCGGCGACTACAAGCAGAGTGATGCTACCGGTTTTATCAGCATCTATGGTCTGCCTACCAAGGTGCAGGCCATCGTAAACAGCGAAAAAGAAGGTAAATAAAGAGTTATGCTTACAGCAGTTACTGGTATCAATTGGGGCGATGAGGGCAAAGGCCGCGTCATCGATCTGTTAGCCGAACATGCCGATGTTGTTGCCCGCTATCAGGGCGGCAACAATGCCGGCCACACCGTTGTAACGGAGCAGGGCAAGTTCATCCTGAACCTGCTGCCCTCCGGCATCCTGCACCCGGACGTTGTCTGTGTGCTGGGTGCGGGCATGGTGATCGACCTCGACCATCTGGCCGGAGAAATGGATGCCATTGAGGAGCGCGGCGTAAAGGTGGGCCCAGAAAACCTGAAACTTTCAGATAAGGCCACCATCTCCATGCCGTGGCATAAGGTGCAGGACGGCTTGGAAGAGGACCGCCTTGCCCAGAAGGGTGCGGCCTTTGGTTCTACCCGCCGCGGCATTGCCTACGCCTACAGCGACAAATACCGCAAAAAGACCCTGCGTCTGGGCGATCTGCTGCATCTGGACGAAAAGCGCGTGCAGGACCGCCTGCACATGATCCTGGAATCCAAGAATCTGGAGCTGGGTGGCTGCTATCATCAGGAACCCATGAGCTACGATGCTCTGCTGGAATGGTGCCGGATGCAGGCCGGACAGTTTGCACCGTATATCTGTGATGTGGGTGCATTTTTGCAGCAGGCTCACGACAGCGGCAAGCGCATCGTGCTGGAAGCCCAGCTGGGTGCCATGCGCGATATCGATTATGGTATCTTCCCGTTCACTTCCAGCTCCAACACGCTGGCAGCCTATGCGCCGCTGGGCGCAGGCATTCCGAACTGCCGTCTTGACCATGTGGTGGGCGTGCTGAAAGCCTACTCCACCTGCGTGGGTGCAGGCCCCTTTGCCGCCGAGAACGCCATGAGCGAGGATTGGAATGAACAGCTGCGCAAGGCAGGCGGCGAGTATGGTGCGGCCACCGGCCGTCCGCGCCGTGTCGGCCCCTTCGACTGTGTGGCTAGCCGCTACGGCCTTACCTGTCAGGGCGCAGACAAGATCGCCCTGACGAAGCTGGATGTGCTCAGCAGCATGAAAGAGATCCCGGTGATCACCGGTTACACATTGGATGGCGTGCAAGTCCCCAGCTTCGACCCGCTGTCCGACCTTGACCGTGTAAAGCCGGTGGTCACTATGCTGCCCGGCTGGAACAAGGATATCTCCGGCTGCAAGAGCTGGGATGAGCTGCCCAAAGAGGCCAAGGCTTACGTGGAATTTCTGGAAAAGCAGCTGGGCCATGAGATCCAGTTCGTCTCTACCGGAGCCGAGCGCGAGAAGTTCGTGCTGAAAGGAGAATGGCTGTGAGACACTTTATTGAGCCGGACAGCTTTACACTGGAAGAACAGCTGCGCCTGCTGGACCTTGCTGACCGGATGGAGGCCGACCCGGCACCCTATGCCCACCTGTGCGATGGCTGCATTCTGGCAACGCTGTTCTACGAGCCTTCCACCCGCACCCGCCTTTCGTTTGAATCGGCGATGCTGCGTTTGGGCGGCAAGGTGTTGGGTTTCCCGGATGCCGGTGTTTCCAGTGCTTCCAAGGGTGAAACCGTTGCGGATACCATCCGCATTATCAGCTGCTATGCGGATATTGCCGCCATGCGCCACCCCAAAGAGGGAGCCCCGCTGCGCGCTTCCCTTTACAGCAAGATCCCGGTGATCAATGCCGGTGACGGCGGCCACAGCCACCCCACCCAGACCCTGTTGGACATGATGACCATCCGCCGCCGCAAGGGCCGTTTGGACAACCTGACCATTGGTTTCTGCGGCGACCTGAAGTTTGGCCGCACGGTACATTCCCTCATCAAGAGCCTGGCCCGCTATGACAACGTAAAGTTTGTCCTGATCAGCCCCGAAGAACTGCGCGTGCCGGATTACATCATCAATGAAGTACTGGAGCCCCGCGGCATCCCCTACATTGAGACCCGCAACCTGGAAGGTGCTCTGCCGGACCTCGATATTTTGTACATGACCCGTGTGCAGCGCGAGCGCTTTTTCAATGAGGAAGATTACATCCGCCTGCGTGACAGCTACATTCTGACCGCCGAAAAGCTGAGCCTTGCCCCGGCGGACATGGCGGTGCTGCATCCCCTGCCGCGTGTGAACGAAATTACGCTGGATGTGGACGATGACCCGCGCGCCGCCTACTTTGAGCAGGCACAGAACGGCGTGTATGTGCGCATGGCTTTGATTATGACGCTGCTGGGGCTGAAAGACCCCAAAACCGGGGAGGTTGCTTTTGAATGCTGAATATTGATGAAATCATGAACGGCGTGGTCATTGACCACATTACCGCCGGGACCGGGCTTTCGCTGTATCACCTGCTGGAGCTGGAAAAGCTGAACGAAGCCAGCGTGGCCCTGCTGCAGAACGTGCGCAGCCAGAAAAGCGGCAAAAAGGATATTATTAAAATTGAGGGCGATATTTCCGGCTTGAATTTTGATGTGCTGGGTTATGTGGACCCGCAGATCAGCCTGACCTTTATTGAGAACGGTCATGTAGCCCGCAAGGTGCGCCCGGACCAGCCCAAGCGACTGGTGAACGTGATCAAGTGCACCAACCCCCGCTGCATTACCTCCCTGGAGACCGGCTGCGACCACATCTTTGCCCTGACCCCCAGCGGACGCTACCGCTGCGTTTACTGTGAGCAGGAGTTCAAGGTACGCCTGTAAGGCAGTGCCGCATTTTCCTGTTCTGTCCCCATAATAAGTTCAGACCCGGCATGATGGAACGGATTTTGCTGTTCCCCTGCCGGGCCTGTTTTTTTCTTGCTGTTTTGCGCGTGTTTCCTTGCCGCAATTTCCTGCTTGTGGTACGATGTGCACAAAGAACCCTTGTTAATGGGAGGTTATTTTATGAATTGGGGAATTTTAGCTACCGGCACCATTGCCAACAAATTTGCCACAACAGTCAATGCGATGGCTGCCGAGGGCGAGCGGCTTGCCGCAGTCGGCTCCCGCCGGGCCGAAAGTGCCAAAGCCTTTGCGGCGCAGTACAACATCCCGCACTGGTACGCCAGCTATGAAGAGCTTGCCGCCGATCCCGCCGTAGATGCCATCTATATTGCTACGCCCAACGCCCTGCATTACGAAAACTGCAAGCTCTGCCTGGAGCACGGCAAGCATGTTCTGTGCGAAAAGCCGTTCACCATCAATGCAGAGCAGGCCAAAGAGCTGTATGCCCTGGCGGAAAAAAAGCAGCTTTTTATCATGGAAGCATTCTGGATTCGCTTTTTGCCGCTGTATGCCAAATTGCAGCAGATGCTGGCGGATGGGGTGATCGGTACGCTGCAAACCATCACCTGCCAATACGGTTTTACCACTGAAGGCGCCCGCCGCAAGCGCAAATTCAACTCTGCTTTGGGCGGTGGCGCTTTGCTGGATATTGGCATTTATAACCTTGGCTTTTTGCAGATGGTCACCGGCCAGCAGCCCCAGAACGTGCAGACAGAAGAGCTGCGCCTGACAGAATACGGCACCGATGAATACAGCAAACTGCGGCTTGCCTACCCCAGCGGCTGCACGGCGGAATCGGTGCAAACCATCGGCCAGCGCCTTACCCGCATGGCCTGCATTGTGGGCACCAAGGGCCGCATTACTCTGCCGGACTTCCAGTACGCCGAACATATGACGCTGGAACTGGACGGCCAGCCACCGCAGGAACTGGATTTTCCCTTTGATGTGAACGGCTTTGAATACCAGATTCGGGAAGTAAGCCGTTGTGCTGCCACTGGCAGGCACCACAGCAGCATTTATACCCCGCAGCAAAGCATTGCCCTGACCCAACTGATGTATGATATCCGCATGGCCTGGGGCATGAAATTTGAGGGCGAGGAATAAGCAGCTTTTGGTAAAGCTTTGTCCCCTTTTTATATTTTCCACACAGACAAAAACAGCCCCAGGCGGCACCTTTTATGGGTACTGCCCGGGGCTGTTGCTTTTCAGAACCGGGCATACAAAAAGCCCGTATTGGAATAAAAGCTTGCCATCAGCAAAAAGGCAAAAATGGCAAATTCGTACACAGCCCAGCGCACCGGGCGCGGCGCGGCGTTGACCCAGGCGCGCAGGTGCAGGCCGCATTCATGCAGCACATCCACCAGCACCAGCAACGCAATGCCCAACAACAGCAAGAGCAGTTCCAGCTTGCTGGTCAGGCCAAGCAGCCAGTACTGGGCAAACACCTCGTGCCCGGGGTTATGCAGGATACCGGCAAAGTATGCCGCCGCATTGCCCAAACTGCTGGCGCGGAAGATGGTAAAGGTTGTAACAAAGATGGCAAATGTCAGCGGCACGCCCACGATGCGCAGCGGCAGAGATTTGCGCTTGCGCAGCGGAGCGGGCATGTGGTCCTCCGCCGCCTGGCACAGGCCGTGCAGCCCACCCCAGACAAGGAAGGTCCAGTTGGCGCCGTGCCACAGCCCGCTGACCAAAAAGGTCAGCAGCAGGTTGGCATCCCGCCGGGCAATGCCCTTGCGGTTGCCGCCCAGTGGGATATACACATAATCCCGGAACCACTGCGAAAGGCTGATATGCCACCGGGCCCACAGTTCCTTGACGCTGGCAGAAAAAAACGGCTGGCGGAAGTTTTCCGGCAGGTGCAGGCCCAGGATCTCGCCCATGCCCAGCACAATATCCGTGTAGCCGGAAAAATCGGCATACAGCTGGAACGAATACATAACCGTGGCAAAAATCAGCTGACTGCGGTCAAAGGACGCCGGGTCCGCAAAGGCGGTGCTGACCACAATGGCCGCACGGTCCGCAATGGCAAACTTTTTGAAATACCCCCACGCACTGCGCTGCAAACCGCTGACCAAACGCTGGGTTTCAAACGTTTTGGGGGCGGCTTCCAGCTGGGGCATCAGGGTATTATAGCGGTTGAACGGCCCCTGGGTGAGCGAGAGGAAAAAGCCCGCATAGCACCACAGCCGTGCATAGCTGGGCATGGGTGCCGTGCGGCCATGCCACACATCCAGCAGGTAGCCCGCCAGCTGCAAGCTGTAATACGCAAGGCCAAAGGGCTTATACAAATCCCGCAGGCCCGGCACCAGCATGCCGCTGTATTTGAGCACCAGCAGCGGCAGCAGGGCTGCTGCCAGCCCCAGTGCCAACCACCCGCGGCGGCTGGGCTGCTCTGGCTGCGCATGCTGCGCGGCCTGCCACACCACTGCCGTGGCAAGGGCTACCGCAAAAAACGCGCCGATATCAATGGAAAGGCAGAACACTGCGTTGGCTGCCAGAACCAGCTTCCAGCGGGAAGGCTGGGGCACGCGGTACCACAGGCAGACAAACAGCGCCATAAACGGCAAAAAGCCAAGGGATGTAACAGAAAACATCAGTTGCCCTCCCCCTGCTGCACGGTGCTGTCCGGTGATGTGGCCAATTTTTCGGCAACCGTATCATAGAACAGGCCGCTTACATCCTCGCCCGCCGCGCTGCGAGCGGCCACCGTGGCGAACGCCTTGCTGAACGTTTCTGCCCCCTGCCCGTTCAGGTGGTGCATATCTGAAAAATCGTCAAAGCCAATGGGCAGCAGGTCGGTATCCTTAAAGAGCGAAAAATCCCAATACTGGGTGCCGTTGGCCGCGGCAAAGCTGCGCATGGCATCCACATAGGCCTGGTAGTTCTGGGTATCCTGCACATAGGCGCTGGGCAGCGGGGCGGTGACCAGCACCAGGCGGATGTTCTGCTTTTTGCAGAACTCGGCAATGCGGGTCAGGTTCGCCCAGCCAAACGGTGAGATTGGCGCGCTGGCATCCACGTGCATCAGGGTGCCGAACCCCCAGATGCTGGTACCCTCGGTATAGACAAAGCCGCGGTCCCGGTAGGCTTCGCCCTCGTCCGGGTAGGTGACCCAGTCATAGTTCCCCGCGTTATAGCCGCCGGTCAGCTTGCCGCGCCAAAGGGCCGGCAGCTCACCGGGGTCAGCAATCGCATGGCGCGCTGGGAACACCAAATCCGCAAACGCCGCGGCACCGCCCATCTCCCACAGATACTGGTAACGGTAGGGCGAGGACGCGCGCATGTAATCGGTGATCAGGTAGCAGGCCAGCGGAACATTGCTGGATTTTTGCTGATTATAGCCGGTATAGAAGGTTTCCAGATAGACGGTTTTCAGCGGGCTGTTGGCGGCGGCTTCCCGAATAAGCCAATAGGAGCCATCCGGCTGCTGCTGGCTGGTGCCAAGGTTAAAGCTGTGGCTGCCCAGAATGGGGTCAATGGTATCCGGGTCAAAGCTGCGGTAGCTGTGGGAGGAACCCACAAACACAGTATCCACCGCATCCGCTTGGGCGTAATACTCCCCCAGCGTCACACGGGAATAGGCGTGCAGGTCATCCACCAGCAAAAAGTTCAGCAGCAGGCAGAGCGCCGCCGTGATGGCCGCAAACAACACAAACAGGCCCGCCTTGTGCAGCGGGCCGGGAATGCGGCTGGGTTTTTGGGTTGTATGGGGCATGTAGCTTCCTTTACGTTTGCCATCTGCCGCGCGGTATGCGCCGCAGCTCAGGTTTCAATTTTTATATGGGGGCAGCGGGGATTGTAAGCGGCAAGGTCCAGGCGCCAGGTGGTGTTGCCATCGGCATCCTCGGCCGTTTTTTCAAAGCCGTACCCAGCATAAAATTCCCGCACCATAGCGTTTTTGGCGGTGGGGTAATAATAGCCCTCCAGCGCAGTATACCCTGCAGCGGCAGCTTTGGCGGCAAGGGTGTCCATCATGGCGTCTTCCATGCCGCGCTTGAGCACACGGCAGCTCATCAGCCACAGGCGCAGGCAGAGCGTTTGGCCCTGGGCCTGCCCTGCCACAACGGTAACAACGCCGTTATCCGCAAATTTATCCACCAGCTTGCCGTACAGGGTGATCCAGTCCGGCTTTTCTGCCATGGAACGGATGTCATCCTCAGTGCAGCGCAGAGTGGTCAGGTTGAACTGGTTGCTCTTGTTGGTCAGCTGAGCAATGCGCTGCATATACACCGCCTCAAAGGGGCGGATGGTCGCCGTCATTTCCAGGCTGTCCAGATACTGGCCGTAATCCGCAAAAGCTGCCTGGGCCTGGGCGGCCTGGGCGCGGGCATGGTACTGCGCGGTCTTTTTCAGGTCGTCGCCGGAAAGGATCGTCGTTTCAAAGTACCCGCCGTGGTCCAGCATCTTGATGTAGTTTTCGGCACCATCCAGCACCGGGGTGGCCACGCCGGGCAGCTGGGCGGCCACAATGGCACGCTCCGCCGGATTGTCATCAGCAAACACAAAGCTGTCGGCGCCAAGGCTGAGCTCTGCGGCGATGGCTTTCAGGTTCTGATCTTTAGGATCCCAGTTGGCCTTGATGCAGACAAAATCATCCGGATGCAGCACGCTGTCCGGGTGGTTCAGGCCGGCCAGGGCGTTGGCTTCGTCATTTTTGGAATCCACCGCCAGCACCACGCCGATGGTCTGCAGGGCTTTGCAGTAGCTCTGGAACTCAGCGTACACCTGGCCTTCCGGCACTTCGGGGCCAATGGCAATGCCGTCCACACCGTCATCGCCCACAATGCCGCCCCAGAGAGTGTTATCCAGATCCAGCACCAGGGCTTTTTTGTTGCGGCCATACAGGGATTTGATGATGTTTGCCACGCTGTTTGCCAAAGACGGGATTGCATCCAGGCACATGGCGTACTTGTACATATGCCAGAAGAACGCATCCCCCCAGGCAGTCAGGCCGTAATCTGCGCTGAGATAGTCAATATCATTGATATAAAAATCCTCATGCGCGGCGGCATAGGCGTAAAAGCGCTGGTTCAGGCGGCTGAGATAGTTGGAACGGCCATGCGGGTCCCAGATATCGCGGTTGCCCATCAGGCGGTAGTTGGGGCGGTCAAAGTTATTCTGGATGACGGGGCAGTGGAATTTGGCTTCCAGCGCCTGCCACATCTGCTCAAAGCGGCTGTACTCGGCATTCAGCATGGCGTCAATTTCCGCCTGCGGGGTGGCCGTTGTGGGGAAATTGATGATGTTGCGCCAGTTGGTGTGGATATAAATGACATCGGGGTGGAACCCATCCAGCTCCGGCGTGCCGAACATGGCGTCCTGCCAATATTGGCCATACTCGCTCTGGTAGAACTCCGCCTGAATGCCGTATTGCAACAAAAACAGGCCCAGCTGATCTGCCACCTCATTGGTGGTGGAACCACCCAGGATGGCGATGCGCTTTTGCAGCGGGTGCGGGTTTTGGGCCAGCAGTTCCTTGCGCAGGCGGCGCTTTTTGCGCAGCAGCGTTTCGGTATCCAGCGGGTAGTTAAAACAATCCATATCGGCGCTTCCTTACAAATAATATTCAGGGCTTACAGCTTCTGCAGGGCTTCTTCCAGCGTAATGGCGATCTGGTCCGGGCAGCTGGTGGGCTTGGAGCCGCACAGGGTGCCTTTCATGCGCTCAATGGCGTCCTCAGCTTTCATGCCTTTCAGCAGCTGGCAGATGCCTTTCAGGTTGCCGTTGCAGCCCCCCAGCACCTCAACAGATTCAATGGTATGGTCAGGGTTCAGTTCTACTTTGGTCATCACCGAGCAGGTGCCCTTATTGCGGCGTTCGTAAGTCATAATCGTTTGCTCCTTTTTATTTTCTTGCTCCATTTTGTTTTTTGCTGTTGATTGCTTTACTTTTTGCGCGCTTCGGCCAGCGCACGGATGCGGGCGATCTGTTCGTCCGCAGTGGTGCAGGTGCCAACCGGGTGCGGGGTGTTGGTGTTCATGCCGTGGTAGTCAGTGCCGCCGGTCACGATCAGGCCGTACTCCGCGGCCAGCTGTTCCAGCTCGGCTTTATCCTCCTCCGTGTTGCGGGGGTGGTCGATCTCCACGCCGTCCAGCCGCCCGGCTGCAATCAGCTCCCGCGCCAAAGGCATGCTGTGGTAAACGCTGGGGTGGGCCAGTACCGCCACGCCGCGGCATTCTTGGATGAGGTTCAGGATGGTATCCACGGTTTCATACACCGGCGTGTGCAGGATCTTGCCGCGCACCGGGCGCAGACCGAACAGGCTGCGGTACACCGTGTTGTACATGCCATCCGAAAGCCCATACTGCCACAATACACGCATGACATGGGCCTTGTACAGCGTGCCGCTGTCCTTGGCAAATTCCAACGCTTCCTCGGTCTTGAACTGGGGGCAGATTTCCTCCAGCTCCTTGCAGGACTGGTACACGGCATCATAGCGGCGTTTGTCCATGACTGCAGTATGGCGAGCCAGAGCTTCGCAATCGTCCGGGTAATAGCACAGGATGTGCACGCGGTGTTCCCGCCCATAATCATAGGCCGTCAGCTCCACCGCCGGGATCAGCTTCACACCGTTTTGCTCCGGGTGGGCGTAAGCATAACGCACAGAGCGGTTGGTATCATGGTCGCTGATGGCAAGCCAATCCAACCCCGCGCAGGCCGCCAGCCAAGGCAGCTTTTCGATGGGGGTAGAACCGTCCGAACAGGACGAATGGGTATGCAGATCACCGGGCATAGGCTGAGCTCCTCCTTTCCTGCTGAAGCTTTATTATATACCTTTTTTATATTTTTGAAAAGAGGGATATGACATTGCCAAGTCAGCATAAGTCCGTCTTCCCCGCCCTGCCGCTCACTTTTGCCGCAGGCTGGCGGCGTAAGCGCGGGCGCGGGCGGCAAACTGGCGTGCAGCCGGGGAAAGCGCCCCCCGCGCCAGGCAGGCCAGCCCAATGCTGCGCGTTGCAGCGGGTTTCAGCCGCAGCACCTGGCAGCCGTGGGGGTCGGTTCCGGTTTTGAACATCAGCTCCGGCATAATGGCAAAGCCGCGGCCACAGGCCACCATAGCGATCATGGATTGGTCATCCACGATATAGCAGCGGCTGTCCACCCGCAGGTCGTTGGTTTTGAAGTAGCTCTGGATATCGGCATCCACGTCCGCCAGCTGGCTGACGAACGGCTGGCCGCGCAGTTCCTCGGCACTGACACAGCCGGGCCGGGCCGGGCGGTAGGACGCGGGTGCGATGCAGACCAGCTCGTCATCATATAGCGGTTCAAAATCCAAATCCAGCGCGCTGGAATTGGAAAGGAAGCCGATTTCCGCCGTGCCGTTTTTGACCCAGGCGCAGATATCCGCATAGCTGCCCTGATAGATCTGCACATCAATACCGGGGAAATCCAGCTGGAACTGCGGCACCAGCTGCGGCAGCCAGGTCACGCAGGCAGAGTTGAACACCCCCAGGCGCAGCACGCCTTTGTGCATGCCGTTGATCTGGGCGATGGACTGATCCAGGGATTCGCTGGAAGCCAGCAGCCGCTGGATGGCGGGCAGCAGGTTTTCGGCGGCGGCGGTCATGGTAACGCCACTTTTGGTGCGGGTAAACAGTGGGAAACCGCATTCCGCTTCCATGGTAGAAACCGCATGACTGATGGCGGAGGGGGTCAGGTGCAGTTGCTCCGCGGTGCGGGCAAAGCTGCCCTCGTGCGCAATGGTGGAAAAAATCTGGCAGGCTAACAGGGTCATGATGAACCGGATGCTCCTTTTATAATTGGGAAGTAAACTTTAGGCAACACCGCACAATTCCCGCCTTGCGGCTTAAGCACCGCTCCGGCAG
>OGXD01002558.1_pt1 | contig 10959 bp, 6 predicted proteins | sample 1576211 | NCBI WGS metagenome assembly OGXD01 (sample SAMEA3541470, study PRJEB24748) | human gut metagenome | biome: human gut; feature: human-associated habitat; material: faeces | place: China | collected 2012
ATATCGGCATTTACCAACTTATGAAAAGATAATCAGAAATTTAGTAAGTTTTTATGTAAAAAAGTCTCTATTTTCGCTGCATGAGCAAAATAAAGAAATTCCGTACAAAAATTCCTGATTTAGGAACTTTTTTGTACGGAATTCATCGTTTTTGGACTATTTACACCAAACTAACTCTCAATTTACATAAAAAGGTGTAAAGAAAAAATACTTGATATGTAAAGCCTTGGAATGCTAGTAAAATCAGCACTCCGAGGCTTTTTTATATGCTTTTTGTGACAATCTTGTGACAAAATATAAAATAAAGCATGATTTTGTGTGATTCTGGTGTGCGTCCCGGCTGTAGATGGCAGCCGCACAGAAAGAACCGGGCGAACGGAGCGGAGGCCCTGGGTGGGGGGTGTATTTCCGGGCGAGCCGCCGCCAACTCACCCCCGTAAATTTTCCAAAAATAAAAAAGGCGATCCGGTCAGAATTTGATTGAAAGCCTTACAGTAAGATGATAATATAAATACATGGGAAACCAGAGAGCCGGGCGGCTTACCCTCTTTATCGGAGGGGCTAACCCTCCAGACGAAAGAAAGGAGGGCGTTGCCAATGGTTACATATTCTGATTTGATTCAGTTTTGTATATTCATTGTTGCCCTTGTTGGTCTTTGCTATAAGATTTTCAAGGATAAACGAAAATAGCCGCCAACTATTCGCAGTAGTTGACGGCTGTTAGATAATAACAGTTAATAACTATCGAGGGTAGCCGCTTCTCTGGCTTTCCCTTTTTCTATCATCAATATACCACAGGTTAGGGGAATTTTTCAAGGTAAAAAATCGGTGCAACCGATAAAATATTGATGTAGATATGAAATTATTATAGAATGTAATTGAATAAAAGCAAGTAGAGCCATGAGCCGGGTGTAAATCATCCGGCTTTTTTCTGTTTATGGAGGTATCAGAATGAAAGCGAATAAAAGGAAAATTATTGATTTGATGTGTGAAAAAGGTCTAACACAAGAGCAGCTTGCGCGCGGATGTGGTGCGCGTGACGCTACTATTTCGGCTATATTGAAAGGTCAGAGGGAGCCGACAATAAAAACCATAAATAAAATAGCTGTGTGCCTTAATTGCAGCCCTAGCGAGATTGTGGAGGTGTAGGGATGGGAAAAGTAAGGCATAAAATTGCCGTATATGGGAAAATGTATGGTTGCACATTGCCAACTGTGAAAAAATTAGAGGATGCCGGAACGGTTACGGAAATTATAACCGTTGCTTATAATGCCGGTTATTCTGATGCAGAGACACAAAATAACAGACTGGCAGAACTTGAAAAAATTGTTGTGGACGGATACAACACGCCGGGAGAGTTTCAAGACTGGCTTGTTGATTCAATAAGAAAAGCATATAAAACAGGTTATGAGGAAAGGAGCAAAGAAAAATGATCGCTGTTATTTGTACAACAATCGTATGCGTTACGGCTTTTTTATGTGTTGCCGTTATCGTAGGATCTAGAAAATAAGCATCTAATCAATTAGAGCCGCGCAGAGCCGAGAGAAAATCCCGGCTCTTTTTTAATGCCGGAAAATGAAAGGACGGTGTTAGTCGTGGCTGAAAAAGTAGATGCTATTACCCTTGAAATAGAGGCAACAACAGAAAAAGCAGATAAGGGGATAGATAAGACAATAGAGAGCCTGAGAGCCTTAAAAACGGCTCTGAATGGCATAAATACAAAGAAATTAAAACAGGAAATGGAAAGCTTCGAGGATTTCCAGAAGAAACTGCGGACGGCGTTTCCTGGTATCAAAATATCAGGAAATATGGAAGAACTAAGAAAGCAGATTGCACAGACAGAGGCTCGGCTTGATTCATTGATGAGAAAAGAAAATAAGCTTAAAACGGTTTCTGGAATCAATGAGAACTCAAAACAGTATAGAAACTTAATTTATGATATTGCTGAGGCAAAAAGCACCCTAGAACAGTTACACGCTGCAATGGATAAGGCAAACACTCAAAAACCTTTTAATTTTTGGGAAAAACCGAACTGGTCGGAGAATCTGCAAAAATACGGAACAACAGATGAGAGCGTTATAAAATCCAGTCTGGGAACATCTGAGGATATTGAAAAAGTTGAAAACGTTGCAACATATGCAGCAAATAATATAAAACAATCCTTTTCAGAAGTTGCACAGACAGAGGAAGAGGCAGCGCAGAAAGTCAAAAATCTCGGTGGAAAAATGCAAGGCTTAAAAGCCATAGCGGAACAGTTAAAAACGGCTTTTTCCGGGATTCGCGCAAAAATGTCGCTTGGTTCTGGTGCGGAAAAGTTCAACGCTGATATGCAAGATCTGATTGATAGCATGAATCAGGCAAAGTACACCATGAAACAGATGGAGCGCGGCGCAAAGGCGTTTGACTCTACCGCATACGAAAGTCCCGCCCCGGGACTTCATGCTCCGCCCCGTCGAGGGCGCGGGCCGCGAGTACGAGTACCGGCGTCTGTCGGTGCTGGGCGCACTGGCGGGCGGACGGCTGAACGCCGTCTGCGTCCCCGCCGAAGCCCTGCTCCAATACACTGTGCCGCAGGATGAGTTCCAGAAGAACACCCTCACCCTCAAGCCCGGCATGGTCTACAACCGCGAAGCGCTGGTGGAGAGGCTCTTCGCCGCCGGATACGTGCGGCGAAGTCAGGTGGACGGCCCGGGACAGTTCAGCGTCCGGGGCGACATCGTGGACATCTACGCCCCCGATATGCGCCAGCCCGCCCGTGTGGAGTACTGGGACGACGAGATAGACTCCCTCGCCTCCTTCGACCTGCTCACCCAGCGGCGGGACGGTGCGCTGGAAAAAATCTATCTTTCCCCCGCCCGTGAGGTGCTGTTCGGCAGCACCGCCGACACGGCGGAGGCCCTCCGCGCCGCCCAGAAGAAAGCCCGGGGCAAGCGCCGCACCGCCCTCGAAAAGGCCATGGAGTCCGACCTCGCCCAGCTGGACAGCGGCGTCATGCCCGAGGCCATGGACAAATACTACGGTCTGCGGTACAAGACGCCCGCCACCCTGCTCGACCACCTGAGCAGCCCCATCTTCATCCTCGACGAGGTGGGCGGCATCCGGGACGCCCAGAAGGCCACCGAGTTCCGCCGCAGCGAAGAGCTGACCGGCCTGCTCGAGGAGGGCGTCATCTGCCCCGGCCTCGATGTGCTCTACCAGACGATGGACGACCTCGCCATTGCGGCGCAGGACCAGAGCACCCTGCTCTGCGAGAACTTCCTGCGGGGCATGAACGAGTTCAAGCTGAAAGACCTCATCAACGCCGAGGCGTTCGCAGCTCCCAACTGGGGCGGCGACCTCGCTTCCCTGCGGGAAGACCTCGACCCGCTGGTCCAGCAGGGGTACGCCGTGGCCCTTTTCGCCGGCACGCCCAAGGGTGCAGCGGCCCTTACCCGCGATTTGGCTGACAAGGGCTATGCCGTCAGCATGAGCCGGGACGTCCGGCCCGCGAAAGGTCTGGTTCAGGTACTGCCCGGCCACCTCACGGCGGGCTGCACCTTCCCGTTCGCCCGCGTGGCAGTCGTCTCGTCCCGGCGTCACGGTCTGGACGACGAGGCCGCCGAAAACAAAAAGCGCAAGAAGAACAAAAACGCCCTGTCCAGCCTCTCGGACATCAAGCCCGGCGACTATGTGGTGCATCAGAGCCACGGCATCGGTATGTATGCGGGCATCCAGCGTCTCGAGGTGCAGGGCGCGATAAAAGATTACCTGAAGATTCAGTACTCCGGCTCCGACGTGCTGTATGTGCCGGTCACTCAGCTCGATTTGCTGAGCCGCTACACCGCCCCCGGCGACGAGGAAAAGGTGAAGCTTGCAAAGCTGGGCGGCACCGAGTGGCAGCGCACCCGCGCCAAGGTCAAAAAGGCCACCGAAGAGATGGCGCAGGAGCTTATCGAGCTCTACGCCCGCCGCCGTCAGGCCACGGGCTACGCCTTCCCCGCCGACGGTGATTGGCAGAGTGATTTCGAGTCCCGCTTCGAGTACGACGAGACGGACGACCAGCTCACCGCCACCGCCGAGATCAAGAAGGACATGGAAAAGGGCTGGCCTATGGACCGCCTGCTCTGCGGCGACGTGGGCGTCGGCAAAACAGAGGTCGCCTTCCGCGCGGCCTTCAAGTGCGTCATGGGCGGCAAGCAGTGCGCCATTCTGGCCCCCACCACCCTGCTGGCGTGGCAGCACTACAACAGCATCATCTCCCGCATGGAGGCGTTCCCGGTGAAAGTCGGGCTGCTCTCCCGCTTCCGCACCGCCAAACAGCAGAAAGAGACCCTGCGGGGCCTGCAGGCCGGCAGCGTGGACATCGTCATCGGCACCCACCGCCTGCTCTCCAAGGACGTCCGGTTCCACGACCTGGGCCTTGTCATCATCGACGAGGAGCAGCGTTTCGGCGTCAAGCACAAGGAGAAGCTGAAAGAGAACTTTATCGGCGTGGACATGCTGACCCTCTCGGCCACCCCCATCCCCCGCACCCTGAACATGGCCATGAGCGGCATCCGCGACCTCTCCACCATCGAGCAGCCGCCCATCGAGCGCCAGCCGGTGGAGACATTCGTGTTGGAATACAATGACGTCATCCTCGCCGAAGCCATGAAGAAGGAGCTGGCCCGGGGCGGTCAGGTCTACTACCTGCACAACCGGGTGGACAACATCGAGTCCTGTGCCGCCCATGTCAGCCAGATGGTGCCGGGAGCGCGGGTGGGCATCGCCCACGGCAAGATGACCGAGGAAGAGCTGAACCCCGTCTGGCAGCATCTGCTGAACGGCGAGATTGACATCCTCGTCTGCACCACCCTCATCGAGACGGGCATTGACGTGCGCAACTGCAACACCCTCATCATCGAGGATGCTGACCGGATGGGTCTGGCCCAGCTGTACCAGATCCGGGGCCGCGTAGGCCGCTCGGGCCGGAAAGCCTACGCCTACTTCACCTTCCGGCGGGACAAGACCCTCACCGACATCGCCCAGAAGCGGCTTTCGGCCATCCGGGAGTTCACGGCCTTCGGCTCTGGCTTCCGCATCGCCATGCGCGACTTACAAATTCGCGGTGCAGGCAGTCTGCTGGGCCACAGCCAGCACGGCCACATGGAGGCTGTCGGCTATGACCTCTATGTCAAGATGCTGGGTCAGGCCATCGCCCGGGCCAAGGGTGAGCCCATCCAGCGCGACAAGAGCGAATGCCTCGTGGACCTGCGGGTGGACGCCTTCATCCCGGAAAAGTATATTGCCGACGGCCCGGGCCGCATCGAGGCCTACAAGCGCATCGCCGCCATCCAGACCCCCGAAGACGCCGCCGACGTGCTGGACGAACTCATCGACCGCTACGGCGACCCGCCGCCCTCTGTCAGCGACCTCGTGAACGTCTCGCTGGTGCGCGTACAGGCCACCGCTGTGGGCGTCTACGAAGTCACCCAGAAAAAGGACACCTTGCTGTTACAGGTGGAGACGCTGGATGTGGCCATGATTCGCGGCCTGCTCATCGCTTTCAATGGCCGGGTGACGGCAGGAGCCGGCACCAAGCCCTACCTCTCGGTGACTCTCCAACCCGACGAAAAGCCGCTGGAACTGCTGCAAAGCATCCTCAAGGCGATGGCAGACATCCTTGCCGCCCCGCCGGAGGAAAACACCGGCAAAAAATAAATTCACTAGGAGTACACTTATGAAAAAGAAACTCATCGCGCTCGTCTGCGCCCTCGCTCTGGCCGTCGGCCTCGTGGGCTGCAGCCTCTCCACCCCGGATTCCGTAGGCACCATCGGTGAGGTGGACATCTCTTCCGGCCTCTATCTGCTGGCCCAGTTCGATGCCTACCAGACCGCCGCCGACTTCGCTTCCGACGACCAGGACGCCACCAAGGTGTCCAGCTTCCTCAAGGCCACCATCACCGTCGATGACGCCACCGGCGAGACCGCCGTGGTCAGCGACTATGTGGCCCAGAAGACCCTCGAGAACCTCGAGTCCTACGCCGCCATCGAGACCCGTTTCGATGAGCTGGGCGGCGTGTTGACCCCCGACGAGGAGACGCAGGCCGACAGCTACGCCTCCCAGCTGATGGAGCAGAACGGCGACCTCTATAAGGCCAACGGCATCGGCCTCGACACCCTCAAGCGGTTCGAGCGCATCCTCATCAAGAGCAACGACCTGCTCGAGAAGTGCTACGGCACCGACGGCGAGACCCCCGTCTCCGACGCAGAGCTGACCAGCCACCTCGAGGACGAGATGGTCTACATCCGCTATGTGGTCGTGCCGCTCTACAATACCAGCACCTTCGCTTTTGCTGATGACGCCCAGAGCGCCCAGATGCTTGAGCTGGCCCAGACCGCCGCCGAGAGCTGCAACGCTGCCACCCCCGATGGAGCCAGCGCCCAGACCTCCGCTTTCAGCGCCGCCGTCGCCGCTGCCCTGCCCGACATCTACGCGGTGCTGGATGGCGAGCCCTCTTCCGACGCTTCTTCTCTCTCCACTGCTCTGCTGGGTTCTGACAACATCGATGCCACCTTCTCCGAGGAAGGCACCGCCGACGCTGTCCGCGCCCTCAAGCCCGGCGAGGCCGCTGCCGTGCAGTATTCCAGCTATGCGCTGATAATGCTCGTCCGTCTCGACCCGCTGGACGCTGACACGCTGGACAGCCTCCGCGTACAGGCCCTCTCCGACATGAAGAGCGGCGAGCTGCAGGACAGCATTCAGTCTTATGGCGCCCAGCTGTCCCACGCTCTGGATTCTGCCGCCATGAAGAAGATGCCGGCTTCCAAAATCAAGAACGAGAAGTAATTTTCCTCAAAAATAATACAAAAGCTCCGGGAAACTGTTGGTCCCCGGAGCTTTTCTGTTATCATACTGCTTTTCAAATTCCGCTTCCAGCGCCGCGTGGATATGCATCGTGCGGCGTTGCTTTTTGTCGGTTTTTATGGTATTCTCTTAGCAGAAAGGCGCTGTCCAACCAAACGCAGGCGGCTATTGCTCCTCACCGGTCTCGCTGTCTTGCTCTTCGGAGCAAAGCAAGCGCGGGAGGGCAACTTTTTGGAGTTCCGCTCCCGACGCTCACAGCGAAGGGAGGGATGCCTTATGACTACATCGGAAATTCTATTGCTTTTCCAGACGATCATCGCACTGTTGGCACTTCTCGTAAGTGTCGTACACTTGATGGACGACCGGAAAAAGGATGATTCTTATGGCAGCAAAAGGAAAAAGCACAAAAAGAAATGACCGCCCAACGCTTCCAACCGGTGGCGGTCATTACTTTTGTAATGCTTAACTGGTGAGGAGCTAGCCGTTTGCACGGATAGCGCCTTTCCTTATCTTTATTATAGGCAGCCGCGCGCGGATTGTCAAGCACAAGAATACAAAGGAAAAAGCACAAAAAGAAATGACCGCCCCAGACTTCCCAACCTGAGCGGTCATTTTTTCTTATAAAATCTGACATCCAGAACGGGAGCTGACCACTGTGCAGCCAGCGCCTTTCCTTATCTTTATTATAGGCAGTCGTACGCGGATTGTCAAGCGCCAGAACTTCCAGAATACAAAAGATAAAAGCGGACCGCTCGCTTCGGCCTTTTCAGGCTGGGGCGGGCTGTCCAACGCTTTCTAACGCATTCTGATGCAATCCGACGTTTTTATCCGTTCTCTCAAAAACAATGCAGATGCATCATTTTTCTTATATTTCGGCGTCATTTTCGCCTTCTGCGGCATCTCAAAACGGGCAGTTTTTGCATTTTCAGTTTCCACGATTTTCCAGTTCATGCATCTTTAGCTGGTCTACACCTTGATTATAGAGGAATCGTTCTCCAATGTCAATAGCCCCGCGCCTATAAAAAGCCTAAGGGCGAGGCCCCTTGCGGAACCTCGCCCCCAGACTATGTGAGATAAATCACTACATGCGCGAACATATAATGTTTATCATTACAGGCCGTGTGCCTGTAATTACTTTTGTTTTAGAAGTTCTGATTACTTCTTGTCGTAAGCAGGCTTGGTCTTTGCGAAGACGAAGATGGTGTAGGTGTCATCCTTGTTGGTATCCTCAAAGTTCTTGCCCTTGATGCCGGTTTCGATGTCGACCTTAGCGGTCTTGCTGTTGGTGCCATTCAGATAGACGCCATTCTCCCAGCCAGCTGCAACCAGAACCTTATCAGCCAGGTTCTTCCAGCTGTCCACCTTCTTAGCGCTCTTGGGCTCAGCAACGACGACGACAGTGTAGTTCCCATCAGCCTGGGCGAAGACCTGAGCCACGCCCTCTTTGACCTTGGTATTGCCCTTATTGACACTCTCCTCGGCATCCTTGTATGCCTTCTCGCCGGTGAAGTTGACGGACTTGAAGTTGACATCCGTATTGTCGTGAGTTCTCCAAGCACTCTCCAGAGCTTTCTCAGCCTTGTCCTCAATGATGGCATTGGTGACAGCACAGCCAGTCAGCATAGACAGAGCCATGACGCCCACGAGAGCAACAGCCATGATCTTCTTGAACATTTTCATAGTGATATTCCTCCAATAAAAAATATTTTTTATTTCGGCAAACCACTACAAGAACTTCGTGGTCTGTCTCGATGGGTTCAGTATAGTGCATTTTCACAAGATTGTCAAGATACGGTATTGTTTTCGGCATTTTGTCCAATCAGAAGCCGTGAAAAATAGCAAACTGCCCGTTAAATGTGCATTCGTGCTAAAATTTGTGCCAAAGATCCTCAAAAGCCGCCCTTTGCCTTACCCTTATAATAAGGGCAGCCGCTCTGTCTGCACAGGGGAAAATGGCCGAGATCCCGTTCATGCTTTTACTGCCTTTTCAAACTCCGCTTCCAGCGCCTCGTTGACGGCGCGGACGGCGGCGGCATCGGGTTTGATGGCCGTGCGGTCGTAGGTGAACAGGCCGTTCACCTCGTCCTCCACATCGGTCAGCTGGGTGTACACCAGCGCCGAGAGGCCCTTTTTCAGCTGCGGGAGCACCGTCTTGCGCTGCAGATCGCAGTAGCGCTCCGTCAGCTCTGCCCGGCTTCTGGCCGTGCCGTAGCCGTAGGTCTTCCGGGGCGGCTCATGGCCGGGCATGGGCCATGCAATGCCGCCGTACTCGCTGAGGGCCACCGTGCGCATATTCGGGCGGATGCGGAGCGGATAGAAGTAGTTGTGGATGGAATGCACATTTCCCCCGCCCCGGTCGAACCAGCCGCTGGCCTCGTCCACCGGACGGGACGGGTCGAGGGCGCGGAGGGTCTCGGTGGCTTTCCGCGCGTCGAACTGCCCCCACCCCTCGTTGAACGGCACCCAGCACCCGATGCAGGGGTGCCGACCCAGCGCGGCTACCGTGTCGGCCAGCTCCCGGGCGTACTCCTCCCGGCTGTGGGCGCTGCCCCGGCCCAGAAAGCCCCACAGCAGCTTCCCGTCCGGGGCATGGCGCATCAAGGGCTGTAAGGCGTTGGTCAGGTAGGTGACGTACCACATCGGGTAGGCCCCGCCGCCGTTGACCATATCCTGCCAGACGATGATGCCCAGTTTATCGCAGTGGTAGTACCAGCGCTCCGGCTCGATCTTGGCGTGCTTGCGCAGCAGGTTGAAGCCCAGCTCCCGCACGGTGTGCAGTTCGTGCTCCACGGCGGCGTCGGAGGGCGGGGTGTAGAGGCCATCGGGCCAATAGCCCTGATCCAGCAGGCCGTTGAGCAGGATGGGCCTGCCGTTCAGGAAAAACCGCCGGATGCCTTTTGCATCCTCTTTGCACTCCCACTTGCGGAGGGCGAAATAGCTGTGGACGGTGTCGAAGCCCTCTTCTTCGCCCTGTGTCGTGCCGACCGTCAGATCATAGAGGAAGGGGCTGTCGGGGCTCCACGGGAAGAAATGCTCTTCGGCGATGTTCAGGGTCACTTCGCCGTCCCGGTCGGCCTCGTCGCTGCCCCAGTCCTCGGCGATGGTCACGCCGCCGGCCCGCACCACGGCCCAGAGGTTCACCGCGCCGCCGGGCTTCGAGGTATGGACTTTCACGGTCACGGTCCGGGCGTCGTAGTCCGGAGTGACGGTCAACGTATCAATGTAATTTTCCGGCACCCGCTCCAGCCACACCGTCTGCCAGATGCCGCTCTGGGCCGGGTAGAACATCCCGCCGGGCCGGAGGGTCTGCTTGCCTCTCGCCTGCGTGCCGGTGCCGGTGGGGTCCTGCACCGCCACCCAGAGGGTGTTGCGGCCCTGCGGGCGGAGCAGGTCGGTGATGTCCAGCGTAAAGGGCCAGTAGCCGCCCCGGTGTCCCCCGGCCAGACGGCCATTGACCTCCACCGCGCAGGCGTAGTCCACCGCCCCGAAGTGGAGCAGGACGTGCCCGCCCTCGCCCGCCGGGGGCGTGAAGATACGGTGGTAGTGGAGCCACTGGCCGGGCTGCAACGTCCGGCCCACACCGGAGGCTTTGGCCTCGGGCGAATAGGGTACGAGGATAGCGCCGTCCCACTTTGCTGGGAACTCCGAGCTCTGGGTGATGGCGTAGTCCCACGGGCCGTTCAGGTTGACGTAGCTGTCCCGGCGCATACTCGGGCGGGGATATTCGGGGAGCGGATGCATGGAACTACCTCACATTCACTTTTTATAGGCTGCGGCCAGCTTTTCCAGTGCGGGCAGGCTGCGCTTCACCTTCTCGGTGTCGATGCAGTAGGCAAAGCGGACATAGCCCTTCACGCCGAAGGTGTCGCTGGGGACCAGCAGCAGATCGAACTCCCGGGCCTTGAGGCAGAAGGCGTTGGCGTCCTCTTCCAGCGCCTTCGGGAAGATATAAAATGTACCGCCGGGGCGCTCCACCTCAAAGCCCAGCTCGGTGAGCTTATCGTACAGCAGGTTCATGTTCGTCTCGTAGACGGACAGATCGCTGGTGACGTCGAGGCACTCGGCAGTGGCTTTCTGGATGATGCTGGGCGGGCAGTTGTGGCCGGTGAAGCGGGAGATTTGGGCCATCATGT
>OGXD01002559.1_pt1 | contig 10958 bp, 9 predicted proteins | sample 1576211 | NCBI WGS metagenome assembly OGXD01 (sample SAMEA3541470, study PRJEB24748) | human gut metagenome | biome: human gut; feature: human-associated habitat; material: faeces | place: China | collected 2012
TCATCTTCTACATCCCCAACATCCTGTCGGTGGTCGTCATCTCCGGCATCTTCTCGGCCATCTATAAGCCGGAAAACGGTATGCTCAACAGCATCATCGGCCTGTTCCGGGATATGACAGACCCCATCCTCTGGAAGGGCGAAAAGCTGGTCATCCCCTCCATCATCCTCGCCATGGTCTGGCAGGCCGTGGGCTATTACATGGTCATGTATATGGCTTCCATGTCCTCTGTGCCCGCCAGCTTGTACGAGAGCGCCAATCTGGACGGTGCGGGCCGCCTGACCCAGTTCTTCCAGATCACCATCCCCCTCATCTGGACCAACATCCGCACCACCCTGACCTTCTTCATCATCTCCACCATCAACATGGCCTTCCTCTTTGTCAAGGCCATGACCAGCGGCGGGCCCAACGGTGCTTCGGATGTGGCGCTGAGCTATATGTACAGCCAGAAGGACGCGGGCCTGTATGGCTACAGCATGGCCATTGGCGTGGTCATCTTCCTGTTCTCGTTTGCACTGTCCGCCTGTGTCAACAAGGCCACCGACCGCGATCCGCTGGAATTCTAAGGAGGGAAGAAGATGCAGAATACCACCGAAAGATCTTCCCGCTCGGCGGAAGGTCTCTACAAGTTCTTTATCTATTTTGTGCTGGTCCTGCTGGCGGTGATCATCATCGTGCCGGTGGCATGGGTATTCATGGCCTCCATCAAGCAGAACGCGGAGTTCTACGGCAACCCGTGGGCGCTGCCTGCCGGGTTCTACTGGCAGAACTTTGTCAATGCGTGGAACGGAGCCAAGATGGGCGAGTATATGCTCAACTCTGTCATCGTGACCGCATTGGCGCTGGTGCTGCTGCTGGTCATTGCGCTGCCTGCCGCCTACTGCCTGTCCCGCTTCCGGTTCAAGGGCCGCAAACTGCTGAACACCCTGTTTATGGCAGGCCTGTTCATCAATGTCAACTACATCGTGGTGCCCATCTTCCTGATGCTGCGGGACGGCGATGTCTGGCTGAAGAGCCACTTTGGCAGCAGCTTCCTGCTGAACAATCTGGTGGTGCTGGCGGTGGTGTACGCAGCCACGGCTCTGCCTTTTACCATCTATCTGCTTTCGGGCTATTTTGCCACCCTGCCCCATGATTTTGAGGAGGCTGCCTACATCGACGGTGCAAGCTACTTCTCCACCATGACCCGCATCATCTTCCCCATGGCAAAGCCCTCCATCATCACCATCATCCTGTTCAACTTCCTGTCCTTCTGGAACGAGTACATCATTTCCATGACGCTGATGAGCTCCACCAGCGCGCCCCGCACCCTGCCGGTGGGCCTTTTGAATCTGATGCAGGCCCAGCAGAGCGCGGCCCAGTACGGCACCATGTATGCCGGTCTGGTGCTGGTGATGCTGCCCACCCTGATCCTGTACATCTGCGTGCAGAAGCAGCTGACACAGGGCATGACCGTGGGCGGTCTGAAAGGGTAAGGTGACAAACGATGAAAGCATTCTGGAAAAATCATCCCGCCCTGCGCATGGTGCTGATGCTGGTGCTGTTTGTGCTGTCCATCGCGCTGGTGACAGCAGGCTGGAAAATGACCGGGCAGCTGGCTGGTCTTGGCATCATGCTTTTGGGGGTGGCGCTGCTGCTGGCTGTGCTGGCGCTCTATAACGCCCCCTATCAGGATTGAGGAGAAGAGAGGTAAAGGAGAATTCCCATGGAAGAAAATAGAATGACCGGGCGCGTAACGATCCCGACCGATCTGGATGTGGTGCCCGAAACGCTGGAGATCCTGAAAAAGTGGGGCGCGGATGCCATCCGTGACTGCGACGGCACCGACTTTCCGCAGGAGCTGAAGGATGCCGACGCAAAGATCTACTCCACTTACTATACCACCCGCAAGGACAACGCATGGGCTAAGGCAAACCCGGACGAGGTGCAGCAGTGCTACATCATGACCGGCTTCTACACCGCCCCCGGCGACACCGTGACCATCCCGCTGATGAAGGGCATCAGCCCGGAGCTGATGCAGGTGAACACCAACGATGATATCACCCGCTGGTGGGAGGTCATGGACCGCACCACCGGTCAGCCCGTGCCCCCGGAGCTGTGGAGCTACGCCGACGGCAGCGTGACCGTGCAGGCTGTGCCGTTCCATGAGTATACGGTCAGCTTTCTGGCCTACCTGATCTGGGACCCGGTGCACATGTACAACGCCACCACCAACGGCTGGACCAACTTCGAGCATCAGATCACCTTTGATGTCCGCCAGCCCAAGACCCACAAGTATTCCATGGAGCGCCTGCGCAAGTTCATTGCAGAGCACCCCTATGTCAACGTGATCCGCTACACCACCTTCTTCCACCAGTTCACCCTCATCTTCGATGAGCTCAAGCGGGAAAAGTTTGTGGACTGGTACGGCTACTCCGCCTCGGTCAGCCCCTATATCCTGAATCAGTTCGAGCAGGAGGTGGGTTACAAGTTCCGCCCGGAGTACATCATCGATCAGGGCTACTACAACAACCAGTACCGTGTGCCCAGCAAGGAATTCCGGGATTTTCAGGCCTTCCAGCGCCGGGAGGTGGCAAAGCTTGCCAAGGAGATGGTGGACATCACCCACGAGTGCGGGTGCGAGGCCATGATGTTCCTGGGTGACCACTGGATCGGCACCGAGCCGTTCATGCCGGAGTTCAAGACCATCGGTCTGGATGCCGTGGTGGGCAGTGTGGGCAACGGTTCCACTCTGCGCCTGATCTCGGACATTGAGGGCGTGAAGTATACGGAGGGCCGCTTCCTGCCCTACTTCTTCCCGGACACCTTCCACGAGGGCGGCGACCCGGTGCGGGAGGCCAAGGAAAACTGGGTCACGGCCCGCCGCGCCATCCTGCGCAAGCCCATTGACCGCATCGGCTACGGCGGCTACCTGAAACTGGCGCTGCAGTTCCCGGAGTTCGTGGACTATGTAGAGAGCGTCTGCAGCGAGTTCCGCGAGCTGTATGAGAACATCAAGGGCACCACGCCTTACTGCGTCAAGCGGGTGGCCGTGCTGAACTGCTGGGGCAAGATGCGGGCCTGGGGCTGCCACATGGTGCACCACGCCCTTTACTACAAGCAGAATTACAGCTATTCCGGGGTCATCGAAATGCTGTCCGGCGCGCCCTTTGACGTGAAGTTCATCAGCTTTGAGGACATCAAGAAGGACCCCGCTCTGCTGGACAGCCTCGATGTCATCATCAATGTGGGCGATGCCGACACCGCCCACACTGGCGGCATCTGGTGGGAGGACCCGGAGATCTCCTCCGCGATCCGGAAATTCGTCTGGAACGGCGGCGGCTTTATCGGCGTGGGTGAGCCCTCCGGCCATGCCTATCAGGGCCACATTCTCCAGCTGGCCAGCGTGCTGGGCGTGGAGGAGGAAAACGGCTTCACCCTCAACTACGACAAGTACAACTGGGAAGAGCACCCGGACCACTTCATCCTGCAGGATGCCGACCAGCCCATCGACTTTGGCGAGGGCAAGAAGAACATCTACGCCCTCGAGGGTACGGAGGTGCTGGTGCAGCGGAACCGGGAAGTGCAGATGGCGGCACACGACTTTGGTAAGGGCCGTGCAGTCTACATCAGCGGTGTGCCTTACAGCTTTGCCAACAGCCGCACCCTGTACCGTGCCATCCTGTGGAGCGCCCACAGCGAGGAGGAGCTGCACACCTGGTTCAGCTCCAACTACAACGTGGAAGTGCACGCCTACGTGAAAAATGGCAAGTACTGCGTGGTGAACAACACCTACGAGCCGCAGGACACCACGGTCTACACCACCGATGGAAACCATTTCGACCTGCATCTGGAAGCCAACGAGATCAAGTGGTATGAGATCTGAGTTCTCCGTTTCATAAGCAAACACCCCTCTGCATTCCGAAAGGAGCGCAGAGGGGTGTTTGTGTATCCGGGCGGCTCAGCGGGGCGAGCCCAGACGGTATTTGAAATCGTGGTAGCCGAAGCGGGCCAGCGGCTGGGTGGTGCCGTTTTCATGCAGCACCCAGAGATCCGGCAGGGGCATCCCGTTGAAGGTGTTGTTTTTGCAGGTGGAATAGATGGCCATGTCGCCGAAGATGAGTCGGTCACCCTCGGTGAGGGGGGCGGCAAAGCTGTAATCGCCCACCACGTCCCCGGCAAGGCAGGTGGGGCCGCCCAGCCGGAAGGTGCAGGGCTTTTCCCCCGGCTCGCCCGCGTCCAGCAGGGGCGGGCGGTAGGGCATCTCGATAACATCCGGCGTGTGGCAGGCTGCGGACATGTCCAGAATGGCAAGGTGTGTCTCGCCGTTCTGCAGGGTGTCCAGCACCGTGGTGACGAGGTAGCCCGCGTTCAGCGCCCAGGCCTCGCCCGGTTCCAGATACACCTGCACGCCGTACTTTTCCTGTGTCCCGGTGATGCACTTTTCCAGCGTGGCAAGGTCGTAATCCGGGCGGGTGATGTGGTGCCCGCCGCCAAAGTTGAGCCACTTCATCCGGGGCAGCAGGTCACCGAATTTCGCTTCCAGCGCGGGCAGGGTGGCCGCCAGCGCGTCGGAATCCTGCTCGCACAGGGTGTGGAAGTGCAGGCCGTCCAGCAGGTCGGGCAGGTCAGGGTGCTGCGCCGCAGCGGCATCCCACTGGGCACGGGTGGTGCCCAGACGGCTGCCCGGGGCGCAGGGGTCATAGATCTCGTGGCCCTCCTGGGTGGAGTACTCGGGGTTCACCCGCAGGCCCACGCTCTTGCCCGCCGCCTTTGCGGCCGGGCCGAACTTTGCCAGCTGGTGGGGTGAGTTGAACACGATGTGGTCAGCGTATTGCAGCAACTCCTCGAACTGGTCGGCCCGGTAGGCGGCGCAGAACACATGGTTCTCCTTCTCCGGCAGCTCCTCCCTGCCCAAGCGGCTCTCGTACAGGCCGCTGGCCTCGGTGCCCGCCAGATAGGGGGCCAGCACCGGGTAGAGGTCGTAGTTGGAAAAGGCCTTCTGGGCCAGCAGGATCTTGCAGCCTGTCCGCTGCTGCACGCCCAGCAGGATCTCGCCGTTGCGGCGCAGCCGGGCTTCATCCAGCAGATAGCAGGGGGTGGGCAGTGTAGCCAGTGCGGCCTCAGAGAGGTTCGCCAGCCCCGCAAAGGGCGGGCGGGTGTCGGCCAGCCGCATCAGTCCACCAGAGCCGGGGCGTGGCTCTCGGAGCGGGGCAGGCCGTACTTGTCCAGAGCGTCCAGATACGGGTCCGGATCAAACTCTTCCACAGTGTGCACGCCCTTGGTGGTCCACTTGCCGGTCAGCAGCATCAGCGCGCCGCACATGGCAGGCACACCGGTGGTGTAGCTGATGGCCTGAGAGCCGACCTCCTTGTAGCACTCCTGATGGTCGCAGACATTGTAGATGTAGTAGGTCTTTTCCTTGCCGTCCTTCTTGCCGGTGAAGATGCAGCCGATGTTGGTCTTGCCCTTGGTGCGGGGGCCAAGGCTGGCGGGGTCGGGCAGCAGGGCCTTGAGGAACTGGATGGGCACGATCTCCTGACCGTTGAAGTTGACCGGGGTGGTGGACAGCATCCCCACGTCCTCCAGACAGCGCATGTGGTCGAGGTAGCTCTGGCCGAAGGTCATAAAGAAGCGGATGCGCTTTGCCTCGGGGATGTTCTTGGCCAGAGACTCGATCTCCTCGTGGTGGAGCAGGTACATATCCTTCTGGCCCACCTGATCAAAGTTGTACTCCCGCTTGATGCTCATGGCCGGGATCTCCACCCAGTGGCCGTTCTCCCAGTAGCTGCCGGGGGCAGAGACCTCGCGCAGGTTGATCTCAGGGTTGAAGTTGGTAGCAAAGGCATAGCCGTGGTCGCCGCCGTTGCAGTCCAGAATGTCGATGGTGTCGATGGTGTCGAACTCGTGCTTCTTGGCGTATGCGCAGTAAGCCTGGGTCACGCCCGGGTCAAAGCCGCTGCCCAGCAGGGCGGTCAGGCCGGCCTCCTCAAACTTCTTGGCGTAGGCCCACTGCCAGCTGTAATCAAAGTAGGCGGAGAAACCGGCTTCCTTGCAGCGCTTCTCGTAAATGGCGCGCCACTCCGGGTCATCGGTGTTCTCAGGCTCGTAGTTGGCGGTGTCCATGTAGTTCACGCCGCAGGCCAGGCAGGCATCCATGATGGTCAGATCCTGATAGGGCAGGGCGATGTTCATCACCAGATCGGGCTGGTAGCTCTTGATGAGGGCGATGACCTCATCCACATGGTCGGCATCCACCTGTGCGGTGGTGATCTTGGTGGTGGTCTTGGGGGCCAGCTCGGCGGCCAGCTTGTCGCACTTTGCCTTGGTGCGGCTGGCGATGCAGATCTCGGTGAACACCTCGGGGACCTGGCAGCACTTGTGGATGGCAACGGAGGCCACGCCGCCGCAGCCGATGATCAGAACTTTGCTCATGTCGGTTACTCCTTTATCTGTAAAGTTGTCTTTTTACGGTCTGTCCTTATACCTGAAAGCCCGGCCAGCCCTTGTCCAGCGCGATCAGCAGCTCCCGCAGGACCTTGCAGGCTGTGGCCGTGGAAACGCCGGTGGTGTCCAGCGTGGGGGCCAGTTCGTTGAGATCCGCACCCACGATGTTGGCCTTGGTCACGGTGCGGATGGCCTCCAGCAGCTGCAAAAAGCTCACGCCGCCGGCCTCCGGGGTGCCGGTGCCGGGGAAGCAGGAGGGGTCCAGGCAGTCGAGGTCGATGGTCAGGTAAACGGGCACCTTGCTGGCACAGAGCTGCTCAGTGAGCTGGGCAAGGCCCGTGAAATCGAACTTGTGCATCTCAGTGTGGGCAGCCGCGAACTCAAACTCGGTGCGGTCGCCGCTGCGGATGCAGAACTGGTGGATGCGTCCGTCGCCGATGAGGTCATGGCAGCGGCGCAGGACACAGGCGTGGCTGAGCTTTGCGCCCAGATAGTCGTCCCGCAGGTCGGCATGGGCATCAAAGTGGACGATGTGGAGGTCGGGGTACTTTTCCACCATGGCCCGCACGGCACCCAGCGTGACCAGATGCTCGCCGCCCAGCAGGAGCGGGAACTTGCCGTCGTGCAGGATCTCTGCCGCGCGGCTCTGGATGTCGGCCAATGCGCTCTCGCTGGAGCCGAAGCAGAGCTCCAGATCGCCGCTGTCGAAGATGTCAAAATCGGTCAGGTCGGCGTTCTGGTAGGGGCTGTAAGTCTCCAGGCCGTAGCTCTCGTGCCGGATGGCAGCTGGGCCGAACCGGGCCCCCGGGCGGTAGCTGGTGGTGGAATCGTAGGGGGCACCGTACAGCACGATGCTGGCGGCACGGTAGCTGCTGTCGCAGCCGATAAAGGTCTCAACGTTGGGGTAAAGCATCAGTGTTCCTCCACTTCCCGCAGCATCTCCTCCAGAAAAGCCGGCAGGTAGAATGCTCCGATATGCAGTTTGGTGGTGTAGTACCGGGTGCGCATGTTCAGGGCCTTCCAGGCGGTTGCATCCAGATCATCAATGGGGTGGTACTTCTTGCTGGCAAAGCCGAACAGCCAGTAGCCCGCCGCAAAGGTGGGAATGTGGGCCTGATACACCCGGCTGATGGGGAAGGTGGAAGCAATGCGCTTGTGGCTGCGCTGCATGGCGCTGGCATCCTCGGCGTAGAAGGGGCTGCCCTGCTGATTGACCATGATGCCGTCCTCTTTCAGGGCGTTGAAGCAGCTGCCGTAGAACTCACGGGTGAACAGGCCCTCGCTGGGGCCGAAGGGGTCAGAGGAGTCCACGATGATGAGGTCGTATTCCTCCTCGCACTGGCGGATGAACTTGAGGGCGTTCTCAAAATAGATGTGCACCCGGCGGTCATCCATCCGGCAGGCGTTGCCGGGCAGGTAGGCGCGGCAGGCCTCCACCACCTGAGGGTCCATCTCCACCAGGTCGATGCGCTCCACCCGGTCGTAACGGGTCAGCTCCCGCACCACGCCGCCGTCGCCCGCGCCAATGACAAGGATATCCTTTGCCTCCCGGTGCACGGCCATGGGCACGTGGACAATCATCTCGTCGTAGATGAATTCGTCCCGCTCGGTCAGCATCACATTGCCGTCCAGTGTGAGCACCCGGCCAAACTCGGGCGTTTCAAAAATATCAATGCGCTGATAATCGCTCTGCTTGGAGTAGAGCTGCTTGTTCACCCGGATGCTGTGCTTCACATCGGGGGTGTGAAATTCCGAAAACCAAAACTCCATCTGTTTTCCCTCCTTATGCCAGAACGTTCAGGTGCAAAATATCAGGGTCCTCGGGGCCGGTCATGCTGCAGCCCTTGGCCTTGGCGTACTCGATATAGTTCAGGATCTCCTTGGTGATGCGCTCGCCGGGGGCCAGAATGGGGATGCCCGGCGGGTAGCACATGACGAACTCGCTGCACACCATGCCCTCGGTCTCCCGGAGGGGCAGGCTCTTTTTGGGGGCGTAGAACGCCTCCTGCGGGCTGGCGGCAACGACGGGGTCGATGTATTCCTGGCTCAGCAGGCCGGTGCCGTCGGTGTGGTAGCGGCGCTTGATCTCGGCCAGGGCGCTGACCAGCCGCTCGATCTCCTGGGGGCGGTCGCCGATGGAGAGGTAGGCCAGGATGTTGCCGATGTCGCCGAACTCGATCTGGATGTCGTACTCGTCCCGCAGGATGTCGTAGACCTCGATGCCGGCAAGGCCGATGTCCAGCGTGTGGACGCTGAGCTTGGTGGTGTCAAAGTCAAAGACAGAGTTGCCGTTGCACAGCTCCTTGCCAAAGGCGTAGTAGCCGCCCACGGCGTTGATCTCCTCCCGGGCGTACTCGGCCATATCCGCCACCTGATGGAACACCTGCCGCCCCCGCAGGGCAAGGTTGCGGCGGGAGATGTCCAGACTGGACATGAGCAGGTAGCTGCCGGAGGTAGTCTGGGTCAGGTTGATGATCTGCCGCACATAGCCCTGATGCACATTGGGCCCGATGAGCAGCAGGCTGCTCTGGGTCAGGCTGCCGCCGCTCTTGTGCATGGAGACCGAGGCCATATCGGCCCCCGCTGCCATAGCGGAAACGGGCAGGCCGTTGCCAAAGTAAAAGTGAGTGCCGTGGGCCTCGTCGGCCAGGCAGAGCATCCCGGCCTCGTGGGCCATCTTCACGATGGCGCGCAGGTCGGAACAGATGCCGTAGTAGGTGGGGTTGTTCACCAGAACGGCCACGGCGTTGGGGTGCTCCTTGATGGCCTTGGCCACCTGCTCCCGCTTCATGCCCAGCGAAATGCCCAGCCGCTTGTCTACCTCGGGATTCACATAGACCGGGACCGCGCCGCAGAGCACCAGCGCGTTCAGCACACTGCGGTGCACATTGCGGGGCAGGATGATCTCATCGCCCCGCTTGCAGGCTGTCAGCACCATGCTCTGCACAGAGCTGGTGGTGCCGCCCACCATTAAAAAGGCATGGGCTGCGCCAAAGGCATCGGCGGCCAGCTCCTCGGCCTCCCGGATGACCGATACCGGGTGGCAGAGATTATCCAGCGGCTTCATGCTGTTCACGTCCACACCCACGCACTGCTGGCCCAGAAAGGCCGTCACTGCCAGTACCGACACACTGAGTACTAATGCGATCCATTTCCTTTTCATCTCTTTCGTACCTCCTTGAGCTTTTTTGTTCAATATCTTTGTGAAACAGTGTACTGAAAACATTTGTTCTTTTTGCAATACCTGATATCTTTATTCGTTCCACAGAAAACAGAAAATTTTGTAAGAAGACCGGTAGGAACACTTTTCATATCCTGCCGGTCTTCTTATAATATCACATTCAACTATGTGATGATCTTATATCTTATTCTTCACCCAGATAATATTTTCCATAAGCATCTGCTGCTTTAATTGCTGCAAATACAGTTTCCGGTGTCACTTCAAAAGGCATATTGTGAAGTGTATCATTTTCCGCACAGGCGGTCTTTGCAACTTCCATCAGCTGCTCATCTGTCACATTGCCGGCACCAAGTTCTGCCAGGGTAACAGGCAGTCCGACTTCGATGCACCACAAAATGATATCTTCCAGTTCTTCTTCCGGAACGTTTTCCAGTACCAGCTGAGTAAGTGTTCCAAATGCAACTTTTTCTCCATGATACATATGGTGGCATTCTTCCAGTACTGTAAATCCATTGTGGATCGCATGTGCTCCCGCAAGTCCGGCACTTTCAAATCCGATACCGGAAAGGAGCGTGTTCGCTTCGATCACTTTTTCGACTGCCGGTGTGCATACACCTGCTTCCAGTGCAATTTTGGCTTTTACGCCTTCTTCCATCAGCGTATCAAAGCAAAGTTTTGCAAGTGCCATCGCTGCTTCCGTTGTCTTTCCGCCTGCACAGGAAGTTGCACCGCTGCGTTTGCATGCTCTCGCCTCGAAGTAAGTTGCAAGTGCATCTCCCATACCGGCTACTGTAAGGCGTACCGGTGATTTTGTGATAATATCGGTGTCCATCAGAACCAGATTCGGATTGGCCGGAAGGAACAGATATTTTTCAAAGATACCTTCTTCTGTATAAACAACGGACAGTGCACTGCACGGTGCATCAGTTGATGCGATCGTTGGGCAGATAAATACCGGTGTGCCTGCATAATATGCAACTGCTTTCGCTGTATCAAAGATCTTGCCTCCGCCGATACCGATCACAAGATCACATTGATTTTCTTTTACAATATTTACCAGACGGTCGATTTCACTGTTGCAACATTCTCCGTTAAAATAATCAAAAACCACTTCACATGTATTTTCTGCAAAGCTGTCTTCGATCATTTTTCCGATTCTCTTATAACCGCCTTTGCTGATCAGAACCAGTGCTTTTTTTCCGCAGTTGGACGCATAAGTTCCGATTTTTTTCATTTCCCCTGCACCCTGTAAATATTTAGACGGGCTAATTAAAATTTTTGCCATTTCTCTTACGCTCCTTTTTTGTTTTTTGAACGTCAGCCTCCGCTTCTGGCGTTTTCTGCGAAAAAT
>OGXD01002578.1_pt1 | contig 10862 bp, 11 predicted proteins | sample 1576211 | NCBI WGS metagenome assembly OGXD01 (sample SAMEA3541470, study PRJEB24748) | human gut metagenome | biome: human gut; feature: human-associated habitat; material: faeces | place: China | collected 2012
TGTTCAGATTCACACCATGTTTTAGATACTTATACAGCAACTGTTGATACTGACCGGATTTATGATGATGCACATGAAGGAAAGCGTTCTTCTGATGATCAGACTGCTACCAATCATCTGGATTATGCCAAAGGTAATGTGACATATCTCAGCCGTGCAGGTCATTTTGCCAATTATGAGGAGTCAATTGCCGGTCCAACTGATTTTACCATGCCAGAGGAAGCAAAAGAAAATTATGCCTCTGTTGTTACATTTGATGCCTCAAAATATGACGATGCGGATGCACAGATGCCAACCACTGGAGCAAACAATGGTCTGAAGTTCCAGGATATGGCAGGTGTCGATTATGACGATGAAAAATGGGATTCTTTATTAGACCAGCTCACAATTGATGAACTAAAAGAACTTGCAGGCAATGGTACTTTCCATGTTGTTGCCACAAGCAGTATTAATCTTCCATATATCTATGAAACAGATGGTCCAACTGCTGTCAACAGCTTCTTTACCGGAAAATTCGGTACTGCTTTTCCTGCACCAATCATGGTTGCAAGTACCTGGAGCAAAGAGCTCGCTGGCAGATTCGGAACATGTATTGGAAATGAATTATGTGACTTTGGCTTCACCGGATGGTATGGTCCTGGTATGAATATTCATCGAAATGCATTTTCCGGAAGAAACTTTGAATATTATTCAGAAGATGGTTATCTCTCCGGCTGTGTTGCCGTTGCAGAGATTGCAGCTGTAAGAAAACTTGGCATTATTGCTTATATGAAACACTTTGTCCTTAATGATTCAGAAACAGATCGTGCAAGAGGTATCTGTACATGGAGTACCGAACAGGCAATCCGTGAGATTTATCTGAAACCTTTTGAAATGGCAATCAAAGAAGCTGATGCAAACGGTATTATGAACTCTAAAAATTCAATCGGAAGCAGATGGATCGGTTCAAATGCAGATGTCCAGAATACGATTGTCCGTGGAGAATGGGGATTCAAAGGAATTATTGGCACCGATTCGCTTGATGCAGTAAGTGAATATTATGAAAATCAGAATGAAGCTGTCCGTGCCGGAACTGACAAAATGCTTTGCATGAGCTACGGAGATGATTACTGGGCAGATGAATCTGCAGGCACAGTTATCGCACTCAGAAATGCCGCACATCATATTCTTTATGCCCTTTCAAATTCTGATGCTGTTGATGTACATACCGGATTACCTGTATGGGTTTACAAATTTATTGCTGTTGACTCCATCATTGTTATTTTATTAGCAATCTGGGAAATATTTACAATCAGAGAATACCTGGCTAAGAAAAAAGAAACAACTGAAGAATAATTCTTTTTAATAAAACCGGGACCATCCTGCGACAGTCCCGGTTTTATTATTTCATCTTTTATGATTCATATAACGATCTTAGTTCTACCAAACTCAGGTTGTGCGCCTCTTCACATACAAATCCTGACCTTGAAAAAATCCATATTTATAGCACTTAAGCCCTGTCTGTTCCACCTGACGGATCTCTTCCTGAATCATCTGTGCAGTGACCGGTTCTTTGTGGAATTTTGCTTCATAAAAAATAATACCCCCCATTTTTTCCGATGTCCGAAATAAAAATCGAAGTAGGCTCTCCATATCTGCAAATGCAGGCTTTGGAAAATCGAATGCTTCTCCTACCAGTTCAGAAAAGCTGCCTACATTATTCTGTTCCGTTGTCTGCTTGCATTCGTAATAAATACTTTTCAGTTCTGTTTCCCTGCCATAAAATTTCATCATTATGATGCCCAGTCTTTCCTGTGTTCAATCTACTGTTCATGATATCATAAGTAAAATTATTATTATTCAGAATATCAATTTTTATTCGGTTGTAACCGAGTCAGTTGCAGCCGAGCAAAAATCATCTTACATACTTCACATAATTCTCTTTACAGTCCACGCAGATCAATCTCATAAATCGGTTTTTCCGGCTCTTTTTCCTACATGATCCATTGCCAGATGCTTTTTAAAATCACTTCCAGACTTTATCTCTACAAGCTCCGTATGCAGTCCCACGTCATTCATATATAGTTTGAACAGATTTCGTTTCTCATTTAGCTGCTTAGCTGCAATGGAGCCTGTGGTTCCGTCACGTTATAACACGGCAATGCTACTCCTGCATCTGCAAGCCAGTTAAAACTGTCCTCGTATCGTATATGTCTGGCAGATGCATTAATACTATTTAACTTAAATCTGCGATTTTTCTCATTGAGCTGTGCTGGAATACTGTCAAAAATCGCTTTAATTTTCAATTTATCACTTTTCTCTGCATATTTTGCAATATCTAACCGGTATAATTCCAGAATACTTCTCTGATTTTGCACAACTTTTGCAATATCGTGTGTGTCAATATAAAGCTGAACCGTTTCCGGTTCCAGCGGTGTCTGGAGATATGCGGTCAGATTCGTAATAATTGTCTCTGCTGTCAGTTTATCGTTGAAAATACTTGCTGCTTTTTCACCTGTCACAAAATTTATTTCTGCAAAATATTCATATTAACATTTTTCCAATGTAATTCAAGTAATTTTGTAACATTTTTCCAGAATCCAGTTCCCTTTCATCTTCATCTAAAAATTTCATCCAAAAATCCCCCGAAGACACTTCGGGGGATACTACTCCTGGATTCACACTATTTTTATATACCATATTTTTTCCTTGCAACATCACAAATTGCCATTAAAGCATAATAGTTAACCCGATTAGGGTAATGCACAGCAGGATGATAATAATCAATCACCAATGTATCCTGATTTAGTCCTATTTTAACGTAAATCATTTTCACTTTGCAGTAAATTCCACGATTGCGTAAGGCTTTCCATCCTCTGCGGAAAGTGCTACAGTAACATTCTTCTCTTCCACTTTCACTGCTGGATAAAATACATCTCCAAGCAGAGCCTGCCTTTTGTACTCGGCACGCATCTGATAGATTGCAAAGCCCTCTGGAAGATAATCTGCCGCCATGCGGATATACTGGCAATTATTCACATGATGCTGGGTGTCCAGATGCTGTTCGCATACGATAAAAGTTCTCCTGTTTCACTATATCTTACACGCCCTTTAAAACTATAGCTCATATTGTCTCTCCTTACGTTGTCTGGTACATCGTTCAGTCGATTGCAGAACGATGTACTATTTGCAGAGATGTTTCATGACATGATCATTATCTTATATAATATACATAATCTTCTTTTCTAGGTGCTGCTTTTTTTGCCGGTTCTACTGCATAGCCGAGTGCACAGTGACCGATTCCTTCGTATTCTCCTTCAATGCCAAGGTCTGCAAGGATGTTCTTGCCAAAATCAGACTCGAACTCCTCTTTAGCTCTGTGAATCCAGATATTTGCCACGCCGAGACTCTCTGCTGCATTCATCAGGTTGCCCATTACAAGGGAACCATCATACACATGTGTCGGAATTGCCTTATTGGCAAGTACAACAAGAATTACCGGTGCTCCATAGAACGGATCCACGCCTTCCGGTGCACCCATGATCTTGCGGTTCTCTTCCGCAAATTGGTCACGGAGTTCTTTCTTTGTGACTGCAATAATAATCGGAGACTGTTTTCCCATACCGGTTGCGGCATAGGTTCCTGCTCTTAAAATCTGCTGTAATTCATCTTCTGTGATCATATCCGGCTTGAAATTCCGGCAGCTTCTTCTCTCTTCTAGTACTTTTAATGTCTCATTCATGGCTTATTCCTCCGATTTCTATTAAAATGTTTTTATTAATTCTCCATAAAATACTGCATCAGTTCATATTTCAACTGACACCCCTCATAGATTTCTGCCGGCAAAAGTGCTCTTGCCACTAATTTTCGGTGATTCTATATCGGTCCTTTTTAAATTTGCATAGTCTCCATCGATCGAAACCACTTCGTAATACCATGTCTCCATATATTTTCTCCATTCATTTGTCTTTTCTATCATCTTTATATACATTACATTTTATACTTTTTTGTGCTTATTTTACAAGTAAAAAATATAAGCCTATCGGTCCTATATATTTCCCATAAAATAGCAACTGACCACCGTTTTCTTTACAAAAGAAATTTACAGTGATCAGCTATTATTTTTTATATTCACTTTTTCTCGTCTAAATACTGTTTCGCATCTTTAAAAAATCCTGCTACTATAATACAAATAATAATTCCTATCGGAAATGCTGCAATAATTGCAACTGACTGCAGATTCGACATGGAATTCTCTCTGAATATAAGTGCTATTGGGAATAAGATAAAAAGTGCTGCCCAAAATGTACGTACTCGCTTATCTGATACCTCATCACTTCTTAAATGTTTATAAGAATAACATGACACTACCATCGTCAATGCATCAAATGTTGTTGCATAAAACGAAATCATTGTAACTACAAGAACCAAAATAACAAAATTTGCTCCCGGCAATGTATTAAGTATTGTTAATATCACATCTGTTACAGGCTGTCCCTCATTCAGCATTTCAATTGCGTTAATGTTACCCTTCATCTGTTGTGCCAGACCATAATTACCTAACACGATAAATGATGTAAACGAGCCTGCAAGACCATATCCATATGCTCCCAATACAGTATTTTTTATTGTTCGTCCTTTGCTAATTACACCAATAAAAAATGGTGTGGCAATACACCATGCCATCCAATATGCCCAATAGAAGATGCTCCAATTTTGAACAAACGAATTCTCTCTTAGAGGATCCGTCCATGTTGCCATTCCAATAAAATTCTGTATCAGACTACCAACAGATGAAAATCCTGTTTCCAGTATATATCTGCACTCGCCTCCGCCAAAAAGAACATATGCCAGTAAAAAGAAAAACAAATATGCACATACACTTGCCAGCCTTGCAACACCTTTCATTCCAAACCATACTGTCATTGTGTATACAAATGCAATTACTATCAGAAGAAGTACAGTTAAAACTACTGTATTCGGTATATGAAACACCTGACTGATCGCTGCTGACAGTAATGGACACGAAACTGAAAAAGTTGTTGCTGTTCCTGCTAACAATGCAATCACAGCCAAAAGATCAATTAGTTTCCCACACCATCCGTCTACCAGCTTACCTAATATAGGCCTGCAAGCTTCTGAAAATTTCTGTTTATCTCTTCCCCGAACATGTATCATAAATCCAAATGCTACAGCAAGTACAATGTAAAAGCTCCACGCGATCGGCCCCCAGTGAAACAGGCAATATGTTGGTGCCCATTTCTGCATTCCACCCATCTCTGTAATGTATGGGTCATTTCCATAAAGCATCCACTCGCACAGTGAATAAAACAGAATATCTGCTGCCATCGTTGATGTAAATATCATCGCACCCCATTTAAAGTCACCATATATCGGTTTCTCAATATTTCCAAGTTTTATCTTTCCATATCTTGAGAATGCAATATATATAGAAACTGCGACTGCTCCTACACCAAGAATAATGTAGTACAATCCAAAATCGTTACCAAGGAAAATTCGAACCAGATTTAAAATCTGGCTCGAATTTTCCGGATATACCAAAAATACGATACATAATGCGATTATGATTGCCAGCGGCACAAATAAAATTACTTTATCCAGCTTTTTCCACAAATCTTTTTCCATCTCGCATCTCCTATATCGTTATATTTTGTACTGTCTTATAAATAATTCTATTTGTAAGATAAGACTTTCTCATAAAACAACTCTGCCTGTCTGTGGCATTCTACTAACTGGCGGAATTCATCTTCACGGCTTCCATCTTTCCCTGAAATCATTACTTCAAAATCTGCCGGAAGCTCTAATGGTGCCTTTGCAACATAACTTGCAATCAGATCCCAGTCTAAAATTCCCTGTCCAAGTGTTCCATCCACATTTGGTACCCAATGTCTGTCATAACGAAGTACATTTGCATCGGCCTCATCTGTATCTTCCATATATAATTTATCATCCGGAATAGATTCATTATCCTGCAAATGAGTCGCATACATACGTTTGTAGTATTTTTTCAGGAAATGATATGCATCCTCACGACACATCAAAGATGAGTGCCCGGAATCCCATGCAAAACCGAGGAAATCCGAATCATATCTGTCAAATAACATATCAAACTGTTCATCCTGATACTTCTGAGGTGTACAGATCATATTTTCTAATGCGATACGAACACCTGCTGCTTTTGCATATTCTTTAACCTCATCAAATGACTTAAATACCTGCTCGTAATATCTCTTCTTCTCTTCCGGCTGTTCTTCGAACATCATATACGGGAGCTGCATATGGAGTACCATAACAGATGCATTGATATACGTACACAGATCAATTCTGTTTTTCAGAAGATCTACACCTGCTAATCGTAAATATTCATTCGTAGATGTATAATCCTTACGGATATCTGTTAAACGATAGCGATTTCGATATCTTAACTTTCCGTCCGGTGTATGTACTGTTCGTTTTCCACCTTCTGATGCATGAATACTATGTGCATGAATTCCATAATCTTTTAACACATCTCTGGTCTGGAACATTTCACTTTTACTATATAAATATTCGCCTTCCCAGTTCTGCATCCATTGTGTATGCGTAAAACCTGCGTCGGCAAGATTTTTTATCTGACGCTCAATGTCAATCCAGCTGTGTAAATCACTGTTGTAATCTGTCTCACAGGAACTAAGTAATATCTTTTTCTCCATACCCGATACCTCTTTTAACATTACTTTCTTACCCTATTTATTTAAGCTAATTCATTTATCCCCTCAGCTTCCATTTTAGCTCTTTGTTTTTTATTCAGATAACGTAATACTGCACCACATACAAAACCGATAAGTGACATTACAGCCATTGCGGTAAAGCAATTCTGATATCCACGGAGCGGTGTGCTTGTTCCTGTATATTTATCAACCATATTACCTGATACAGTGTAAAGGAACATCTCCGGTGCGTATGTTACTAATGAAATAACACCAGAAGCGGTTCCTGCCAGACGCTTCGGTACAAACACTTCATCGATTGTTGAGAAATATAATGCTTTAATACTATATAAACATAGACCAAAGCAAAGGAAGTTTGCTACAATAAGTGGAAGTGCTGCTGCACCACCTGTAGGAATCAGTAAATATACTGTTGCAAATACTGCCATTCCAACGAATACATACTGGATAAATTTGATACGGCTTCCAACCTTATCAGAAACAAAACCAGCAACAAAGGAACCGACCATCATCATAAAATAGGTACGTACAATATTTAAATTAGCAACCATAGTATCACTTAATCCATATGCCTCTGAAAGATATGCTGTCAGGTATCCATGGAAAATTAATGCAGAATAGTTACAAATACCTAATGCTCCACAAAGCCAGACCGTCGGCATTTTTGCTACTTCCATAAAGTCTTTGAAATTTAATGAATTTTTCTTCTTACCATCTGTCTGTACAGGCTTGTTGTCCTGTAAAAAGATCATTGCGAGAATACCGGCTATAATTAAAAGAATGCTATAGTACATAATTGCATTTTTCATTCCGCCAACCTGATCAATCGCTTTTCCAAATACAGCTACTGATCCGAATGCTACTAACGTACCAATCAGTCCTCTTCCTCCTTCAAGAAGGCCAAACAGACGTCCCTGCTCATCAGGACCACCAAGATTGTTGATTGATTTTACCATCGCTGCCCAGAATGTGAATACGGTAGTAATAGCAAAAATACCATGGATAATAACAAGTCCCACAAATCCTGGCATTGTCCAATACCATAAACCTGCTGCTGCAGTTCCGAAACATGAGAAAATAATCAATTTCTTACAACTGAATTTATCAGCCAGGATACCTCCCGGGAAATAACAGATAAAGTTAACAATTCCATATGCTGACATGATAAGTCCTAACTGTGTCTTTGTTGCTCCTGTAGCTTCCTGCAATGGCACCATATATGTTTCACGCAAATATGGAAGTTTTGTCATAAGTCCGCCTGCGATTGCTACGATAATCAGCGTCATCCATTTTGTTACAGCTGATGTTTGTTTTTTCTCTTGCATAATATAAACCCTCCTAAATATATGTTTAGTTTCCCAGTAATTCTTACTCCTTTCATTTAATTTTTATTCGCACTTTCCTCTGGGAAAGGTAAGTTCATTTTCTTTCATATGCGTCAAGTGCATATTGATAATATTCTTTTGCCAGCATATATTGTGATTCCTCATACTCACGGAAATCCACACCGCTCAGCCACTTGATCTCTGACCACAGCACCCATAAATAACTTGATGCCGCCATATATGCATATATTAACATCCTATATTCTTTGCAGTCTCTTTCTTCCAGATATATTTCAATTACACGATCTGTTTTCTCTTTATCCAGATTCGCATAAATGCAAAACATTGCCACATCTAAAAGAGGATCACTCATGCCTGAATACTCCCAGTCGATCAAATGAATTGCATCTTTTTGTACAAGGAAATTATCATAAACCGGATCAATATGGCACAAACAATTCTGCGTCTGTCTGTTCTTGATCAATTCTCTTAAAGACATAATCTTTTCTCGTGTTTCCCGTACATCCGGGAATGCATCAAAATACATTCCGCACTGGTCTTCATACAATCTTATTTCTGCGTACAAGTCAAATGCATGATTCACTTCCAGCTTCATATCATGAAATTTTCTCAGATATCTGATGCATGCTTTTACATCTTCCTCATTCTCCATGTTGCAAACATGCGACTCTTCCAGATATTTTGAAATCTTAATACCGTTGTCTGGATTTATATAAAGTACTTCATCTGAAATATCCTTACCCGCTAACTGATGATATACATCTGCCTCCTGCTTTCTGTTAATAATATTGCCTGTACCCTCTCCGGAAAATCGTATTAAATATTTTTGATCTCCTGTTGCCAGGAATGAACGGTTTGTCATCCCTTTTTCCATTGGCGTTACTGTTCGTAAAGTCTCCAATAAATTCTGCTCTTTCAAGATCTGTTCAACCTGTTTCGACTGCCCCGCATCAATATGGTATTTTTCAAAAATGTTTAATAATTCCGTTCCTATCATAGTCACCTCGATGAATAAAAACGAATCTCGCAGGCGAGATTCTCCGCCTGTGGCGAGTCGCAATATGCGACATGCTTCTTATCCGCCGCAGTGCGATCCTTGCGGAGCGTTTTTTATGTAATGGAAACGAAGTTTCCTATTACATAAAAAAAAGCAAACAAAATAAGTCAGACCTGTCTGAATCATAATGTTTGCTCTCTTACTCTCTACATCGTTATTAATTTAAGAGAATAATATCACATTGTAAATTTTTTGTAAACTATAAATAAAAACAAAATAAATTTTCAGCATATTATCTAATTAACTACATTATTTTATATCCAAAATATCCATAAATTCGTCACCTGTAATTGTTTCCTTTTCATACAGATACATAGCCAGCTCATCCAGTTTTTCCCTCTTTTCGGCAAGGATTTTTCTTGCTTTTTCATGCTCTGCTTTTACGAGCTGCACGACTTTTTCATCAATTTCCTTCTGGGTATCTGCGGAACAGGAAAGAGACGTATCGCCGCCAAGATACTGGTTGGTCACGTTTTCCATTGCCACCATGTCGAATTCATCTGTCATGCCGTAGCGGGTGATCATCGCTCTTGCAATTTTTGTTGCCTGTTCGATATCATTGGAGGCTCCGGTCGTGATCTCACCAAATACGATCTCCTCTGCCGCACGTCCGCCTGTAAATGTAGCAATCTTATTCTCAAGTTCTTTTTTCGTCATCAGATATTTATCACCCTGCTCAACCTGCATAGTGTAGCCGAGTGCACCTGAGGTACGCGGGATGATCGTAATCTTCTGGACCGGTGCTGAATGACTCTGTAATGCAGCTACCAGAGCGTGTCCTATCTCATGATATGCAACAACCTTCTTCTCTTGATCTGAAAGAACCGCATTCTTCTTCTGATATCCTGCAATAACCACTTCTATACTTTCTTCGAGATCAGATTCATTTACAACGGTCCTTCCACTACGGACAGCACGTAATGCTGCTTCATTTATAATATTGGCAAGCTCCGCACCGGATGCACCCGATGCCATACGTGCAATCGTATGCAGGTCAACATCATCAGATGCTTTTATCTTCTTTGCATGAACCTTTAAAATTGCTTCACGGCCTGCAAGATCCGGCAGTTCAACCGGCACACGTCTGTCAAAACGTCCCGGACGTGTAAGTGCCGGATCTAACGACTCCGGACGGTTCGTTGCAGCAAGAATGATGACACCATTATTTCCTTCAAATCCATCCATCTCTGTAAGAAGCTGATTTAAGGTCTGCTCCCTCTCATCATTTCCGCCCATTTGTCCGTCACGCTTTTTACCAATGGCATCAATTTCATCAATAAACACGATACATGGTGCCTTTTCCTTTGCCTGTCTGAAAAGATCTCGAACCTTGGAAGCTCCCATACCGACAAACATCTCTACGAATTCTGATCCGGACATTGAGAAAAATGGTACATTTGATTCACCTGCAACTGCTTTTGCAAGCATTGTTTTGCCGGTTCCCGGAGGTCCTACAAGAAGGACACCTTTTGGCATAGACGCACCTACATCGGTATACTTCTTCGGATTGTGAAGATAATCAACGATCTCTGAAAGGTTTTCTTTCGCCTCATCTTCTCCTGCAACGTCTGAAAAACGGATTCCCTCACTGGATTGCACATAAATCTTCGCATTGCTTTTTCCCATTCCAAAAGCCATCGAATTTTTTCCTCCGGCATGCTCCATCAGTTTCTTCGCCATATAATTTCCCAGTGCGATAAAAAGGATCAATGGCAAAACCCCGGTCAGCAGGAAGCTGATGATCGGTGA
>OGXD01002581.1_pt1 | contig 10841 bp, 8 predicted proteins | sample 1576211 | NCBI WGS metagenome assembly OGXD01 (sample SAMEA3541470, study PRJEB24748) | human gut metagenome | biome: human gut; feature: human-associated habitat; material: faeces | place: China | collected 2012
GAACATCGAATCTTTCTGTCGGTTCTCCGAATCCGCAAAATACAACTTCTTCGTACTCATCCATATTGAATCTGGCAAACTCAGCAATAACCTCATCATATGATGGTTCTCTCTCAAGCCATAGTCTGCCTGACTCTCCGATTCTGTCCATTGTCTGTCTTAAACAGAAAGTACATGAATATGGACATTTGTTAGTTAAATTAACATATAAATTATTATGAACCTTATATAATATCTCCATTGTAATTCTTCTCCTTTTTACTTCAACGTAGTCAGCAGTTCCTCAAACGGCACACCGTCCGTCAGAGGAATATCCATCTCTATAGCCTTGAGTATGCATTTTTTTATAAATGTAGATGCTTTTCTTACTGACTCATGAAAATTCACACCATTTACAGCATCTGCAGCTATTATAGATGCAAATATATCTCCTGTTCCGGAGCGCTGTGTTCCGACTTTCATAGTCTTAATAAGATAGTCTTCCCTGTTCTTTTCGTAACAGTAATTACCAATATAATGGCCCCGCTGGATTCCTGTAATAACAATCTTAGATGGTCCCATTGCAACAAGCTTCATTGCAATTTTTTTAAGCTCATCATTGGAATAATCCGGTCTGTATGGCTCGTCAGTTATAATGCATGCCTCCGTAAGATTAGGTGTGAGAATATCTGCATATTTTACAAGCTTCTTCATCTCCTGGCATGTCTCATCAGTATATGTCGGATACAGATTTCCGTAATCACCCATAACCGGGTCGATAACAACAATATTATCTTCCGTCTTGAAATTCTTGAAAAAATCTTCAACAATCGCAATCTGATTATGTGAACCTAAAAAACCTGTTACAATTCCATCAAATTTAAGGTTTAACTTCTTCCACTCTGCCATATAAGGCGGCATATTCTCTGTGAAATCTTTAAAATAAAAGCTGTCAAAGCCTGTATGATTAGAAAATATCGATGTAGGCATTGGACAGCACTGAATCTTCATTGCTGATATAACAGGCAGCTCAACCGCAATAGAACATCTTCCAAAACCAGAATAATCATTAATTGCTGCTATTTTCTTCTGGTTATTATGAGACACATTATTCTCTGGCATATTGTCTCTCCTTTCGTCTAAATGTGGCATAAACCTGACAGCCTGTTATATGACAATTCTGCCATAATCTGACTGCAGTCCACACATAAAATCTTTATCTTTTAATATACAAAAAACTGGCATATGATAACATAGCCAGTTTATGTAATATTTATATGGTCAGATTAAGCATTTCCTTCGACTTAAATTCTTTATCGAATACAATGCTTTCCAGCCTGTTTACCACAAGCCTTAATTCTTCCTGGACTTCTTTGGTAACGGTGAATGAATACAGCCTGTTAAGCTGTGTTGTAACAATATACTGGAGTGTATATACCGTTGAGCCCGAAAGTGTAATTCCATCATATACATTTATAGCACAATTCTTACAGCATAGTCCGTTTCTTGAATATGAATATACATACAGATTATCTTCTCTGCCGCATTCGTGACATGTGAAGAAATCCGGACATTCACCGTTGACTGCAATCATTCTTATCTCGTATATGAATCTTATAAGTTCATGGCTGACAGCACCTCTGCCCAATGCCTTAAGAGTGATATAAAGCAGATTAATCATTTCTGATGCATCAAGATTCTCCCTGCCATAATAATCTGCAATCTCAGCAAAATAGCAGGCGTAGCACACGGCATTAAGGTCATTTACCACATTTTCAAAGTACTCCTTGGCCGATGCTTTATACATCGTATATGATTCGCGTCCACGGTACACCTCAAATGTTCCGAATATAAAGCTTCTCGTAACACCAATCAATGCGCTGTTAGGCTTTCTCGCACCTTTCGCAAATACAGTTATCTTGCCATACTCCTTAGTCAGTATAACCAGTCTTCTGTCATATTCCCCGACAGGCATGGCGGAAAGTATCATGCCTGTAACAGTAGTAACCTCCGCCATCGCACCCTCCTGTCATGTATATTATTTGTCCTTCTTCTTGTCATATCCGAAGTTCTTAAGAAGAATATCACTGTCGCGCCATTCCTTCTTAACTTTTACCCAGAGCTTAAGATTAACCTTCATGTCAAGCTGCTTCTCAATCTCGTATCTTGCATTAGTTCCAATTTTCTTAAGCATTTCACCACCCTTGCCGATAATAATTCCTTTGTGGGAATCTCTTTCGCATATGATAGTAGCATCGATATCTGTAATGGGACCTCTTGCATTTCTTCTTTCCTTGAAGCTGTCAATAACAACCGCAATTCCGTGTGGAATCTCATCATTTAATGCATGAAGTGCCTTCTCTCTTATAAGCTCTGCAACAATCTGCTTCATTGGCTGGTCTGTTACTGTATCTTCATCATAGTACATCGGACCATAATCAAGATGTGAGAATATAACATCAAGCAGGTCGTCAACATTATTGCCGTTTCTTGCGCACACAGGAACAATATCAACAAAATCAAGTTCCTTTCTGTAGCAGTCAATAACCGGTAGAATCTCCTCTTTCTTAATTGTGTCAGTCTTATTGATAACAAGAACTATAGGAGTCTTACACTCTTTAAGCTTCTCAACGATATGCTCCTCGGCAGCTCCAAGATGTGTTGTAGGCTCAACAAGCCAGCATATAAGGTCAACCTCACTGATTGTCTTCTCTGCCGCACCAACCATGTATTCACCAAGCTTGTTCTTAGCCTTGTGGATACCCGGAGTATCAACGAAAACAATCTGTCCTCGCTCATCAGTGTATACAGTCTGTATTCTGTTTCTTGTAGTCTGAGGCTTGTTAGAAGTAATCGCAATCTTCTGTCCGATTATCTGATTCATAAGTGTTGACTTACCAACATTAGGTCTTCCTATAAATGTTACAAAGCCTGTCTTAGTTCTTGTGTTCTCTGCCTTAGCACCCCCGGTAATTCCACTGGCTGCAAGCATCTCATCTAAATTCATACATTCTTCCTTTCTACTATCCCTGCACCTTGATAAGTGGCTGTATCTTATCAAAAAGCTCACTCTCTTTATTGATTTCCTTGCTGCTTCCCACAACGCAGAAATAATTCTCATCCATTGCACATCTTACAAGTGGAGCAAGCTCTCTTATTCTTTCTACATTACAGTCAAGAACCTGACCTCTTTCTTTCTTGAGTGATTCATAATCTGTGTTACAGATGTATGCACCAAATGATCTTGTTCCCTTTGCTGCCGGATTCATAGGTGTATCTATATCACCGATTGTTCCTATTATGAACTTGACCATATCCCTGTCGCTTACATCAAAATGTTCAAGATAGTCTGCTGCATTTTCATATATATCGTTAGTCTTTCTTAAGTTAGGGTCTCTGTAAGAAACCATATACATGTCACCGTTTCTGTAAGAACCGCTCATGCAACCGTATGCGCCGCCTTTAACTCTTACATTAATCCAGAGATAATCATACGAGAATATAACCTTAAGCACTCTTAATGCTCCTGTGTATTCATATCCTCCATCCCTGAAATTGCCACATCTTGCAACATACTGAACCTGTGAAGCTGAAGTATATCCTGTCTTGACATTTGCAGGTGTGTACTTTCTTTCGCATGCTGGCATGTCCGATTTTTTCAATTCTTCCGCATACTTTCCGAAGGCAGGTGCAAATGCATCATATCCTTTATCATCAGCAGTAAAGCTGACAATAATATTCTCTTTGTGGAATATATAATCGACAAGTTTGCTTAACTTATCTGAGATATCTTCCTTAAGCTCATCAAACTGTGAGTCAAGCTTCTGTATAAGCTCATAGAACCCATATCCTCTCATCTCGTTAGAATAATATGCATTTCTTGAGAACTGTGCCATACCTGCAAGCATTGCTGTTGAATGTCCTGCACTTGTCATTGTGCTTTCCATTCTTGACTTAAGCTTCGCAATTATCTCTTTAAGTCTCTTATAATCTGAGAACTTTGTCTTATATATAATTTCATTCATCATATCAAGGACGAACTGAATATTGTCATAGAGAACCTTACCCTTAACCTCATACATGATAGTACATTTGTCAAAATCCTTATTATCTGTGTATATGGCAGCATCAGTTGAGATTCCACCACAGTTAATATTGATTTCATTAGTCAGCTCTGTATATGTGTACTTTTCAGTATCCATAAGTCCAAGAACCGAGCTTAAAAGTCCGATATATGGAAGCAGTTCATCAGGCACATTCTTACAGTCGTAGCACATCATTATATATGCAATTCCATTAGTGAACATATTGTGGTGGATTACATCAACACCACCAATCTTCTTAGGGTCAATATATAACTTAGCCGGCTCTCTTGTGATATCCTTTAACTCAAGCTGTGGAATCTTCTCAAGATCCTTCTGGCTTGAAGGTGTATCCTGATATTCCTTTAATGCCTTTGTCTGCTTAACAAGCTCTTCCAGTTCTTCCTTGGAAAGTGTTGCCTTATACTTTGCAAGCTGCTCTGCTTCCTTTGCTTCCTTCTCCTCTGCAAGTCCATGCTTTGGAACAAGGCTTAACACTACCTCATGATTATTATTAATAATATTGTCTTCAATGAATTTCTCAAAGAAGCAATTCTCTGAATCCTTCTTGATTATTTCAAATGTCTCACCTGCCTCAACATGAACAAATGGCTTGTTCTCATCATAAAGCCAGCTGTCCATCATTGTGAGATAATACATAAGTCCCTTTGGATATGGTCCAAAATCAGCTTCTCTGTATTTGAATTCGTAATAGTTGATTCCTGCCTTAACCATTCTCTTGCTAAGACCGTTCTTAACAATATCTGAAAGCGTGTCTTCAACAACACTCACAAATCTGTCTCTGTCACTTTCATTCGCATTCTTAGTAATAATTGAATACACCGGCTGATACACAGAAGTCTCTAACACACTATACACATCTGTTCCAATTCCGGCATCAATAAGTGCCTGCTTAAGCGGAGCACCCGGTGCCATGATAAGTGCATAATCAAGAATCTGTAATGCAAGATAGCTTACTGGGTCTGTTGATGTTCCGATAACAACATTGTAAGAAAGATAAGTGTTATCCTCCTCTGGCTCATCATCAGTAATTGCATACTCTCTTGTCTCATACTTAGGTGCGTCAAATGCTTTCTGGAAAGTTACCTCGGCATCTATATTGACATCATTCTTATCAAAAGCTGAGAGGTATTCATTATTAAGATATTCAAGCCTCTCATCAACATCAATATCTCCGTACAGATAGATATAACTGTTCACAGGATGATAATATTCCTTGTGATACTTAATGAAATCTTCATACTTAAGCTGTGGTATAGCCTCAGGGTCACCACCGGATTCATTCTTGTATTCAGAATCAGGGAAGAGTGATACAAATGTATATCTTGAAAGCACATCATCTGCTGAAGAATACACACCCTTCATCTCATTAAATACAACTCCGTTATAAGCAAGCTCTCCATCTACATCTTCAAGCTCATAATGCCAGCCTTCCTGCTTGAATATCTCCTCATGCTCATACATTGCAGGATAGAATACCGCATCCATATAGACATCCATAATATTCTTGAAATCTGCCATATTGCAGCTTGCAACAGGATATACTGTCTTATCCGGATAAGTCATTGCATTAAGAAATGTGTTAAGAGAACCCTTGCATAGTTCTACAAATGGGTCTTTAACCGGATATTTTCTTGAACCACACAAGGTAGAATGTTCAATTATATGCTGCATTCCCGTGTCATTATCCGGTGGTGTCTTAAAACCTATAGAAAATACCTTGTTATCATCATCATTAGAAATAATTGCAACTCTCGCACCTGATTTCTTATGCTTTAATAAAAGTCCTACGGAATTAAGGTCATTAAGCTTTTCAATGTTCACAAGCTCATATGCACCGTAATCTTTATTAAGTTCGTTATATCTTGTCTCTAAATTCATATTACTGCTTTAATCTCCAATCTTTACAATAAGGAATTATACATATAAATATAATACCCCACAATGTAGGATTTTACCACATTGTGGGGTGAGTGTAAACTTACATTACATATGTAAGCTATAGTATTTATTTGCCGAAAAGACCTTTCTTCTTACCGTGTCTTTCATTGCCTGTAAGCGCCTTTTCATATGCCATAAGTGCGTCCTTCTGCTCCTGATTAAGCTTTGTAGGAATATCAACTATTAAAGTGATATAATGATCGCCTCTCTGTGCTGCATTTCTTACACTTGGCATACCTTTGCCTTTAAGTCTTACTCTTGTACCTGATGCTGTTCCCGGCTTAACTTCGTACAATACTTCTCCATCAACAGTCTTAACCTTGATTTCACCGCCAAGTACCGCTGTTGGATAGCTTATTACAACATTAGAGAATATATTGTATCCGTCTCTTTCAAATTCTGTGCTTGCTGAGATAATAACAGCAACTAAGAGGTCACCTCTTGGTCCGCCATTAACTCCCGGCTCACCTTTGCCCTGTATACGTACGCACTGGCCATTATCGATACCTGCCGGGATATTGACTTCAATAGTCTTCTTGCTGCTTATATAGCCTGTTCCGTAACAATCCGGACACTTCTCCTTAATTATCTTACCAGTTCCATGACAGTCAGGACATGGCTGCTGGCTTCTTACCATTCCAAGGAATGACTGCTGTGTGAAAGTCACCTGTCCACGACCACCACATTTGCTACAGGTCTCTGGTGATGTACCAGGCTTAGCTCCTGTACCGTGACAGCTTGAGCACTCATCCTTTAATGTAACATCTATCTTCTTGGTTGTTCCCCTTACTGACTCGTCAAATGTAATTCTTACATTAACTCTTACATCAGCACCTCTTCTTGGTCCATTGCTGTTTCGTCTGCTTCCGCCGCCTCCGAACATACCGCCAAAGAGATCTCCGAAAATATCTCCCATGTCACCAAAATCGAAATCGAAGCCACCTGCTCCAGCTCCACCTGCTCCGCCTTCAAATGCGGCATGGCCAAACTGGTCATACTGTCTTCTCTTTTCAGCATCGCTTAACACCGCATAAGCTTCAGAAGCCTCTTTGAATTTTATTTCAGCTTCTTTATCCCCTGGATTCATATCAGGATGATATTTCTTTGCAAGTTGTCTGTATGCTTTCTTAATAGCAGCGTCATCGGCATCCTTAGGCACGCCAAGGACTTCATAATAATCTCTCTTATCTGCCATGATTGCTTCCTCTTTCTTATTTAATCAACAGAAACTGCACGGAGTTTACACCCCATGCAGTCCTTATTCCAGTCAGTTATTGCTGACAATTAAACCTCTTTGTAATCTCCGTCAACTACATCATCACCGTATGGAGCTGAACCATTAGAAGCACCAGCACCCATATCAGGACCTGCACCTGCTCCCATGTCTGGGCCTGCACCACCAGCAGCCTGCTGTGATTCATATAACTTAGCGAAAAGCTTCTGAGCACTTTCCATAAGTTTTTCCTTGGCAGCCTTGATTTCATCAACCTGTGCATCTGTCATGTTTTCTGGGTCAGAACCATCAACAAGTGCCTTTAATGCGTTAAGGTCAGTCTCAACTGCAGCCTTGTCAGAAGCATCAAGCTTGTCGCCTGCCTCATCCATAGCCTTCTGTGTCTGGAATACCATTGAATCAGCTTCGTTACGTGCATCAATAGCATCCTTACGCTTCTTATCCTGAGCCTCGAACTCAGCAGCTTCCTTAACTGCCTTATCGATATCTTCATCAGACATGTTAGAACCAGCAGTAATTGTGATGTGCTGTTCCTTACCTGTTCCAAGGTCCTTAGCAGATACATTTACAATACCATTGGCATCGATATCAAATGTAACCTCAATCTGTGGTACTCCACGCATTGCCGGAGGAATACCATCCAAGCGGAACTGTCCAAGAGATTTATTATCTCTAGCGAACTGTCTCTCGCCCTGTACTACGTTAATGTCTACAGCGGTCTGGTTATCTGCTGCGGTAGAGAAAATCTGACTCTTCTTAGTAGGAATTGTTGTATTTCTCTCGATAAGTTTGGTAGCCACACCACCCATTGTCTCGATAGCAAGTGACAATGGAGTTACATCCAGAAGAAGGATGTCGCCGGCACCGGAATCTCCAGCCAGTTTACCACCCTGAATCGAAGCACCAAGTGCTACACACTCATCCGGGTTCAAGGATTTGTTTGGCTCATGTCCGGTCAACTGTTTTACTTTGTCCTGTACAGCAGGGATACGTGTTGAACCACCAACCAACAATACTTTTCCTAATTCAGAAGCGGTAATACCGGCATCTTTCAATGCATTCTGAACCGGTGTTGTTGTTCTCTCTACAAGGTCAGCGGTCAATTCATCGAATTTTGCACGTGTTAAGTTCATATCAAAGTGCTTTGGTCCCTCAGCTGTAGCTGTGATAAATGGCAGGTTGATGTTTGTTGTAGTTGCAGAAGACAACTCTTTCTTTGCTTTCTCTGCTGCTTCTTTCAAACGCTGCATTGCCATCTTATCAGTAGAAAGATCTACACCTTCTGCCTTCTTAAATTCAGAAACCATGTAGTCACATACTTTATTATCAAAGTCGTCACCACCAAGTTTGTTATCACCGGAAGTAGAAAGTACTTCGATGACGCCATCACCAATCTCAATGATGGAAACATCAAATGTACCACCACCAAGGTCGTATACCATAATCTTCTGCTCGCCTTCATTATCCAAACCATAAGCAAGTGCTGCTGCTGTTGGCTCGTTGATGATACGTTTTACATCCAAACCTGCAATTTTACCTGCATCTTTGGTTGCCTGACGCTGTGCGTCGTTAAAGTAAGCAGGAACTGTAATTACAGCCTCTGTTACCTTCTCACCACCAAGGTAATTCTCTGCATCGCCTTCAATTTCTGAAGAATCATAGCTGAAATTTCCTGTGGTGTGTATTTCTTGTCATCAATTGTTGCACGGTAATCCGTACCCATATGTCTCTTAATAGAAGAAATGGTCTTTTCTGCATTTGTTACTGCCTGACGCTTTGCCGGCTCACCGACAACTCTTTCACCAGTCTTTGTGAAAGCTACTACGGAAGGAGTTGTTCTTTCACCCTCTGCGTTTGCGATAACGGTAGGTTTTCCACCTTCCATAACTGCTACACAGCTGTTTGTTGTTCCTAAGTCAATACCAATAATCTTGCTCATAATAATACTTCCTTTCTGTCTATACCATGACTGTTATTTTCTTTATTAGTTTAACACTTTAACCATACTGTGTCTGACTACTGAATCTTTATACATATAACCCTTTTGGAATTCCTCAATGACCTGATTGGATGCATCTGAATCATCTTCATCATGCATAACGGCATTATGGAAATTCGGGTCAAATTCTTTACCAACTGCCTCAATCGGTGTCACACCGATTTCTTCTAATCCGGTAAGAAGCTGTTTGTAAACGGCCTCAATTCCTTTGGCAAATGGTGTCTCTTTTTCTTCCTCGGAAAGTCCGTCGAAACCTCGCTCCAAGTTATCCACAACCGGAAGCATCTTTTCAACAACTGACTTCGCACCAATTTCAAACATGGCACTTTTTTCTTTTTCCGAGCGGTTTCTAAAGTTTTCAAACTCTGCCAGATTTCTCATCAGGCGGTCATTCAACTCTTCAATCTTTTCATCTTTTTTGTCTTTTTTTGCTTTCTTCTTAACCGCTTTTTCTGACTTCTCCGTTTTTTTCTTTTCTTTTGTTTCTTCTTTATCGGCTTGTTCCACCGTTTCTTCTACGGTTTCTTCTTCCTTTACTTCTTCTTTAACGTCTTCGTTTTTCATCTCTTCAGCCAATTCACTTCACCTCGCTATTTCTTTTTAAATATGTCATCTAGCTGCTGCATGCAGTTTTCCAATGTGCCAACTACTTTTTCGTAGTCCATACGCTTTGGTCCGACAATACCTATCTTTCCATAAACGCCTTCTTTAATTCGGTACGTGGCAGTTACAACGGAACAATCTTTCATTGACTCTACCGGTGATTCCTCACCAATGTACACCTGAATGCCATGTTCTTTGTCATCCTCCGGTGGTTCATCGTTGGCCCATGCTGACAACATCTGTTTTTCTTCAAATGTGGAAAGCAGTCCGGTCATTTTCTCCTTATCCGATAACTCCGGATATTTCAAAATATTCGTGGCACCCGATGTGTAAATCTCTGAGTCATCCTCTTCTGTCATAACTTCCGAAATACAATCCAAAATGCTGGATGCCAATTCTCCGTATTCCCCTGCTTTTTCCTTGATTTGCTGCATAATCGCCATGTTAATCTCAGTAAAATCAAGTCCGGTGAGTGCCGTGTTCATCAAAAAATTCATCTGAGCAATCACATTCTCATCGGCATCCGTCATAAGGTTAATGAACTTGTTGCTTACGTGGTTGTTATCAAGAACAACAATCACAAGCAGCTGTCGTTCACTCATCTGATTTAGCTGGATAAACTTAATCCGCTTATGCTGATACTTTGGCTTGGTCACCATGGAAGTGTAATTCGTATTCTGTGCAAGTAACTTTGCAACCTGCTGTAACAGAAGGTCAATCTTGTCTGCCTTCTCGACCATCAACTCCTTCATCTCAGACACTTCTTCATCTTTTCTCTGTAAAATCGTGTCTACATATAGTCGGTATGCTTTATCCGAAGGAATTCTGCCGGCAGAAGTGTGTGGCTGTAAAATGTAACCCATCTCTTCCAGATCCGCCATCTCATTACGAATGGTCGCCGAACTTAGATTCAGATCTGTGTATTTTGAAATGGTCCTGCTGCCTACCGGCTCTCCCGTTTCCAAGTAGTTCCGGATAATGG
>OGXD01002583.1_pt1 | contig 10839 bp, 9 predicted proteins | sample 1576211 | NCBI WGS metagenome assembly OGXD01 (sample SAMEA3541470, study PRJEB24748) | human gut metagenome | biome: human gut; feature: human-associated habitat; material: faeces | place: China | collected 2012
ACAAAAGATTGCACAATTTATCGGACTCCAGGGAAAGCTGATCCAAAATTGGATGTTCGTATTCAATCATGTTCTCGATCATCAGAAGCACGTCCTGGAATCTGCAATGAAGGACTATGCATACATTATCATCCCATTCCATGACAATGCGGAGGTTCCGGAAGAATTGCTTGCGGAATGGAAGGATGCAATTGATTACTTTACAAAATAACAGATTTCGGACCTGAAATCTGACGAGTTTTCGGGTCCGTGAGCCTTGTTATTTATAGATATTTACAAAGAAAGGAAACTATTTTCATGGGAAAGAAAATCATTATAGCTGAGAAACCCTCAGTTGCAAGAACATACGCCCAGGTTCTCGGCGTTTCCGGAAGAAAAGACGGATATATAGAGAACGACGAATGGATCGTAACTTGGTGTGTCGGACATCTGGTGACATTGAGTTATCCGGAGGTTTATGATGCGTCTTTAAAACAATGGAGTATGGATACCCTTCCATTTTTACCTGATCAGTATAAATACGAAGTGATCAAAGATGTTGCAGCTCAGTTTCGTGTAATTAAGATTTTGTATAACAGACCTGATATCGACGCTATTTACTATGCCGGTGACTCTGGACGTGAAGGTATTTACATTCAGGCACTTATCCGCCAGGAAGCAGGTCATAATCCAAATGCGAAAGAATTTGTTGTGTGGATCGATTCTCAGACAGAATCCGAAATCTTACGAGGCATCAGAGAAGCAAAGCCAATCTCTGCTTATCAGAATCTGATTGACAGTGGTTATATGAGAGCAATCGAAGATTATGCTCTCGGAATCAATGTATCCAGAGCTTATGCATTGAAATATCGTTCATTGTTATCACGTGATACAAAAGTATCCGTTGGTCGTGTTGTAACATGTGTCCTTGGCATGATCGTCAGAAGAGAACGAGAAATCTTAAACTTTGTACCGCAGAAGTTCTACAAGGTCCAGTCTCATATCATGAGTGATGGAGATGACATTGTGGCGACCTGGAAAGCGGATCCGGAGTTTATGAAAAGAAATGAATCTTTGATGTATTCGGATCAGGGATTTAAACGCCGCCAGGATGCAGAAACACTGATCGCAAACCTGACTGGTAATCTCAAAATGGAAGACATCAGTACAAAAGAAGAAAAGAAGTTTGCACCACTTTTGTATAACCTTGCAGAGTTACAGGCAACTTGTTCTAAAGTATTACATATTTCTCCGGATGAAACGCTTGAGATTGCACAGTCTTTGTATGAAAAGAAAGTTACTACTTATCCTCGTACAGATGCCAGAGTGTTATCCAGTGCTATTGCGGACGAAATCGATGTAAACCTTAGTGGGTTGCTGCGTTATCAACCGACTGCTGCATTTGTGAATGATATTTTACATAGTGGCAGATATCAGGGAGTCGCTAATAGTAAATACACAGATGACTCCAAAGTAACGGACCACTATGCAATCATTCCGACAGGACAGCAGGTAAGCTTATCTGGCAACGAAGCAATCGTTTACGATTTAATCGTCCGCAGGTTTGTCAGCATCTTTATGGATCCAGCTGTTTATAAGAAGTTATCAATCACAGAAGTCACCACAGATGGAAAATTCAGATTCTACGCAAGCGGATCGACTCTGGTATCTCCGGGATTCCTTGAATGTGTCGGTATTCCGCAGTCCAACAGCAGCTTACCAAATGGAGTAAATTCACTTGTAAAAGGAAACGACTATCCGGCAACCTATAACATTGCGGAAGGGGAAACGAAACCACCTGCACGCTATACATCCGGTTCTATCGTACTTGCAATGGAAAATGCAGGTAACCTGATAGAGGACGAAGAATTACGTGCCCAGATCAAAGGTGCTGGTATCGGTACCTCTGCAACGCGTGCTGCAACAATCAAAAAGCTTGTTACAAATAACTACATTGCGCTAAACAAGAAAACACAGGTATTAACACCGGAGCCATTAGGATTCGCTATTTTCGATATCGTAGAATCAACAATTCCAGAGCTTTTGATTCCGGAAATGACAGCAAAATGGGAACAGGCTCTTGAAAACATCGCAAACGGACAGGTCAAAGCGAATGATTTCAATGTGACTTTAAATCAGATGATCACAACATATGTAAACATGCTGAAAAACGGAACAATCACACCGGAATTACAAGGAAAGATTGCAAAAGATGGTGTCGTTGCAGGTAGTTCTGATGGGTCGGCGCCGAAACCAAAGGCTTTAAAAGCATCAGACGTCGCAACTTATTTATCCGTACCGTTTGACGACAAAGACGAAGCTAAAAGATTAGGCGCCAGATTTGATGGACAGAAGAAGTGCTGGTATGTTCCAGCCGGTACCGATTTAAGTGCATTTTCAAAATGGATGTCAAGCAGTGGTGCCGTAAAGTCCATTAAGAAACTGTATTTGAATGTTCCATTTGATGACAAAGACAAAGCTAAAAGTCTCGGAGCCCGATGGGATGGAGACAAAAAGAAATGGTACATCATGAGTAACGTCAACACCGATCCGTTTAAGCAGTGGCTGAGTTAAGGATTATTAAGGATAAGGATGAGGATGAGGATAAGAACAAAAACATCTGACTCCTCTTCCTTTTTTCTTGTGTTTTCCTGACGAGTTTTCGAATTTGTGAGCCTTATTGTTAGTAAAAAGAAAGGAAAACTATATACAATTGAATATAGAAAACTGAATATAGAAAACTAAACACAGAAAACTGAATATTACAATTGAATATAGAGACTGGTGGACGGAAAAGAATACGACTTATGCATAAATCACCAGTATAGGAAAAACATTATGAACGAACAGAATCAAGAGAAGACATATAATTTACGAATTTCATCAAAGAATAAATACAATCCGATCACAAAATATGACAGTACATTAACTGCAAATGGATTTACATACAACGAAAGAAAAACTGCATATTCAAGCTTTTATGAAAGAAATGATGCAACTTGGGAAGAAGTGAATACCTGGGGACTCTGGGCAAGAAAATACAATCTCGAGATGCATGTTGTTGAAATGAAGTATACAAGAAGTGATACCTATAGACAGGAATACTTCAAACACAATAAACCAGTACAGCCTGCAAAATACCGCTGTGTTTACTGTGGTCGCAAACTATTATATAAGGACGTCACAGTGGATCACCTTTACCCAATCAACAAACTGATGTATGACCCAAGAGTTCAAAAACGGGCAAAAAGACATGGAATTGACGGAGCAAATGACGTCAAAAATTTAGTTTGCGCATGCAGGTGCTGTAATTCAAAAAAGGGAACCAAGATGGGGCTCTGGCTGCTTCGTGGTAAGATCGGCAGACATCCAATCGTGTGGAAAATCCGTAATTTGGCGGTCGGGTGTTTTGTAGCCTTTTGTATTTATACGTTATGGATTAATGGCTACTTTTCTGGACCGCAGACACACGTTTTCGGAGCAGCAAGTTTATTGTTCATGTAGTGAAAATGTTTGTAACATATAAGAAGGAGAAATCAATGAGTTATACGTTTATATGTACACCAGAAAAGAATTGGTATCTAAAAATAGACTCCATAGAACAATTATTGGACTATTGGAATTGTGTGTTCACTCCGAAAATGAAGAAAGCTCTTGATACTCTTGATGAAACGAAAGAATTTGGACGATATCCAGTTCGTCATGCTGATATATTGCAATCATTAATTGGTCTTACATCAAGAGGAGAATCTATTTCATATAAAGACGCATACAGCCAAATTCTTTGCGATTCAAAAGTGAAGCAATACCAAGCACTGTGTAACGGAAAAACCATATATGTGAACAAAAATATGGGATGGAATGTAGAACCCAAAAAGGTAGAACAGTTTGTACATAAAAATAATTTCGAATTTCCGGTCATGCAAAGAGATCGTCTTAATATTGAAAAGTTTCCGATGGGGATTCATTTTTATTTATTCATAGATGGAGTCCAGTTGAGAAAAGACGATAATCTAAAATTCGATTCATATGATGAAGCTTTTGAGTACGCACAAAAATACTTAGCATAGAAGAATACAATTGTTCGGATAATTCGGAATAATGTTTATAAAGAAATAGGTTCCGTATTTCGCACATATTTAGTGCGTAAACAAAAACATAGAATGCAAAAAAAGGAGGAAATAAGTATGGCAAAGGCAGTAGAAGCGATTTGCTATGGGATTAAGTGTGACAACCCAAATTGCGACTATAAGGATATGTCTGTTCGATTTGAAGACTATCCAGCATATCTTAACAAACCGTGTCCGAAATGCGGTCAGAATCTGTTAACAAAACACGATTATAATGTTGCAAAAACGGTTTTTAACATCTGTAAATTGGTCAGACGTTTTGAGGTTCCGGACGATGGAAGACGCACAGAATTAGAAATCGGACTAAATGGAACCGATGATGTCAAAGTCGACATTAAGGAACAAGAATGATAAGAACACAATAGAGTCGGTTAATATCTGGCTCTATTTTTGTACAGATCGAACACATTTATAACAGAACCGGAAAAATTCCGTAGCTTTAACTGCGGAGATAGATGTCCGGTTACGATTTCGATTATAACGATTCATGATGTATTTGAGCCTGAAAATTTCAAGAAGAGGGAGTCGCTGACCGGCTTCTTCTTTTTTTGTGTGTCCTTTGTTTTTCGTGTCCAACACTCAACACATATTTAGTACAACCAATAAATATACACAATACAAGGAGGAATGTATTTATGTACGAAGTAACAAAGGAAATTGAGAACGCAATCTATAAGGCAGTCATCAGTCACACTTTATTTGTGACGTTTACTGACGCCGCAGCAATGGAAATCAGATCTCGTATGACTTCAATTGCAAAGAACGAAGGTCATGACATCGAAGCTGAGGATTTCCCAGTAATGACGTTCAATGCCTTTAGTAACAACATCATCAAGGCGTTTTACAACGACTTGGGATTCACAGAAGCTCCAGGAGTTGTAGACGTGAATCCAACTGCACGTGCTGTGAAAGCGGTAGCATTGATCACCGGAGATAACGCAATCAAAGGTCTGAACTATGGAATTCCGCTTGCAAAAGACGGTGGAGCTCTGAATCTCACATTGAAAGTTTGGGATCTTGCAAAAGAAGCCGAACTTGATCCAAATGAACCTGGATTCGATCAGAAAGTACTTGATCTTGCAATCAAAGATGGAGTTGCTAAAAAGATGATCGATGACGCTGGTGCTATTTCCCAGATGTGTGATCATTATCAGGAATATCTTAGTATATTGAAAAATGAAAACCTGATCTCGTTTGCGGACCAGGATACGTTAGCACTTCAGATTCTTGATATGCATCCGGAATATCTGGATACACTTGGAATCCAACACATGGTTGTTGATGAAGCTCAGGATTCGAATGATAAGAACATGGAATTCATCAACCGTATCCTTGCTGTTATGAGAAAGAATGATCCGAACATGGAACATCACTCTCTGACAATCGTTGGTGACGATAACCAGTCTATCTATGGATTCCGTAAAGCAAATCCACAGAACATGATCGATTTTGATAACAAGATCGGCATGACGTCAACAAAACTGTTTATGACCCAGAACTTCCGTTCAAAACAGGAAATCCTTGATCCGGCAAATGCACTTGTCGCTCTCAATGTAAACCGTATTGATAAGCCATGTGTTGCAGCAAGAGGAAACGGCGGCAAATACACCTTACAGGGATATGATTCCGTTGACGAAGAGTTAGATGCCATTGTAGACAGAGTTGCTGAGATGATCAATTCCGGCATTACCCCGAGAGACATTGCGGTACTGTCATTCAAAAAGGCAACACTCCAGAAACTGGCAGCAAAGTTATCTAAAAAAGGTGTTACATGGGTAATCAAAGCTCCGTTGAAACTGATCGAGAACAGCCGTGTTCACGGTGCAATCGAATTCATGCAGGCGTTTAAAGACCCAACCATGAGTAAACCATACTTCGAATACCTCATTCCGTTAACAGATGGTCACCTTCTTGATAATGAAGAGGGACTTTCTGAAGAAGAAATGCAGGAAAAGATCCAGAGCCTGATCGGTGAGGTTCGTTCAGAAGTTATGAGTATCATTAACGGAGATCCAAATCAGGGTCGCCTGAAGCTGCATGAAATGTTAGAAGCTATTAATGTTGGCGACGATGAGTTGTATACGAAATGGCTTGACATGATGTATCAGCATGGATCAGAAGCAGAAAAAGCATTCCAGCTTGATCCTGCAAACAATAACCATCCGTTGATTGAAGAGATCGCATGGATTGATTATTTTACAGAATTCGGGGCTGATACAGAGCTCAAGATGGATCAGGATTACGAGGGTGTTGTTCTTTCGACAGCACATTCATCCAAAGGTCTTGAATGGCCGTATGTTATCAATACGATCAGTGACTACGATAATGCAAGACTTCATCGTGCACAAAATGTTTTGGATGTAGAAGAGACAAGACGTCTTTTGTTCGTCTCCATGACACGTGCTCGTGAAGAATTATTAGTTACAGGATCTTATGTTGCATACAAAAAGGATGACGAAGTTTATAATCAGTTCTTGAAAGAATTGTATGTAATCCGCGACGGCAATACAGACAGATGGGATGCGGAACTTTTAGCTAGAGCTCAGAAGATTGAAGAAAGAGCAGAAGCTAGAAAGAAAGCCTCAGCAGAAAGAGCAAAGGCAAAACGTGAGGCAGATAAAAAGAGTCGTCTTGCTGATATCCTTGCCGCCGACGGAAAAACGGTTGCAATCGATGGAAAACGTGGAAGCGGAAAAGGAATTTATAGCAAATCCAAATACGCAACCAAACTTCGTGACGTACGTTCTGAATACGACAAGAAGGTTTCTAAGATCAGAGAAATGACTGATTCGGAAAAGGCTGAATACAATAATATGACAGCAAATGCAACCCAGATGTCACTTGCAGACATCATTGGTTAAAAACAAGAGGAATACCACTTACCTGTTTTAGGTAGGTGGTTTTCTTTGTTTAAGTGGTTCCAGAGTAAGGATCGAAGTGTGTTATGCAGCTTTCGAGACCAAACGATCGTATTCTAAAAATCGTATCACGAGAACTTGTTTCGAGTGAACTGTACACCGTAAGGTGTGGTATCACGAGAACTTGTTTCGAATGAACTGTACTCCGCAGGAGTAGGATCAAATCTATCGAACTTGTTCGAAGATCCGGATTCCGTTAGGAATACGGGTCATGCACTAGTGTTGTTATAGAATACTCATAAGCGGTTTCGGAGAGGTCTCAGAAGTGTGTTATGCAGTATTCAGAACCGGATGTCTGTATTCGGTAAAATCGTATCAAATCTATCGAACTTGTTCGAAGATCCGGATTCCGTTAGGGATACGGGTCATGCATTAGTGTTGTTATAGAATACATATGTACGGTTCCGGAGTGGTAATCGAAATGTATTCTACAGTATTCGGAACCGGATGTCATTATAACTCGTTTTGTTTCGCATTCTTGAAGTCCATATTTAGGATAACAAAATTCATGTGTATTAAAAGGAGGAAACAAACATGAGTAAGCATTTATCAGATTTTAGGAAGTCAATGTCCTGTTCCAGCAATGTGAATCCAATTCAGGTTCAGAAAGCAGAAAGCAGATGGAAGGACGAACTTCTCATTTTTAAGTCTGCAGTTGTCGGAACCATTTCTGGGGATATCACATTTCGTAACAAAGAGGACATGTACGAACTTGTAGCTCCATCTTACAGTGATGGTGTTATCGGTTCCATTGATGAATATCATCAGAAAAAAGTGGAACGTCTGACAAACGAATGTTACCGCAGATGTCAGGCAGAGCATCATAGAGTTGCTGACGGAACAGCAGTGATCCCGGAACACGGAATCCATCTTGACCTCTCTAATCTTGTTAATACGAGATTCCCGGATGATGACGACATCAGTGTTAAATTTGATGCCATTCTTTTGGATCCAGGTGTTACTACCGGAGTGATTTTCCGTAAAGGAACTCCAAACATTTCCGCGACATCTCGAGGTGAGTCTAATGTGCATAACAACATCGAACTTCATTTGATGATGAAAGCACTTCAGAAATACGCAGATGACACTTACAAGAAAGACACCAGAGTTAATCTGGTTGCATCTATCCAATTTTCTGCAAAAACAAAGGATACCTCGCTTAAAATGGATCCGCTGTATTTTGGAAAAGACGAACCGGTCCGCGCAATCCGGTATACTTATGTAGTCGGATCCGGAACACTTGGTGACCTGGACGAGAATCTGAAGTCCATTCTGGATAAGTTCTGTGCTGGTTGCGATGCATCTTCTATGGATGAAGAAAAGGATTGTAAAGGCTGTTGGAAAAATAGTTACTGCCATTACAAACCGGCTCCAGAACATCAGGAAATCGTGGAAAAGGTTAGTACAGCAAGCAAATTCCAGCCATCAGAAGAACAGCAGAAAATCTTGAATTCCATTTATGGTGTTTACGAGGTTAATGCCACTGCCGGATCTGGAAAGACAGCCGTGACCTGTAACAGCATGGTAGGAAAAGCCGAGTTGTCTTATCAGGAAGCTTTAGAACATTATCGTCAGACTGGGCAACTCCCAGCTGCGGCTGAATACTTATGCAATGATTCAAGAGTCTAAGTGTAGGAAAACGAAATTGAGTCACCCACTGTGGTGGCTCTTTTTGTTATTAGTTTGCAGCGTAGTGGAACATATTTAATGATAAGGAAATTATGCAAACAAAAAGAAAGGAACGTTTGAATTATGAAACATATGAAACGAAACTTATTTATGGTCGGGTGTCTGATTGCCGGGCTTTCTATAACAGGTTGCGGAAAATCGGAAACAGTTGATGAAGCCGCTTATTTGACACCAGACGATGTCGAAAGCGTTTATTACACGTCCGAAGAAGAGTTACCGAATGACATGGCTTACGTTGTACGGACAGAAAAAGAAAAGGTAACAGATAAGGACGGCAATGAAACGGAACAAGATGTAACCAAATACTATCCTATTTATTACTCTATTGAGAATAACTTTACGATGGATGCAGAGTTTCCAACTGGAGAAGATCCAGATCGGATTGCCTGGGTAAACTACAACATTGATGAAGGTTATATCCCAACTTTGTATCCTGGAGATAAGCTGATTTATAAATCAAATACTTATATCCCTACAAAATATAGTCTCGAAAAGTTCTATGACAATGGATACACACTTGGTGTTGCGAAAATGGAACAGGATACTTCCGGAAACTATCGATTCGATAAAGAAGATTTTGACAGCATTACAATGTCAACTTCAGACGCTGTTGGATTCTCTGCCTTAGAGGACATTGAGAGTATTTATCTTGTATCTGTTGGAGACCAGAGAGTGACGCCTCTTAATATGTCTGAGAGTGGCGCCGTGACAGGTCTCAAGTTGATGGAAAAATACAATTGTGATATCCGTCAGGGTACGGAAAAAATCGATGCCACATTGACTTGTAACATTCATCTGTTTTCAAGTGCTGAGACTTACGGATTTGGATCCTTTACTTTTATTACACCACATATCGCACAGTTAAACGTACCAGACTATGTTACAACTGGCTATTATGACTTAAATGGTATTGGTTTCTTCCGTTATGTAAAAGAAGAAGGTACCGATTATCATGACTTGGACACAGAAGATTACAACCAGACAATTTATCAATACAACGAAGAAGGAAAACTGGTTGGTACAACAGTTGGTCTTACTTTTGATGAAAACGGATTCCTCGTTTCTACAGGATACGAAGAAGGAGATGAGGAAACACAAGCAACCATTACAAATAAAACAGCATTAATCGCTGACAAGAATGGTTACTTTAGTGGACAGTATCTGTTTACCGCAGTCGGAGAACCAACAGTATCTGGAAATAATTTCATCTATGTGATTGACGCTTATAATGCAGAAAACCAGGAACACCTTGTATTCCAGTATACTTTGCATCCAGGCGATGACCAGGTAAAAACAGGTGAAGAATACGTTGTCATGTTTACAAAACCAACAGATTCCTTTGATGGATATGTGATTTCGTATATAACTCCGGTAAACGCTGAGGCAACTCCAGTAGAAGATGAGACAGAATCTGGTATGGATGTCGAAGATACAGAAAGCACAGAAGAAACAGAAACAACGGAAGCAGAATAAGAGAGAATAAGAGAGAACCGGAAGCTTATGCAAAGTGCTTGGCTTCCGGCTTATTGTTCATTTTCCTGACGAATTTCCATACTTTTGAGCCTTATCAGATATGTGTCAGATAACAAAACGGAGGTATTACGATGAAACAGAAACGCCATAGTAAAAACAAACATCATACTAAAAACAAACAAGACATCGAGATACAGGCAAGAATATATGCATTTGGTATCGTATTTTATACATTCGTATCGTTGCTTGCTGCATATGGATTATGTTATCCGTCCATTTATTATGAACGATTTTTCATTTTGTCTCTTATATGTGGAATCGGTGGTTTGGTTTCAAATGTTATATTAATTATTTTGGAGGCAAAAAGATGAAAGATATTGTGAGCGAGTTTATAGAACACGCAAAAGAGCAATTTCAATATGATCTTTCTGTGAAAAGATCTCAAAACCCAGATACATTTGAGTCTTTGTTTCAGTCAGATGCTAACGAAGGCATAGCCGAAATAATTGCAGACGAAAATGACGAAATGAATAATATGTAACGTACAGAGGTTTATAGAACGGTAGGCAGAAAGCCAACGACTTTAGTCGTAGGGATGAATGACTACCTCTAAAACATTTGTATTTTTCAAGACACAGAAACTGAGGTAT
>OGXD01002588.1_pt1 | contig 10822 bp, 8 predicted proteins | sample 1576211 | NCBI WGS metagenome assembly OGXD01 (sample SAMEA3541470, study PRJEB24748) | human gut metagenome | biome: human gut; feature: human-associated habitat; material: faeces | place: China | collected 2012
GCGGAGGGGTCAAGACCCCTCCCTACAATACAATTCAAAAGGGGTGCTGTAGGGGCGAACATTGTTCGCCCGCGGCACATGGCGGCGGTCACAACGCTTCCGGGTCGATGACGGGCATCGCCCCTACACCGTAGGGGCGGATTCCATATCCGCCCGCAGCGTCCGGCGGATCGCTGCAAAAATTCTTGCATACCGTCGAAATTTCTGCTATAATACAAAAGCCGCCTGTTTCACAACAGACGGCAAGGCGCTGCACACAACGGCAGGCGGTTGGCCACACTTCCGTAAAGGAGGTGAGACCATGCGTTTTACATTGACTTTTTATGTTGGCCGCAAGACCATCACAATCAGCATTGTTGTAAAAAGCAAGAACCGCCACTCGGCAAAGTGACGGTTCTTAGGGTAAAAACCTAAAACCTCATTTTTGATCGGGCCAACCGCTTGTCGCAGCGCCTTTTCTATAGTTATTATACCCCACTGCCGCGGCCATGTCAAGCGTGCCTTGCACCCCGCGGCATTTCGTGCTACAATAGACGTACCATTAAAAAACAAAGGACGAAAAACAATGAGTGCGATTTTAGCAGTATGCGGTGATACCTTCTGCGCCATGGTCAGCGATGGCCGCTATGTCGAGGAACCCATCACCGGCGAAAAGCCCCATATCCTCAAAAACGACCTGCCCAAGGTCCGCAAGATCAACCGCAACGTTGTGGTCGGTTTTGCGGGCGACACGCTGGCCGCCGTGCAGATCATCAACGCGGTGGACGAGTACCAGACCCAGTACCTGACGCTGGAGAAGGTCGTCAAGATCCTGCGCGAGAAGGCCGCCACGGTCTCGGTGCAGCCGGTGGGCGTGCGGCTCATCGTGGGTGGGCGCAACCGCAAGGGCGTGTTCACCATGACGATGATGGGCAGCGTTGACGGCTACGAGCCGCAGACCCAGTCCGCCCGCAAGGGTGCCTACCTCATCGAGGGTGCCTGCTCCCACACCGACGTAGCCCCCTGGCTCGAGGAGGAGGTCAAGCCGCAGGCCGCCAACTGGCACAGCCTGGACGATGTGGCCCATACGCTGGACGGCTGCATTGCCAAGATGGCCAAGCTCGACAAGAGCATCAACACCACGTATTTCCGTCAGCTTGTAATGTGAATTTGACGATAAAAGGAGAAAAAACATTATGAAAATCGCTCTGATCAATGAGAACAGCCAGGCCGCCAAGAACGCCCTGATCGAGGCCACCTTGCGCAAGGTCGTCAAGCCGATGGGCCATGAGGTCGTCAACTACGGCATGTATGCCGCCGACGATGCCGCCCAGCTGACCTACGTTCAGAACGGCATCCTGGCCGCTGTGCTGCTGAACTCTGGCGCTGCGGACTACGTCATCACCGGCTGCGGCACCGGCGAGGGCGCTATGCTGGCCCTGAACAGCTTCCCCGGCGTCATCTGCGGCCATGTCGAGGACCCCGTTGACGCTTACACCTTTGCCCACGTCAACGACGGCAACGCGGTGGCTCTGCCCTTTGCCAAGGGCTTCGGCTGGGGCGGTGAGCTGAACCTCGAGTACATCTTCGAGAAGCTGTTCGGCTTCGGCCACGGCCAGGGCTACCCCAAGGAGCGCGTTGTCCCCGAGCAGCGCAACAAGAAGATTTTGGACGGCGTGCGCGCTATTGCTTTCCGCGACCTGTCCGACATCCTGAAGGATCTGGACCGCGACCTCGTCAAGGGCGCCTTCGCCGGTGAGCACTTCGCCGAGAACTTCTTCCCCGCCTGCAAGGACGAGAAGCTGGCCGCCACCGTCAAGGAACTGATGGCGTAAGCCCTGCTGTAAAATAAAAGAACTGCCGACTCCCGACAAGCTGTGGGGATCGATGCTTGCATCGACCCGCCAGTTGCCGGGAGTTTTTTGGCATGTTTGAATTTTTTCTCAAATTGCCGAAATTTACCGTTGACTAATCCGTTCCCAGATGGTAAAGTAACTATAGGTGCGAATAGCGCCGTGTAGTAAAAATTCAAACAAAGGTGAGGTGGTTGTCACAATGGATACCCCCAGTCCCAGTCCTGTGTACCGATGTATCTTGAATAACGGCAGCCACCACTTTTTTGTCAGGCAAACCAAAGCAAACTGTACGCGAAAATAAGCGCACGGTGTTGCTCTGCTTTGCATTGCCTAAAATTAAATGTGCCTGGCTGCCGCCTGAAAAGGAGGCAGCTTTTTTATGTCTGATACCGCGATCCTGACCCTCCGCACGATGCTGGCCAACCTGGACGATGCCAAAAAGTACCAGAGCCTGCGAGATGTTATGTCCACCCTGCCCGCGCCCGACCTGGCCGCCGTGTTCGAGGATCTCCCGCCCGAGAAGCTCCCCGTGCTGTTCCGCCTGTGTCCCAAGGACCTGGCGGCGGAGATTTTCGCCGAGCTTACCCCCGAGACCCAGCAGGGCCTTATCGACGGCCTGACCGATAAGGAGCTGAAGGCCGTTGTGGATGACCTGTTCGTCGATGATGCGACGGATCTGGTCGAGGAAATGCCCGCCAACGTCGTCAAGCGTATTTTGGCGCAGGCAGACCCCGCGACCCGCCGCATGATCAACGAACTGCTCAAATACCCCGAGGACTCCGCCGGCGGCGTGATGACCACCGAACTGATGGAGCTGCGCCCCGACTGGACGGTGTCGCAGGCCATGGCGGCCATCCGCAAGAACGGCTTTGACAAGGAGACCATCAACAACTGCTACGTCACGGACCGTGACCGCACCCTCATCGGCGTCGTCTCGCTGCGTGCGCTGGTCCTGTCCAAGGACCCCGACAACGAGCTGATCCGCGACATGATGGACGACAATGTCGTCAGCGTCAGCACGACCACCGACCAGGAGGACGTCTCCCAGATGTTCGAGAAGTACGGCTACCTGGCCATTCCCGTTGTGGACAACGAGAAACGACTGGTCGGTATCGTCACGATTGACGACGCTATCTCGATCATGCAGGACGAGGCCAGCGAAGATATTGCCAAGATGAACGCTATGGGCCCGTCGGACAAGCCTTATTTTAAACAGTCTATGTGGGAACTGTACAAAAACCGCGCGCCGTGGCTGCTGTTCCTGATGATTTCGTCCACCTTCTCCAGCATGGTCATCCGCGGGTATGAGGATGCCCTCGCCGCCGTGACCGTGCTGACCGCCTACATCCCGATGCTGACCGACGCGGGCGGCAACGCGGGCAGCCAGAGTACCTCCACCATCATCCGCGGCATGGCCGTCGGTGATATTGAGCCGCACGACCTGCCGAAAATTCTGTGGCGTGAATTCCGCATTGCCATCCTCTGCGGCGGCACGCTGGCGCTGTGCAACTTTGCCAAGCTGATCTTCCTGGACGGCATCGCGCCCCCTGTAGCGGCAGTTGTTTGCCTGACGCTGATCTGCACGGTCATCCTGTCCCAGCTCATCGGCGGCCTGCTGCCCGTCATTGCGGAAAAGCTCAACTTTGACCCCGCCGTCATGGCGTCGCCGCTTATCACGACCATTGTCGATACCACGACACTGCTCGTCTACTTCAACATCGCGCGTGTGTTGCTGAAAATTTAAATTTTAGACACCGTGTTCAATATTGTAAATTGTACCGCACCCGGTTGGTGTGGTACAATTTTTTTAGAGAAAAAGCCTTCCCTGATGGGCGGATGAGGGGCAAAGTTACCGCAGCGACCCGCTGGCGGGTAATAACGGAAGGTTCGCCCTCATCAGTCAGCGGTCGGGGCCGCTGACAGCTTCCCCCCAAGGGGGAAGCCGCGTACCCGCGTGCTCTGCGCCCCGCGGGTCGATGCGAGCATCGACCCCTACAGGAGAGCGGCATTTAACATCCTTACAATCGGGAGTTTTCATCATGAACATGCAGGATTTTTATACCGGGCACGCTTTTGATGCGTATGAGTTTTTCGGTGCGCATACCTATTTCGGCGGCACGCATTTTGCGGTGTGGGCACCGTCCGCACAGCATATCGCCGTTGAGACCGAGATCGGTACCTTTGATCTGCACCGCACCCAGTCCGCCGTGTGGGAGTGTGACGCCCCCGGCGTGCAAGCGGGGATGGTGTACCAGTATTGGGTGCGCGGCGCGAACGGCCAGAGCGTGGCCCACTGCGACCCCTACGGCACGGCCATGACGCTGCGCCCCGACGGACGCAGCATCGTCAGCGATGCCCCCAAGGGCTTTACCGATGACAAATGGATGCAGGAACGCACAAAATGCTTTGATAAACCGCTGAATATCTACGAGGTCCACGCCGGCAGCTGGCGGCAGAAGGAGGACGGCAGCTGGTACACCTACGCCGAGCTGGCCGACCTGCTGCCCGCCTACTGCAAGAAGAACGGCTTCACCCATATCGAGCTTATGCCCTTGGCTGAGCACCCGTTTGACGGCAGCTGGGGCTACCAGACCACCGGCTTTTTTGCGCCCACCAGCCGCTACGGCACGCCGGACGAGCTTGTGGAGTTTGTCAACGCCTGCCACAAGCAGGGGATCGGCGTTATCCTGGACTTTGTGCCGGTCCACTTTGCCGTGGATGCCTACGGTTTAAAAGAATTTGACGGTACGCCGCTGTATGAGTACCCCGCCGCCGCGGTGGGCCAGAGCGAGTGGGGCAGCTGCAACTTTATGCACTCCCGCGGTGAGATCCGCTGCTTTATCCAGTCCTGCGCCGACTACTGGCTGCGGGTGTTCCACGCCGACGGCCTGCGCATGGATGCCGTGTCCCGCCTGATCTACTGGCAGGGCGACCCGAACCGCGGCGTCAACGGCTCGACGCTGGAATTCCTGAAGGGCATGAACGCCGGTTTGCAGCAGCGCCACCCCACGGCCATTCTGATCGCCGAGGACTCTACGAGCTTCCCGAAGGTCACGGCCCCCGTCGAGTACGGCGGCCTGGGCTTTGACTACAAGTGGGACCTGGGCTGGATGAACGACACCCTCGACTACTTTAAAAAGACGAGCGACGAGCGGCGCGAGAATCTGGGCAAGCTGACCTTCTCGATGATGTACGCCTGGAACGAGCACTACATCCTGCCGTTCAGCCACGACGAGAACGTCCACGGCAAGGCGACCATCGTGCAAAAAATGTGCGGCGAGTACGAGGGCAAGTTCCCGCAGGCGCGGGCGCTCTACCTGTACATGGCCATCCATCCGGGCAAGATGCTTGATTTTATGGGCAACGAATTTGCGCAGCTGCGCGAATTTGACGAGAGCCGCGAGCAGGACTGGATGGTGCTCAAGTACCCGAACCACGACGACTTCCACCGCTATCGCAGGGCGCTGAATGAGGCGTATCTTGCCAACGAGGCGTTCTGGAGCCGCGAGTACGACCCCGAGGCGTTCCGGTGGCTGGACTGCGCCCACCCCGAGCTGGACGCCTGTGCCATCTGGCGCGACGGCCATGACGGCGCGGTGCTGGCGGCATTCAACTTTGGCGACACGGAGCTGGCCGACTACACGCTGACCCTGCCCCGCGCGGGCAAGCTGACGAAGCTGCTGGACACCGACTGGCAGTGCTTCGGCGGCCGGACCGAGAAGCCGAAGCGGCTGGTCGGCAAGGCCTGCGGGGGTGAATTGAAGCTGACCCTGGCCCCGTTCAGCGGGCAGCTGTTTAAGCTGGTATAACTGCATACAAACAGGCCGCGCCTTTCCCGATACAGGATGGGCGCGGCCTGTTGCTGTACTGTAGGGGCCGGGCATGCCCGACCTGCAGCTTTGCCGCTGCAACCCCTTTCGTGGCAGATTTGTAGGGAGGGGGCTTGCCCCCTCCGCGGCGGCCAGAGGGATGTCCGCCCTACAAGCTCCCGCAAACGGGGAGCGTAGGGGAGGGATTCATCCCTCTCGCGGGGCGTCGGGGACGCCGCCCCCTACAGGCGGAACCCGCAGGCGCTTCTGATGCCGAAAGTGCGCATTGACGTTAAACCCTCCGGGTAGAATGGCTTCCCCCGCGGGGGAAGCTGTCAGCGGCCCCGCCCGCTGACTGATGAGGGGCAAGCCTGCCATTATTGCGTGTTTACGGCTTGCGGCGGCAAGCTCTCCCCTCGTCCGGCCCTGCGGGGCCACCTTCTCCCCCAAAGGGAGAAGGCAAAGAGAAATTCACCGCCCCCAATACTCCTCCACGATCTCCCGTTCCACAAACGGTTCCTTGATTCCGCCGCGCTCTATCGTTGTCTCGTGGCCCTTGCCTAAGATCGCGATAATATCCCCGGGCTGGGCGTGGTCGAGGGCGTAATAGATCGCCTGTCTGCGGTCCGGTATCTCGGCAAACGGCGTGGCCGGGTTGCCAAGGCGCAGCCCGGCGCGGATGTCCGCTAAAATGTGCTCCACGGGCTCGCCGCGGCTGTTATCCTCGGTGATGATGCAGAAATCCGCCAGCCGTGCGCAGACCGACCCCATGCCGAACCGGCGCAGGCGGCTGCGCGCGCCGCCGCAGCCGAACACCGCGACAAGCCGCGTCGGGCGGTAGGCCCGCAGCGTGCGCAGCAGGCACTCGGCGGCGGCCTCGTTGTGGGCGTAGTCGATGACCACCGTGAACGGCGCGTCCAGCGGCACCGGCTCGACCCGCCCGCACACGACGGCCCCGGCCAGCCCGGCATGGATCGCGTCCTCACCCGCGCCCAGCACCCGCGCCGCCGTCAGCGCGGCCAGCGCGTTGTACACGCTGAACGCCCCGGGCATGCCCACGGCGTACCGTGCGCCGTCCACGGTAAACGCCGCGCCCAGCCGCCCGCCCGCGCGGGTCAGCGCAAAATCGGCGTCGGCGCGTACATCCGCCGGGCAGCCGATGCCGTAGGTCACGGCGCGGCAGGAAAGACCCTGCATAATTTTCCCCACATGCGGGTCGTCATTGTTGAAAACTCCCACGCGGCAGCGGCGGAACAGCGCCCGCTTCCAGAACAGATACTCCGCAAAATCCGCGTGTTCGTCGGGGCCGATGTGGTCGGGCGACAGGTTCGTGAACACCCCCACCGCAAATTCGATCTCCGCCGCGCGTTCAAATTTCAGCCCGAGGCTCGAAACCTCCATGACGCAGGTGTCGCAGCCGTCGTCGGCCATGCGGCGCAAAAGCAGCTGCAGATCGCAGCTTTCCGGCGTTGTATGGTTCAAATCATGCCGGTGCCCGGGCCAGCAGACGCCGTTGGTGCCCACCAGCCCGACCTGCCGCCCGTCGGCCTGCAAAACGGCTGCCAGCAGGTGGGCCGTCGTCGTCTTGCCCTTCGTGCCGGTCACGCCGATCATCGTCATGGCGCGGGCCGGTTCGCCGTAGAGCCGCGCGGCCAGCGCCGCCATGGCACGCCGCGGGTCGCCCGCCAGCAGCACGGCACACCCGGCGGGCAGGCCGGGCACATCATGGGTGCAGAGCACCGCCGCGGCCCCGGCAGCGACGGCCTGCGCCGCAAAGTCGTGGCCGTCGGCGTGCCGCCCGGGCAGACAGACGAACAGCGTCCCCGGCCCGGCACAGCGGGAGTCACAGCAGACGGACGTGATTTCGGTCATGGCATCGCCGCGCAGAAGCCGACAGCCGGTGTTTTGGGTAAGCCGCCGCAGGTCCATTCAGCATCACGCTCCAAAAAATTGCTCATACCAGATCAAAAAGCTGTATACGCACCAGATCTGCCGCCAGCAGTCGCCGCCGTGCAGGTGCTGGTTCAACATACTATGCAGCGCGCGCGGGTCAAAGAACTCCGCCGCTGCCGGGCGGCTGAACACGGCCCGCACCCGGCTGGTGTAGGGCTCCTGCCGCAGCCAGTCCCGCACCGGCACAGGAAAGCCGAGCTTTTTGCGCGCGGCGCTGGCGGCGGGCAGCGTGCGTGCCGCGGCCCGGCGCAGGGCAATTTTCGTCGTGCGCGCGTCGGCCTTGGCGGCAGCGGGCAGCGCGGCGGCCAGCGCCCAGACCTCCCGGTCCAGAAACGGCACCCGCAGCTCCAAACTGTGCGCCATGCTCATCTTGTCGGCCTTGAGCAGGATGTCCCCGGCCAGCCACAAATTTAGATCCACCTGCTGCATCCGGGTCACGGGGTCCAGTCCCTCGGTGGCGTCCCAGATAGCCTCGGTCAAAAACATCGGGTCGCCGTCCCCGGCGTAATCCGCCAGCAGGCGGCGCTTTTCGCGCTCATTGAACAGGGCCGTGGGGCCGAAATACCGCTCCTCCAGGCTCATGCCGCGCCGCACGAGAAAGTTCACCCCGCGCGCGGGCGGCAGCAGCGCCGCCGCCGCCCCCAGCCCGGCCCGCAGCCAGGGCGGCAGGCGGTCATACCACCGCGCCGTGAAGGGGTCGCGGTAGATGTTGTACCCGCCGAACAGCTCGTCCGCGCCCTCGCCCGAGAGCACGACCTTGACGTCCTTCGCGGCCTCGCGGTTCAAAAAGTAGAGCGCCACGGCGGCAGCGTCGGCCAGCGGCTCGTCCATGTGGTACTGTACGGCGGGCACGGCGTCCCAGAACTCGCCGGGGCTGATGCGCCGCACCCGGTTGCGCACGCCAAGGCTGCGCGCCAGCGCCCGGGCGGGGAAGGACTCGTCGTACTTCGGCTCGGCGTAGCTGATCGTGTAGGTGCGCGCGGGGCGGGCCAGCGCGGTCAGGTAGGCCGAGTCCACGCCGCCCGACAGGAACCCCGCGACCTCGACGTCGGCGACTTTGTGCGCCGCCGCACTGCCGCGCAGGACTTCTTCGATCTCGGCAGGGGAGACCGGCGCGTCGCCGGGCAGGAAGGCAGGCTGCACCCACCGCGTCGTGCGGACGATGCCGTCGGAGAACTCGAGAAAATGCCCGGGCAGCAGCTTCTGCACGCCCGCAAAAAACGTATCCCGCCCCGGGGAATACTGGCAGGACAGGTAGAGCGGCAACTGCGCGGTGTTGAGCCGCTTGGCAAACGACGGGTGGTCTAAAAACGCCTTGATCTCGCTGGCGAAAAGCAGCGTGCCGTCGGCGCAGCGGCAGTAGTACAGCGGCTTGATGCCGAACATATCCCGCGCACAGAACAGCACCCCGGCGCGGCGGTCCCACAGCGCAAACGCGAACATCCCGCGCAGCCGGGGCAGCAGCTCGCGGCCCCACTGCTCCCACCCGTGCAGCAGGACCTCGGTGTCGGTGCGGGTGGCAAAGGTGTGGCCCAGCGCCGTCAGCTCGGCGGTCAGCGCACGGTAGTTGTAGATTTCGCCGTTGAAAACGACGACTAAGTTTTTATCCTCACTGTACAGCGGCTGTGCGCCGCCCTCTAAGTCGATGATGGCCAGACGGCAGTGGCCGAGCGCCGCGGGCCCCTCCACAAAGGTGCCCTGCCCGTCGGGGCCGCGGTGGGCAATGCGCGCCAGCATGGGGGCCAGCGCCGCTGCGTTCGCTGCGCCGTGCCCCGCGATAAAGCCTGCGATTCCGCACATGATTTTGCGTCCTTTCCCGGCAGTGCAACCTGCCGTTACCGCTTTGTCAGCTTAACTTGCTGGTATTTTACCACGTTCTGTGGTAGAATCATGTCAGAAAAAAGAGGAAAGAGGGCGAGCGTATGACACTGGGGCAGAATATCCAGAATGCGCGCAGGGCGCAGGGGCTGAGCCAGGAGGCACTGGCTGAAAAAATCGGCGTCAGCCGCCAGGCGCTGGGCAAGTGGGAGAAGGATACCGCCCTGCCCGGGCTGGACAATCTGCAGGCGCTGGCATCGGCGCTGGGCATCGGCGTGGACGCACTGCTGGGTGCGGAGAACGCCGACCCCGCCGTGCCCGCCGTGACGCTGGACGCGCTGCGGGACCTGCTGGCCGCCCGCGATGCCGAGGAAAAGCGCCGCCGCCGCTTGTGGGGCTGTGCCGGGGGCGCGGCGTTCATCATACTGGCCGGGCTGCTGGCGGGCGTGGCGCTGCAATATGAGCGGCAGATCAGCGCGCTGAACCAGAACTATGCGGCCATCCAGTCCAGCTACGCCGCCCAGCAGGCGGAGCTGTCGGCGCAGATTTCGGAATTGCAGGACGCCGTCCGGATGGGGGAGACGACAGTCACGGACTGGCGCTGGCTGCCCGTGGACAAGCTGCACCGGGACGCCGATAAAAGCTGGATGCCCGTGCAGGTGCAGGTCACGCCCCGCACGACCCGCGACGGTGTGACGGCCCGGCTGGCTGTGCGCTGCGGGGACGATACGCAGCTGTACGAAATGACCGCCGCGCCCGACGGCAGCTTTGCGGCGGACGGTATCGTTTTTACGGTGGGCATCACCTATGAATTGAGCGTGCAGTGGACGGCTGACGGCGTGACCACCAACGAGACGCTGGGGACCGTGGATTTCAACGACGAGATGACCGAGCCGCAGATTATCTGGGGCGCGGTGAGCAGCAGCCTGGACTTTGGGTATTCCGTGCAGCGGGTCGGCAATAAGCAGTACCGTCTGACCCTGACCTGCTACCCTGTGGAGGTGCAGGTGGACGCCCCGCCGTGGATGCAGCCTGCGCAGGTGGAAATCGACCTGCGCCTGAACGGCGACGCCGGGGAGCCGACAGCCACCGCCGTACTGGATTGCGAGGGCGAGTCCGGCTATGGCAATTCCTCCCGCACCGAGAGCGTCTGGAACGGCACATTCTACAGCGAGGACGTGGTAAACGGCTGGGAGTACGACGGCGAGACGCTGCCGAAGTACGTTGTGCGTGTGACAGACACGAATGGAAATGTCTGGACGGAGGAAATGCCGCTGAGCAAACGGTGACCTGTAGGGGCCGGGCATGCCCGGCCCGGAGGTTTGCCATTGCAACCCCTTTAATGGTTTGCTTTGTAGGGAGGGGTCTTGACCCCTCCGCGGGGCGTCGAGGACGCCGCCCCCTACA
>OGXD01002597.1_pt1 | contig 10781 bp, 9 predicted proteins | sample 1576211 | NCBI WGS metagenome assembly OGXD01 (sample SAMEA3541470, study PRJEB24748) | human gut metagenome | biome: human gut; feature: human-associated habitat; material: faeces | place: China | collected 2012
CCGTTTGGCGCGTTTGTGGGGCTGTGGGGCGGCGTGAGCCGTACAACTTAACACTAGAGAGTAAAACTTACTACACACAAAAAGACGATAGTATGAGATAATAGATGTATACCAAACAAGAAAGGATGATGTGAATGACTACCACAAGATTACCGAAAACCATTACCGCCGGCGCGCTGCTTGCAACACCGATACCGCCCGTAAAGTGGATTATTCCCGGTCTGCTCCCAGCCGGATTGGCGCTGTTTGCCGGTCCCAGCAAGGCGGGCAAAAGCTGGCTGACACTGTGGCTCTGCTTACAGATTTCGCAAGGGAAATCTGTGTGGGGGCGTGAAATAGAACCGAGAACCGTGCTGTATTTCTCGCTGGAAGATACACTGGGTCGTCTGCAAGAGCGCCTTTACCAGCTTGTCGATGCAGAAGAAGACCCGGAACGTCTCATCTTACAGACGGAAAGTCACGGAATTGGGTAGGGATTGGAAGAACAAATCGTCAGTTTCATCCATACTTACCCCGATATTAGCCTCATCGTCATCGATACTTTGCAAAAGGTACGAAAAAGCGACCGGAATGGTAGTATGTATGCCAGCGATTACAAGGAAATCAGCGCGTTAAAGGCATTGGCGGACAAGTATAACATCTGCATTTTGCTGATAGAGAACAGCCAATTTTTACAGACCCAGACGGTCATGTGCCGCACCCGGATACTTTTACACGGCATCTGAGTAAACTGTATAAGCAATGCGGATTATCTAAGGATTACCATCTGCATACGCTACGGCATTTCTACGCAACCTATCTGCTGCAGGAAGGCACCAGCAAACAGGTGGCGGCATCCCTGCTGGGTCATGCGGATACGGCATTTTTGGAGCGCACCTACTGTCACCCGCAGGACGTGGCGAAACAGCAGGCCGCAAAGCTGATGCAAGATCTGCTGAACAACCAAAATCCGTGCTATGTTGCATTTATGAAAAATAAGAATAGAAAAGCCAAGAAAGCAGGCTAAATAACCAGCGGCACCGTCAGAGATGGCGGTGCCGTTTTTGTCAGTAATAGGTAGAATTTTGGGCGAAAGATTGTTGGGTATAGTGATAGCTTTCTGTCGCAGTTGTCAGTATATGTTGTAGTGATACACCACTATCAAATGTAGGCTATTTAAAATTTAAGATGTACTTTCGAAAGAAAAATGGTATACTTAGTTTATTACATTACGCTGCCAGTTATCTGCTCATAAGGCAATAACTGTGGCTAATTTTCAATTGGTTAGAAACCGTATAACCTTTATTGAGAGAAGATGTTGAACGATGGAACGACCTTTGTACATAAATTGGATTGTTGACGAAGAAGGAATAACCTTTGAAGATGGAAAGCCTCTAAAGTGTTATAAACTTTCCTATGAAAATGATGAGAAAGTCTTTGATGACTGGGCACTTCATATCAGAAAACATTATATCGAAGACGATGAGCTGATTGAAGACAGCACGATAACAGGGTTATCTATAGAAGATTATCTACGCAAATACATTATTCCTCAAAAGCAAGACAAATTTGGGCCAACTGCACGTTCAAATGACATTAGCGAAATTCTATTCTCGGATTTATTTGAGTTTGTCCTAAATTATGAGGTGCCTCGTTGTAAGCAATATAACAGATCAGGAAAGAATGAGTCCGAGCACGGAACAGATATAATCGCATATAAATTTCATAACGAAGAAAAAACGCCTACCAAGGAAGATGAGTTGGTTGCAATAGAAGTTAAAGCAAAACTATCATTAAAAGAAATATGCGGAGTCATTCAAAATGCTGCTGCGGATTCCACGAAAGATGAATATCGAGTTGCTCATACGCTAAATTATTATAGAAAAAAGCTTCGCAATATGGGAAAAGTCGAGGAATCGCGCTATATTGAACGTTTTCAGCAAAAAGCAGAATTGCCCTATAAAATCTCCTATGTGGGCGCTGCTATTTCAAGTCGGCCAGAGATTGAAAATAAGATTATTGCAGGAATTAAGGAAAGTGATTTGCAGTTAAAAGTAAATCAATCCATCTACTATGTACATGGTGCCGATTTGATGAGTTTGGCTCATCAAATTTATGAGAGGTGCACAAAATGATTTTTGGAACGAAATCCAACTATATGCTTAAATACCAAAAAGCCAAAGCAAAGCTTGTGGAATATGACATTCCGCAAAAAGATTATCCCAAATTCCCGCTAGATTCAAATGAGCTTTCCTATCCTGTCATATATATCATTTCTCGATATGCAGAAAGCATTATAGAAGATGATACGCCTGGGCAGGAAGAATTTGCGCCATACATTGTAAAGGCGTCACAGTATTTTGACGCCGCTGTTGGAGCTAAGGATAGAACCCCATACGATGCAGATTTTTTATTGTCTGGTTCGGCAGCCTATTTTTTATCCAACGATTTTGGAAGCTCAAAAGTTTTATGTGCAACCCTTTTTGAAAGAGCGAAAGATATATCCACGATGGGTGTATCTCAGATAATACTTAGAAATCTATTAGGATACCTCCTCTTAGATAGGGCGTTCCCTATGGTTTCTGATACTTCGGGTGGAGAAAAGCTTTGCCGAGCATTATCATTCTACTACATTAGCGGAGACGGATTGCCAAAGATACAGCAATCAATGCGGGAATATCGAGAGGCAATCTATAGAAGTAATGATTCAATGGAGATATATTATGTTGATATACTTCTTGCAGTAATTACTATAGCGTTGTCAAAAGCGTCATGGAAACTGCTTCCTCAATATTCAAAATTAGAACCAAAAGAATGGGCAGAGTATCTTAAAAGTTCAAAGGCCCCTAAAATGTTGTGGCCTGCGCAGCAACTTATAGGAGAAAAAGATGTATTAAACGGAGCAAATGCAATTGTTCAGTTGCCGACAGGTGTCGGAAAGACCAAAAGTATAGAGCTAATAATTCGGTCATCATTTACATCAAACCGAACGACTACGGCTATTATTGTTGCACCGCTTCGTGCCTTGTGTAACGAAATTGCAAGTGATTTGGCCGCAGCCTTTGGAGAAAGTGTTCTGATAAACCAATTTTCAGATATTCTCGAAAATGATTTTTTTGTAGACGTTACTCAAAAATCTACACTTCTAATTTGTACACCAGAAAAGTTCAACTATATTATTCATCATCAAATGGAGTTCTTAGACGGAATCGGTTTGTATATATTTGACGAAAGCCATATGTTCGATGATGAAAATCGAGGAACTGCGTATGAACTATTGATTTCTGAAATTCGAAAACACATAAACGTGAAAAAGCAAATCGTTCTCCTTTCCGCTGTCCTTTCAAATGCCGAGCAGATTAGGCAATGGCTTTTTAATGAAAACGGAGTCCTAGCTTCCGACCCGTCGATTAAAACAACACCTAAAAGCATCGGATTCACATCCCAAACACGAGATATTCATTACTACTCAGAAGATTCTGAGCAGGAAGATTTTTATGTTCCGCGCAGCATAGAAATTGTTTCGCTGAAAAAACTTGGAAAGGAGAGAAAAAAACGTTATTTTCCTGAATTAACAGATGCAAAAGATATTGCAATATATTATGCGAATAAACTTTGTAGAAATGGTGGCGCTGCAATTTTTGCCAATCAAGCACGAAGTGTGCAAACCATAATTCGGAGAATCATTGAACTAGACAGTCGAGGATATGATCTTTCTGGAATTCGGAAATGTAGCAACACATTAGAAATGAACCGCATTGCAAAATTAGTGGCTGACCATTATGGATATGAACATCCATACGCAAAGGCTTGCCTTATGGGCGTTGCTCCACACTACTCAAGTCTTCCTAACGGCGTGCGCCTTGCTGTTGAATACTCATTCCGCAAGAAAGATTTACACCTTGTAATATGTACATCTACACTTGCTCAGGGAGTGAATATTCCCATAAAATATCTATTTATGACTAGTTTTATGCTCAATCAAAATAGTATGAAAGTTCGAAATTTTCAAAACTTGATGGGCAGAACAGCGCGATCGGGAATGTACACAGAAGGAAGTGTTATTGTTACTGACCCTAAACTGTTCGATAATAAAAGTGACCGAATTAAAGGTGGCTTCTATAAATGGGAAGATTGCGTCAAAATGTTTGATAGTCACGCAGCGGAACCTTGTAAAAGTTCTATTTTATGGCTAGTACAAAACATTAAAATTAATTACAAGCTCCATATAGAGGGTGCTTATATCGCCAATTACATTATCAACAATTATAGCCAACCGAATTGCTTTAAGTCATGCTTCGAAGGGCTTTTACAAACATATGAGGAAAAGACACACATACCACTGAATGAAAATAGTGCCGTCACACTTAATTTTGCTTTAGCAGTTCGACAGCATGTCGTAGAGGCGATTGAAAATCATTTATGTTTTGTACTCTCCAATGATGAAAATGCTGATGCACAAATTGTAGCATCAGAGACTTGTAAGGGAACTTTCGCCTATTTCATAGCCAATGATGCAGAAAAAGAGTTATTGATAAAAATATTTAATGCTATTGCACAAAAGGTGAAGACTGTTAATCGCGAAGAAATCAAGCGATATTCGGAAACGATGCTTGGGATAAACGACTCGTTAGTAATTGAAACATGGTTGGCAGAAAATCATTTTGTGGAACAATCTCTTACGGATTCGGAAATCCTTGAAATGCTATTGTCATTTTTTATGGATACTCACCCGATTCGTAAATCAAAAGAATATTTTCAAATGATTTGTCGAATGTGGCTTAATGGAGATTCTTTTGTGGACATGAAAAAAGAGACTGGCGTTCAAATATCAGATATTGAAGACATCTGTAATAAGCTCATTTCGTATGAGTTCAGCTTTTTCATAGGAAACATCATTGATGTAATTGATGCAGCGGATGATGAGGGTATTGCAATTCTTATATCAAAGTTACTTCTTTTGCAAAGGAAATTAAAATATGGCGTATGCTCGGAAACGGCCATCTCAATCTGTGAAAAAGTATTTAATGATCGCCTTTTGGCTAATTCTATTGCAAGTCAAATCGGAGTAGAATCAATTGATACAAATCATATTATTGAAGCCTTAAAAACTTGCAAAAATAGCATACTAAAATTTCTTTCTGTATATCCCACATATTTTTCTGCACGAATAAACTGGATGTGTAGGTGACCTTGCTATTTATACACGCATCCATAAAATGGTTACTTGTGATTTCTGTATATTATGCAGCCAAAATCCATTATATGTTGAATTTGTAAAGGGGCAACACAAAAAGCAATAAATAGTAGAAAAGCAGGTTAAATAACAGGCGGCACCGTCAGAGATGGCGGTGCCGTTTTTGTCAGTAATAGGTAGATTTTAGGGCGAAAGATTGTTGGGTGTGGTGATAGCTTTCTGTCGCAGTTGTCGGTATGCTTTGTAGTACCGCAGGTCAATAAAATAACAATAAGGAGTCCTGCGAATAAAAGTCAATAGGTTTTGCAGAAAAAGTCCAAAAAAATACTCGGCAGATAGCCGAGTAAAAATGCGTACAGCAAACAGGACTCCCTCAAAAATCGGAGGCAGCCAAATGACAAAATGAGCATTACAGATTAGCCTTCTTCGGCTTGAGTTGCACTTTCAGCGGCGTTCAGACACTCCTTGACGCGGGCATAGTAAATACGCAGGAATTTGTTTGCGGCAGCGGTAGTACAAACGTAGTAAGGTTTTCCCTCATCACGCTTTTTAGCATAGAACTGGTAAACTGCTTCGTTTTCGGGTTTGCGCTTAACGTAAGCAGAAACCACTTGAAAGAGAGCCTTTCGCAGCTGCGGAGAACCACGCTTGGAAGTTGCAACACTGGAAAGCTGCATCTTACCTGAACCAACAACACCGGGGTCTACGCCTGCAAAGGCCACAATAGAACTGCGGTGTGGGAAACGGCGAATATCACCTAATTCAGCCATGAGATGCGGTCCAGTGGACTTTCCAACGCCGTACATAGCCATAACGGTCTCGTACTCCGGCAACTGCTTGCAGAGATTCAGCATTTCGGTTTCCAACTTGGACTGGTTTTCGCGCAGTGCAATAAGCTGGTCTGTGGCAACCGTAACCAGCAACTTGGCGTTGTTGTCACGCGGCAGCGTAGTATAAAGTCCGCAACTGGCTGCGTAGAGAGCATCTGCCGCATCCGCACTAAAATGGTAGCCCTTTCTCTTGCACCATTTCTTGTATCGCTCTTCAAAAGCATCCGGTGACATACGGTTAATGCAGTCGCAGTGCCAAAAGGTTCTGTAAAAATCAACCCACTTCAAGTGTCCGTTTTCCTTTTCGGGGCTTGAGAACAACTCGTTTACACCCGGAAAGGTCTTGTCGGACAAGGAAATGAGGTTATTTGTGAGCATGACAATATTCTTGCTATACAAGTCACATTGACGTGCGCACAACTTGAGTTGTTGTCTAATTGCTTCCATAGGAGTATATTCCCGCAATGTAGACCAGTTGTCAAGCCCATACTTGGCAATTTTTAGAGCGTCTTTCGGGTCGGACTTTACTTTGCGCAGAGAACCCGCTCCGCTTTGCTTAATAAGCAATGGGTTCAGGATGCTTACAAAGATTCCCTCACTGTGAAGCAGCGCTGCTACCGGCTCATGATATCTGCCGGTTGCTTCCATTACAACGCGGGTATCTGGTTCCATGCAAAGTACATTCAATGCGAAGCACGACAACTCAATATCCGAATGCTTCACTTCATATGGTGTTGTAACAAGCTCTCCACCGGGCTTCATAGCAGCTACCATGCTCTTGCCCTTAGAAACATCGATTCCAACTACGGTCATTCGTTTTCCTCCCAGTTTGAATTTGCAATGGCTTCCGCCTTTTACTTATTGCTTGTTCAATCTCCTGAGTAACACGAACGCACCGCTACGGTGGAACTACCTGCGTAAATCGAATGCTGCGAATAAGAACGGCGGCTGACTGACTCCTTTACGGACGTGTAAATCCAGCGTGATAAATGTCAGACCACTACGTTCTTATTCTACAGCTTAGGCAACAAGTTGGATAGCAACACGGCTGGATGCCGTGGGGCTACCCGCAAATATATTGTAGGAGGCGTTATCCCATGCAGGAAGAAGTGGAAAACAGGACTTTGACGCTGGTAGTCAACGGCACAAAGTTCACCGAGCGGCTGTTTAAGGCCGCCATTTGTAAATACCTTGCCCATCGCAAGGAAAAGAAGCTGAATAAGCAGAGAAGCCGGGACGCGCCTGTGAAGCCCAGGGTAAGCAGACGGTCAAGCAGCTCATTGGTCAGAACCAGGGCGTTTCCAATATCGAGATCACCGATCCCTCCATCAAGGAGTTTGAGAAGATCGCCCGGAAATACGGTGTGGATTATGCAGTGAAGAAAGACCGCAGCAGCTCCCCACCCAAGTACCTGATCTTTTTCAAAGGTCGTGATGCGGATGCGCTGACAGCAGCCTTTACCGAGTACACCGGCAAAAAGGTCAAAAAAGCAGAGAAAACAGAGCGTCCGTCTGTGCTGGCAAAGCTGAACCAGTTCAAAGAGCTGGTCAAAAATGCCGTGGTGGACCGCACCAAGCGAAAGGAGCTGGAACGATGAAAAAGCAGCTTGACATCAAAAAGCTCCTGATTTTGAGCCTGCCGTATCTCCTGATGGGCTTGTTTGCCACCAACTTCGGGGAGGCATGGCGCATGGCACAGGGCGCGGACGCTTCAGCAAAAATGCTCTCCTTCTTCTCCACGCTGCCGGTGGCGCTGGCAAGCTGGTGGCCCAGCCTGCACCCGCTGGATTTACTGGTGGGCCTGTGCTGTGGCGCTGGTCTGCGGCTGGCGGTGTATCTGAAAAGCAAAAATGCAAAGAAATACCGCCACGGCATGGAGTATAGTTCTGCCCGCTGGAGTGCATAATTTTAAGTGTAAATGACACATACATGGACGCACAGGAGGTTATGCACATGACTGATTATAGCAAAATTACAGCCCTTTACTCCCGCCTTTCCGTGGGCGACGAGGACAGGGACGGCGGCGAGAGCAACAGCATACAGAACCAAAAAATATTTTTGGAGAACTATGCCAGAGGGCAGCACCTAACCAATATCCGGCACTACATCGACGATGACGAAAGCGGCAGGTTTTTTGACCGTTCCGCCTACTCCCGTATGATGGACGATGTGGAAAACGGGAAAATCGGTGTCTGCATTATGAAAGACCTTACCCGCTGGGGGCGTGACTATCTCCAAGTCGGCAACGCGATGGAGATATTCAGACGGAACAATGTGCGCTTTATCGCGGTCAACAACGGCATTGACAGCGAGAAGCCCGATACATTGGAGTTTGCGCCCTTTATCAATATCATGTCGGAGTGGTACTCAACGCCGCCAGCGAAGCGGCAAAGAAACATTCCGGCAACTTGACACACCCTATTCAAAAAGATGTGCTATAATTTTTTTGAAAAAGTTTCGGATTAGATGTAGTATTTGCTGCTGAAACCGTAGTACATAGGTGAAGCCCGAAAGGAGGCGGTGAGATGATAGACGACGAAAAAATCATAGAAATGTTTTTTGGACGTTCAGAACAAGGCATACGAGAGCTGGATATAAAATACGGAAAGGTCTGCCACAATCTTTCCTACCATATCGTAGGCAGCAGACAAGACGCGGAGGAATGTGTAAACGACGCTTATTTAGGCGCATGGAACGCTATTCCCCCGGCACGACCTAACCCGCTGCTATCTTATCTTGTTAAAATCGTTCGGAACATTTCACTCAAAATCTATTGGAGAAAGGAAGCAGCCAAACGGAGCAGCCATTACACGATTGCTTTGGAAGAAATTTAAGCCTGTATAGCAGCCCCGAATACAGTAGAAGCAGAAATCGAAGCCAAAGAGTTAGCCCGTATCATTGAAGCATTTTTAGACACGCTGACTACCGAAAACCGCGTTATTTTCATGCGCCGCTATTGGTTTTCCGACAGCTATAAGGACATAGCCGAGTTTATGGGGCTTTCAGAAAAAAACATTTCTGTCCGGCTGACCCGTATCCGCGAGAAGATGAAGCAATATTTGATTGAAAGAGAGGTATTCGTATGAATGCAAAGAAGTTTTCCGACGCTATGAGCGAGCTTGACACAAAATATGTCGATGAAGCTCTCAACTACAAGAAGAAAGCCAAAAAGCCCATTTGGGTAAAGTGGGGGGCTATTGCAGCTTGCTTGTGCTTGATGATACCATTGACCGCATTTGCCGTTGATATAATTCAATATAATGCAGCGGTTGATTATCTCAATTCTCTCGGCATTGCTGTTGAAGATTTGAGCGACTATTCTCATAAAGAAATAAAAGAAGCTGCAAAAACGATTGACGCAGGAGAAAGTAACCCGTTGACTGAAGAAATCCTTAGTCTAATACCAGAAAACAAAGAACCGCTCGATACACCGACGCAGGTAACATCTGAGCAAATTAAAGAACTAACACCGACCATGACAAGAGAAGATGTTCTTTCTCTTTTAGGTGACACACAAGATGTTGGCTCAGGCATTTATATATATCTTTACGAAGTAGACCAACAATACCTGCTGCGTATTCCTTTTGCAAGCGATGACGCACAATTAGGTGTAACAGGAGAAGATTTGCTAAAGGCATTGGTTCCCATTTCTGGAGATATTGTTCCTATGGTCTATGTAAATGATACGCTTTATCAAATCGTTGACTCTCAACCCAACTTCGCAGATGAAAAAAGTTCTTTCAATTTGTTAGGAAAAATCGAAAACACAGTTAGTTCTTCGGAAGAACCAAAAGAAAATTTCCAAGCAAATGATGATATTGTAGGGGCTGCGGTTTATCAGTACGGCGATAACATTGTCGTTGAGTTTGAGGGAAAATACTGGTTATATGAACACTATCATAACACAGACTTTGACGGAAACTCAGACTGATATGCCCCACGCCCAAACAAGCCATACTTCTGATGAAAAAGTATCCGAAACATCGGTGTACAAGGGGTACAAACGAGATAAAATAGAAATGAGGGGCGATAGAGCGGAAATATCAGATTTTCCACTCTATCTGAACACGGTCGCTGGTGGCCTTGATTGTAGAGATCAAACCATCGGCGGCTTTTCTTTTGTCGTCAAAATCTATGCTGTCCCAGTTGTCGAGATAATAGGATAACTTCTTTATCTGCTGGGGAGATATGGTTTCAACGCTCAATTCAGCGATTGCCTTTGAAATGGTCTGGCGTCGGGTGTCCAGTTCTTCAATTTTTTTGTTAGCGTAGGCAAGCAAGGTCGCATTGGCTCCGGTTAGCGTATCCAGCAGCTTTTCAATTTCTGCCTCCACCTGTGCCAGCTCCACTTGATAGGCGGTCAGTTTCGGATTGACTTTTTCCTCTCTGCCGTGGAGTATCTGAAAGTCTTTGAACTTTTCCTGCATGGCCGAGAAAATGAATTGCTCAAATTCTTCTTTGCGGATTTTCCCACAGCCCGGACAGCCTTTGTTTTCCGTCCGTTTGGTACAGCGGAAATATCCGGTGCTGTTTGGTACATGGGTGGCTTTCAGAGCATACCCACAATGCCCGCATTTGATTTTTCCAGCCAGCCAAGTGTTCTTCGGTTTCCGCCCCTGCTGGAAGGTGGTATTTGCCATAAGTTTTTTCCGGCATTTCAGCCATGTGTCAGAGGAAATGAGTGCTTCATGGGGAGCGATAACAAGTATCTGGTCTTTTAAGCACCTGTCCTTGTCCTCCTTCACATCCCGCCCCTGATAGAGATAGCAGCCGTTT
>OGXD01002602.1_pt1 | contig 10773 bp, 9 predicted proteins | sample 1576211 | NCBI WGS metagenome assembly OGXD01 (sample SAMEA3541470, study PRJEB24748) | human gut metagenome | biome: human gut; feature: human-associated habitat; material: faeces | place: China | collected 2012
GGCTAAAACAAAAATGGTGGGAGGAAGAAAGTTGAATATGATCCACTTTGCCGGATCTTCCAGAGGGTGTACAAAAAACATTGCCAGACTGATCGCAATAAAATGCAATATCCCTAATATTAGTACGATGTGTGCAGATACAATGGCTGATTCTGCACCTTGGGCAAACAGACGCTTGGAACAAACCTCCTTCTTCTTCAGGAAGTAATTGATAAACCTCTTTTTATGAAGAAGAAGGAGATACAGATTCGTCACGTTGTTACTCCGCAGGTAAGTCTGAGCGGGGCTCCCGGATTCAGTAAGTATTGGGAGGAATATACCGATTATAATGGCAATACTCAATATTATTCTCCTTTTACGGGACAACCTTTTGGAGTTCCATCACGCGAAGGTTCGGGAACGGTTAGTTTCTCGTTGTCCAACAATCTGGAAATGAAATATTATGATGCTAAAAAGGACACGCTTAAAAAGGTCAGTCTGATTGATGATTTGAGTGCGAATATGTCTTATAATATGGCGGCAAAGGAAAGACCTTGGAGTGATTTGAGTTTGAATATCCGTATGAAGCTGACCAAGAATTATACTTTCAATATGAACGCTTCATTTGCAACTTATGCCTACGCTTTCGATAAGAACGGTAATGTAGTGACCAGCAATCGTACGGAATGGTCTTATGGACGTTTCGGACGTTTCCAGGGGTATGGTTCTTCTTTCAACTATACCTTTAATAACGACACTTGGAAAAAGTGGTTCGGTCCGAAGGAAGACGCTGAACAGGATAAGAATAAGAAGGATTCTGAAGATGGAGACGGAGAAGATTCTGAAGGAGCGGAAGATGGAACTACGACCAAGAAGGTAGAGAAGGCGCAAGCCGACCCGGACGGTTATCAGGTATTCAAGATGCCTTGGTCTTTAAGTTTCAGTTATTCATTCAATATTCGTGAGGACAGGACTAAGCCTATCAACCGTTATTCAATGCGTTATCCGTTTACTTATACCCACAATATTAATATGAACGGAAATATAAAGATTTCCAATAACTGGTCGCTTTCATTCAATTCGGGTTATGACTTTCAGGCAAAAGAGATTACGCAGACTTCTTGTACGATCTCACGTGACCTGCACTGCTTTAACCTTTCTGCCAGCCTTTCACCATTCGGACGCTGGAAATACTACAATGTAACCATTCGTGCTAATGCAAGTATTCTTCAAGACTTGAAATATGAGCAGAGAAGCCAGACGCAAAGTAATATTCAGTGGTATTAATGAAGGAAATAAAGAATAGAGAATAAGTCCGGAAGGATAAGATATAAAAACGGCTGCATGATCTTTTGTGATGACGCAGCCGTTTTTCTTTATGTCTCAATCCGGTCTATCGGATTTGGTATTACCATATTATTTCCGTTTCTCCGTTTGCTTTCAGATAATCGTTTGCACGGCTGAAGTGTTTGTTGCCGAAGAAACCATTGTAGGCAGAAAGGGGAGAGGGATGAGCAGAGCTAAGTACCAGATGCTTGTTGCGGTCGATGAAAGCTCCTTTTCGTTGGGCATAAGCTCCCCACAGGATAAATACAAGATGTTCCCGTTCTTCTGCCAGTGCGCGGATAGCGGCATCTGTAAAAGCTTCCCATCCACGATTCTGATGAGAGCCTGCCTGATGAGCGCGTACAGTCAGAGTGGCGTTGAGCAATAATACTCCTTGCTCAGCCCAGCGAGTCAGGTTACCGGTAGTAGGAGCGTCTGTACCTATGTCTGCCTTTATCTCTTTAAAGATATTGACCAAAGAAGGAGGGAAGGGTACTCCGTCGTTTACAGAGAAACAGAGTCCATGTGCTTGCCCCGGTCCGTGGTACGGGTCTTGTCCGATGATTACTACCTTCACTTTGTCGAAAGGACAGAGGTTGAAGGCGTTGAAAATAAGTTTTCCCGGAGGGAAAATCTGATACTGGCTATATTCACTTTTTACGAATTCTGTCAGTGTGCGAAAGTAATCTTTTTCAAATTCAGGCTGTAAGTGTGTTTTCCAGCTTTCTTCTATTTGTACGTTCATAGCTATTATATAAGGTGTATATCAAGTTCTTCACATTCTTTACGCATATCTTCGGGCCAGATACTGGCTTGTATTTCTCCGATATGAGCTTTGCGAAGGTAAAACATACACAAACGGGATTGACCGATACCGCCACCGATAGATAGTGGAAGTGTGTCATCCATTAATCGTTTGTGGAAATAAAGTTTCAGTCTCTCTTCTTCGTTTTCTTCTTTGAGCTGGCGTTGTAGCGCTTCTTTGTCTACACGAACACCCATAGAGGACAGTTCGATGGAGCGTTGCAGTACATCATCCCAAAGTAAAAGGTCACCGTTCAGTCCCGGCAGGTTGTTCAGGCCGGTGGATGTGTAGTCATCATAGTCTGGTGCACGTCCGTCATGTTTTTTGCCGTCGCTTAGTTTGCAGCCGATACCGATGATAAATACGGCACCGTATTTTTGGCAGATGGCATGCTCACGGCATTTGGGTTCCAGGTTCGGATAGAGTTGGCGTAGTTCTTCCGAATGGATAAAATGTAATTTCTGAGGCAGACAAGGTTTGATCTGCGGATACATTTCATATACCATGTATTCTGTACGGATCATGGCAGCGTAGATACGATTTACGATCTCTTTCAGGAAATCTACGTTTCTGTCCTCGTTGGTGATGACACGTTCCCAGTCCCATTGGTCTACATAGAGCGAATGGAGGTTTCCGAGTTCTTCATCAGAACGGATGGCGTTCATGTCGGTATAGATACCGTATCCCGGTTCGATATTGTAATCGGCGAGAGTTAATCTTTTCCATTTGGCTAATGAATGAACGACTTCTGCTTGTGCGTCACCTAAATCCTTGATAGGGAATGAAACAGGACGTTCTATACCATTCAAGTCGTCATTGATACCCATTCCTTTCAGTACGAAAAGAGGGGCTGTCACGCGTCTGAGGCGTAATTCGGATGACAAGTTTAACTGGAAGAACTCTTTTATTTGTTTGATTCCCAACTCTGTTTGTTTTAAGTCGAGTAACGGTTTATAGTTCTTTGGTTTTATCAAGTAACTCATAGGATTGTTGATTGTTAATTGTCGGCAAAGATAGGAATAATATTAATATCTGTATTGGATATTCTCTAAAAGATTGTCAAATTGATAAAGTATATGCTCTAAAGCATTTCAAAATAACAGAATGTTAAGGGGCAATACTGACTTAAGAACTATAAAAAAAGATGAATCATTAGGAAGATGAGAAGATTTTTTATACTTTTGTCATCGCATTTAGGAAATGGCCCCGTAGCTTAGTGAATAGAGCGTCAGATTCCGGTTCTGAAGGTCGTGCGTTTGAATCGCACCGGGGTCACATGAAAATCCCTTGATAATCAGCAGTTATCAAGGGATTATTGTTTTTATATGACTTTTATCCTAGCTTCTCGATACCTGCAATCCTTTATCGGAAAGCGTCATTTCAACAAAGCGTGCACGCGGATTAGGAGCCTGTTCGGTCAATATCCGACGGATGCATCCGGCCGCTTGCGGATCTTTAGCCACCATATATAAGTAACCGCCACCTCCTGCACCGGGCAATTTATATCCCAGCGTATAATCTTTGATTTGTTCGATAATGGCTGCTACTGCCGGTGGATTCGTGCCACTGTCCAATGCTTGGTTTTGTATCCAGCTTTTGCCGACAAGATTGCCGAAAGTTTCGAAATTACCTCGCAGGATAGCTTCGCTCATATCCATCGCATGGGCTTTCATTTCTGCTAATAAACTAAGATGCACTCCGGAGTTAAGGAACATGGAACTGACAATTTCAGCCAAGATTCCTTTGGCTGTACGGGTGATTCCAGTATAATAAAGCAGATGGCAATCCCGATATTCCGGCTGCACAAAGAGCTGGTCGGGTAACCACCGTACTAACGGATGTTGTTCAAAGCCGGATTCGGATTGCAACAATTTTACGCCGGGGAATACGCCACCGTATTGATCCTGCCATCCGCCGCCGGTGGTGAGCAATTGTTCCAATACCAGTGTATAGTTGCAGATGTCGTTCCTATCCCATGCCAGTCCGCAAAAATCATTGATAGCTCCGAGTACGGTAGATGCAAGAATAGAACTGGTACCTAGTCCCGAACCTGCCGGAATGGCGGCCAGTAAAGTGATTTCCAGTCCTGAACCGAACGCTTTCAGATGTTCTTCCAATGACGCATGAGATTCCGCCGCAAATAATGGGGCAAATCCTGCCAGGGTAAGTGCTGCCTTTGGTATGGAGAAAGGCGAACCGACTTTCTTGTAATCCTGCAATTCCTCATAACTTCGGATAACCTCCACAGCTCCCATATCAATGGAACGAAGTACGATATGGAACTCGTGACATGGTTTGACGTATACCTGTAGCGGCGGCTGCCCATTCAACTCAATCGCCAGATTGACTACACTTCCTCCCGAATAGAGAGAGTAGGGAGGTGTATCTGTCCATCCTCCTGCAACGTCAATGCGCACCGGACTACGCCCCCATACGATCTGATCCGAATAAACATTGAGTTTAGGATAGTTCTTTTTTCCGGCAACGGCTTCCAGTAATCCGTCACGGAGTAGCTGGAACGCGGCTTGTTCTTCTTTGCAGCCTTCATTGCCTTGCAGCTTCAGGATACGTGCCCGAAGCATACGGTTATGTATACGCACCATGGGTGCGGCATCCTCTTTCAAGACAGCGGGAACATCCAGATTGAGCCGGACAAATTCATTGGCTGCGTCTTGCAAGTCAAGCTGATAGAATACACTCTTCTCATAATTGGCGGACAATCCTTTCCAGTTATCCCTGCGGAAAGCGCTGCGCTGTGCGTAAAGACGTTCCAGGTTCGCTTGTGCCGATATCTCGTCAGCGGATAGTTTTTCAGCTCTCAGCCATAACTCTTTTCCTTGTTTTAGTTGTGGCTCAGCTGTCATCCAGCGTATTAAAATACCCAGTTCTTCGATGGAAGTCGTTACGGGGAAAACAGGAGCAGCTTGCAGATCATCTGTACGTCCTTTTATGTCTTCCAGCCCAATCTCTCTTTCCTTCATCCACTGTGTGAAAGAGTTCCCCAAGTAGGTGGTCGAGTCATTACTTAAATCACCTTTGAAAACATCATCCAGCCCATAAGGCCGTGCGACAAAGGCTGCGTCTCCCATAGGAACGATGTCGATGCAGACTCCGTCCGGCAGGTTTATATTCCAATGGTTTTCGGGAACTCCTGTAATAATCTGTCGTGAACCTAATTTCCATCCTTCTCCTACGTGGCTGTTCTCAATCCATAAATTGGCGTTCTCTGCAGATAACTTCACTTGGGTAAACGAGTTTTGTATAAAGATGGCAGGATTCGGTTTTACTTTCCGGTGCATGATACGCCTTTGGTCACGCACTTTGTCCTGTATGGCGAGTGTGGAAGAAATCAGTTCCCGACTCGTTCCGAAATGATAAAACTCTCCGCTGGGTAAAGACAGGATTGCTACCGAAAGTTTGTTTACTTCGTCGTCTGTCGTTTGGGGATGCTCTCCCAGTGCCAGGCCATAATCCGAATATAAATCGTAGTAGCTGATATCATTCGTGCCTTCTTTCAATGACCGTTTCATCAATACCTCAACGGCACGGTCACTTAATATCCATATACCGATATCCATCAGGAAAAGATGGGTCTTTGATAATCCTTCCAATTCCTCTAAAGAAGGTTTCTGCAACATGAAGTCGAGCACTTCCGGCTTCTTGCGGTCCGATACGAATACTCCGTGGTGAGTAGCCAGTGAAGGATTCACCCATAAACCATAACATACGACATCTACTTCCGGGATGTCTTGCAGCGGTTTTTCCGAACGGATATATACGTCTCCGCTGGCTATCAGCGTGTTCAAGCCTTTCGGAGCCTGCTTCATGATTCTTTCGTATAGCGGAAGTTGCAGCGACAGCAGATTCTGTCCCAGCTTTTGTCCTCTCTCCCAACTGAAAACCGGTATGGGAGTCAGTATTTTGCCCGAAGGAGCATAGCCGGGCAAGCGGCGGCTTTGTCCTCCCGCATGCAGCAAAATCTTTTTTTCGTTTCCAATCCATTTGCTGAAAGTCTCTTCCGGTGCAAAAGCCTGATGGCAGGCCTGCAACAGCCAGGTCGTTCCTCCTCCGGAGCCTAACTTGCTGCCTACAGGGTCTGATGTACAAAACCAGTCAGTATGATTCACTTCTTCCAGTTGATGAAAACTGTCAATTAAGTTGGGAGGTAAGGATAATAACTTTTGCATAGTAGAATCGGTATTTATAGGTTTATAACATGATTGTATCCCAGCTATCGCAGAGTGCCTGCATAGAAGGAAACAGCAGATCGGCTCCGGCATCCAGCAACACCTGTCCGTCCAACGGACCAGTATTGACCGCGATTGTGAAAATTCCGGCTTTATGTCCTGCTTCCACGCCCAATGGGGCATTTTCGATAACGATTGCTTCGTCAGCTTTGAACCCTCCTTTTCTTAATGCCATCAGATAAGGTTCTGGATTAGGTTTGCCATATTTCACGTCAAAAGCGGTCACCATTAGCTCTTTATGAAACATTCCCGGAAAATTGTGTTCCAGACGTTCCAACAAAGAAAGCTGTCCCGAACCAGTGACTACCATAGGAGTCAGCCCTTCACTCTTTACTTTCTGCAAAAGTTCCCATGCGCCGGGCATACGTTCTGCTTCCGGATAAGAATTGAACAGGATACTTTTTTCGTGATATATACTTTCTATTTCCTCTTGCGTGGCCTCTTTTCCTAATTCACGTTGAAATACGATATTGATAGTCGATGCCCCCGTGCGTCCTTCGTGCATATATGCTTCTTCCCGGCTCAGATCAAGGCCGTGAGTTTTCATGACTTGATGCCATGCTTCGGAGTGATAGGGCATGGAGTTAAAGAGCACGCCGTCCATATCGAACAGGACGGCTTTCAGTTTCTTTCTCATAATTGGGTTAGATGGAATCTGTTTGATATTTATTCTTTTTTCAGCATATCTTTCAGTTCAGGCACGGTGATCACTACATCATGCTGAGCTTCCGATTGTTTGCCGATATATCTGTAGACTATATTTCTGTCACAATTCACACAACTTTTGATAAACAGTTGGGTAGCAAGATCGGTCTGATTGCCTAATGTTTCGATAATACCTTGTTTCACCTCTGCGGCATTTGCTTTAATCTGGTTCATATCACACAGATCTTCGTCAACACGACAGATATAAATCACTGCTTCATCGCTGAGTTCGATTTTCTCGATCAGAACGTCCTCACTTGCCTGTATCGGGAACTGTAAGTTTGCCATCTGTACCTGCGTTTCCAGTTTAGCCAGGTCGCTTTCGGTGGTGTCGACATCCTTATTGAGAATTTCCTTAATTTCATCTGTTGTCAGTTCGCAGACTACCTGCTCTCCCGAATCTTTACCTATATATATCATTTGCAGGCCCGCTTTACATTTTACAACAAGGTCCAGCAATGACTTTACTTCTTTATTCGGATTCTGGAACATGATTTTCAGGGAAGTCTTCATGCTTTCCGGATTTTTCTGTAGAGTCTTGATGTTGGCAGCCTCTTCGTTCAGATAAAAGGTATACACTACGTTCTCTCCATCATAGACGATGCTGGTGATTTTTCCGGTCTCTCCCATGTCTATCGGACATTGTTTGTTGGCAGCCTCGATGCCTGCTTTGAGTTTGATTTCCTGACAACCGGTGGTTAACATCATCAGTAGTGACAAGCTGATAAACAATATCACTGCATTCGGTCTTCTTACTAATTTTTCCATTGTTCTTTTATTTAGAATTCATTTATTCTTGGGATAAAAAGAGATATACGAAGCAAAGATAGTCATAAAAAATGAGAGATATAACAGAATGGAGGAGATAGTTGCTGGTTGTGTTTTGGATGATAAATCGTATGATAATTTGTCGTTTAGAAGATAATATGTATTTTTGTAGCATGATAAAACTAGTCAATAGCATGAAAAAGAAAGTATTGTTTCTGCTGCCATTGTTTCTGGGTGCTTGTTCGGATAGCGGAGAAAGCCCTGTTATCACGATAGAAAAGCTATATGTGAAAGTAGATCAAGGCGATGGAGAAACCATCCGCGAAGACTATGCAAACCGGATGAGTGAAATGCCTGCTTTGAAAGTGGGAGATAAGGTGGATGCGTTTTTGATCTTGGACGGCAATGGAGCCGAACTGAAATCTTTCCAGCTTCAGAATGGGGAAGAGATGAAGACTGAGCTCCGTTATGAAAAGACAGAAGTCACTACCGAAGGAAATCTGACAGACGAAGAAAAAGGGCAGTTGCGCTTCAAAGATGGCGTGACAAAGACTAAGGTGCTGGTTCATGCCACTATTGAGCATGTAGATAAAAATGGTGATGTACAATTATCTTTTTATCTCTCTTCAAAAGCGGAGTGTGAAGGAGCGCAGGAAGTGATTGACTTGAAAACAGAAGTCGTTGAGAATGAATGAATCCTGAAAGGGAGTGAGTCACTTTAACGTAACGAAGGAAATATAATAAAAAGAAGCGGTCTCCGGAGAGGCCGCTTCTTTTTATTGTCAGTTATTGGATATTACAGTTTAGCCTGAATAGCCTTTGATTCTTCTTCATATCCCGGTTTGTTCAGCAAAGCAAACATATTTTTCTTGTATGCTTCCACGCCCGGTTGGTTGAAAGGATTCACGCCCAACAGATAGCCGCTGATGCCGCAAGCTTTTTCGAAGAAGTAGATCAGTTGTCCCAAGTAGTATTCGTTCAGTACAGGAACACTGACACGCAAGTTGGGTACACCTCCGTCTACATGTGCCAACTGTGTTCCCAGTTCAGCCATCTTGTTTACTTCATCAACACGTTTTCCTGCCAGGAAGTTCAAACCGTCGAGGTTTTCATCATCTGCCGGTACGTGCAGTTCATGGTTAGGAGTTTCTACCGAAACCACAGTTTCGAAGATTGTGCGTTCTCCTTCTTGAATCCATTGTCCCATAGAGTGCAGGTCGGTAGAAAAGTCAACAGATGCGGGGAAAATACCCTTGTTGTCTTTACCTTCGGATTCTCCGTAAAGCTGTTTCCACCATTCACTTACGTAGTGCAGTTTCGGGCAGAAGTTGACAAGGATTTCAATCTTCTTGCCTTGTCTGTACAGTTCGTTGCGGGTAGCAGCGTAGATAGCCGCAGGGTTTTCTGCAAACGGAACGTCAGAACCGCATGCCTTTTCCATATCGGCAGCACCGGCAACCAGTTTGTCGATGTCGAATCCGGCAACTGCGATCGGCAGCAAACCAACCGGAGTGAGCACAGAGAAACGTCCGCCTACGTTGTCCGGAATGATAAATGTCTTGTATCCTTCTTTGTCGGCAGTCACACGTGCAGCACCTTTCTTGGCGTCTGTCACGGCAACGATGACTTTCTTGGCGGTTTCTTTGCCGCGTTGGTCTTCACATTGCTTTTTCAGCAGACGGAAAGCAAGAGCGGTTTCGGTAGTCGTTCCCGATTTGGAGATATTGATAACGCCGAATTTCTTGTCTTTCAGATATTCGGTCAGTTCATACAGATAGTCTTCGCTGATGTTATGTCCGGCATAGATCATGACAGGAGCAGTTTTCTTGTCCTGCAACCATGTGAAACTGTTAGACAGCGCTTCGATTACGGCACGTGCGCCCAGATAGCTGCCACCGATACCTGCTACGATCACTACTTCGCAGTTGTCTCTTAATACTTTTGCAGTAGCGTTCAGGTCAGCCAGATGCTCTTTGCTGATGGACGAAGGCAGATGTAACCATCCCAGGAAGTCGTTACCTTCTCCTGTTCCTTTTTCCAGCATTTCCTGTGCAGCTTTTACCTCGGCTTCATAAGCAGAAACCTTTTCTTTGGAGATGAATCCAAATGTTTTTTCAATGTTCAAGCTAATCATATCTATCAATTTTAAGTAATATGTAATAGGTAATAAGTAATAGGTATTAAGTAATAAGTATTATGCATGAGACGTAAAGCTTAGGTGGCTACGGTTAATACCTAATACTTATTACCTATTTTTCTCATCTAAAAGAATCAGTCAGCAATTTGATCTCTATCATGGGTGAGATGCGTTCATACAAGATATTGTATACGGCATCCAGTATCGGCATGTTGACGTGGTGATGCTTGTTGATCTCTTTGATGCACTTCGTGCCGTAGTATCCTTCCGCGATCATTTCCATTTCAATCTGCGCACTTTTAACGGAATATCCCTTGCCTATCATCGAACCGAACGTGCGGTTACGGCTGAAGTTGGAGTATCCTGTCACCAATAAGTCTCCTAAATAAACAGAATCATCTACATTTCTGTTCAGGGGATGTACTGTATTCAGGAAGCGGTTCATTTCCTGAATCGCATTGGATATCAGTACTGCCTGGAAGTTATCGCCGTATTTCAGTCCGCTGCAGATGCCGGCGGCAATGGCGTATACATTTTTAAGCACCGAACTGTATTCGATGCCGGCTACGTCGTCGCTGACGGAAGTCTTGATGAAGCTGCTTCCCAGACGGCGGGCGAAGATGCGCGCTTTGTCCTTGTCCGGGCAGGCGATGGTCAGATAAGAGAGGCGTTCCAGCGCTACTTCTTCTGCGTGGCAGGGACCTGCCAGTACTGCGATGTTTTCCAAAGTACAGACTCCGGAATATCTGTTGGTGGACGGCTATAACATCATTTTTGCCTGGCCGGATCTGAAAGAGCTGGCCCAG
>OGXD01002609.1_pt1 | contig 10763 bp, 9 predicted proteins | sample 1576211 | NCBI WGS metagenome assembly OGXD01 (sample SAMEA3541470, study PRJEB24748) | human gut metagenome | biome: human gut; feature: human-associated habitat; material: faeces | place: China | collected 2012
TACTGATTGATGAACTTGATCTGCATATGCACCCTGCGTGGCAGAGGAAAATACTGTCTGTGCTTCGGAAACTTTTTCCGAATATTCAGTTCTTGATTACAACGCACTCTCCGCAGATTCTTGGAGAAGTGGATAGAAGCTATAACTTGTTCATGCTTGAAAAAAATGCAACTGGCGAAAGTGAGCTACACGATCGTTATCTATACGGTAAGGATTCTGACAGCATTCTTCGTGCGGATATGAATGTTACTGTTCGCACATCCGAAGCTGAAGAATTGTTTGAAAGGTTTTATCATGCTCTTGACCAAGATGATTACACGGCTGCGGAAACCGTTCTCGACGAGATGAATTCTAAACTGGGTGATGACCCTGAAATTGTGAAGTGTCGTACACAGTTGGATTTCAGCCGTATGTGAGGAAACATATGATATACATTGTGAAAAAACACGAGCCAAGGGAATTAACGGAATACCGTGAAAGCGAATCAAGCACTGGTGTACGACCGACTTATGATTCCATGAGTAGCGACCTGCATGAGTATGTTTTGTCAAAGTTGGTGGAAGAACAGGGAGGACTGTGCGCATACTGTATGTGCAGAATTCCCGAAACCGACAAAAAAACAGGAAGTACATTGAAGTGTACGATTGAGCATATTGAACCTCAGAGCCTGACGAGGGGCACTGAAAACTTGAAGAAGGAATTGGAGTACAGTAACTTCCTTGCAGTATGCTCAGGAAATGAAAACCGAGGGGCTTTATGCTGCGATAAATCAAGAGGAAACAAAAAACTTTTTTTGACACCATTAAATCCTGAGTGCAATCATTTGATACAATACTCTCTCAGCGGTAAGATACAGGCTGCCGAAACGATACCTGATAAGGAGGACAGAAAAGAACTCGATTATGAACTAAATGATATTCTGAACCTAAACGATGGTAAGGATTTGAAAGCCAAGAGAAAAAGTGCTCTTGATGGTATGCTGTCAGTATTGCAAAAGCAGCATAAAGATCAAGATGTTGAAGAATGCAGAAGAAAGTTAAGAGAGCTGGAAACACCTAGAGGTCAAAAAGTTGAATACGTCGGGATTTTAATATTTTGGCTAAAGAAGCATATTCAACATCTTGAAAGCAGAGGATAATAGTTGAAATAGGCCGGACTCCTACGGCAAAATCATACATTTTCTAAACGAACAGGACTGCCTCACAAGATATTGTGGAGCAGTCCTGTCTGTTTAGTATGTAATGGTCATTGCACCTTCGTGACATTCCTGCGCATAGGTGCGGAGAAGTTCAAGATGCTTGGGAGATTTTCTGGCGATAGCCGTTGCGCGGTTGCCTGCCATAAACTCGATGATGGACAATCTTGGGACAAGGAGCTTCCCTCGAATCTGAAAGCCAACGAGGATTTTCTGGTTGCACCATCTCTGGATGCTCTGTGCGGAGTAGCCGGTCAGTTCGGTTACATCAGAGGTAGTCAGAAGATTGTCATAGTCGGCGGCAAGCCGTTCCCACTCTTTGTACAGCCCGGTCTTTTCCGGCTCTGTAAAATGGAACCGGATAATTTCGGTGGTTGACCTGCGGCGTTTTGCCTTGCCGCTGTTCCCGATGTACAGTCCCTTGGGAGCTTTGTACTTGTCGGGATTGTCCTCACGGTCGCACAGGAAGGTAACGACATCGCGGGTTTGAATCGTATAGCGGCGGGTCTTTTTTCCGGAATCGTGGCAAGGCACAAGTCCCGAATCCAGAAGGTATTTTGCGTGACGCTTGCTGATGTGAGCAATGCGGTAGAACTGGTCTTTTGTCATGCTGTCCGGGTACTGTTCAAGAATTTTATAGCACTCCAACAGGGTCGTCATTTTTATCCATCCTTTGCTGCTTGGTTTTTCGTCAGCGGCAGAAGCAACATATTTCATGGATGGATGATAGTCTTCTGGAATCTCTCTCGCTCGTTCTCTCCAACGGGCGGGAAATCTCTCCTAATTCTCTCTTTTGGGCGGATTTTTCGCACTTTTTTCAAGTGGGTTCAAATCCGCATGAAGCCTAGATCTTTCGGACTTTGATGAAATTTTGAGCGTAATCTCGATGGTTTGTATCTTCCGGTAAAGTCGGATAACTTCCACTATGTTCCACTGAGTACTGCGAAGCGGGTAAAACTCGAAATGCGATAGGCCGGGAGACCGGTGCCAGGGTTCGACTCCCTGATGCTCCGCCAAAAACGCCGCAGGACGATGAGTTCTGCGGCGTTTTTCATTGCATATTTTACTTTCCCGCCAGCAATACCGCCAGCACAGCCTTCTGGACATGCAGTCGATTTTCTGCCTCGGTGAAGATCTCGTCGGCGTGGGCCTCGAAGACGGCAGTAGAGATCTCCTCGCCGCGGTGAGCGGGCAGGCAGTGGAGCACCATGCAGTCCGGCTTTGCGGCTTTCAGGAGGCCGCTGGTGAGCTGGAAGCCTGCAAAGTCCCGCAGACGGCTCTCGCTCTCGGAGGTGCCGGGGGCAGCGGTATTCCAGACAGCCGTCACCACCACATCGGCGTCCTTGACGCCTTCGGCGGGGTCTTCCAGCAGGCGGAACGCACTGCCGTACTTATGGGCGAACATCAGCACATCTGCCGCCGGGCGGTAACCGTGGGGGCAGACGCAGTCTACCTTCATGCCGGAGAGCAGGCCGCCCACGATGAGGCTGTTGGCCATATTGCTGCCGTCGCCGACGAAGCAGAGCTTCTGGCCCGCCAGCGCACCCCGGCGCTCCCGGATGGTCATGAGGTCGGCCAGCACCTGACAGGGGTGAGCATAGTCCGTCAGGCCATTGATGACGGGGACGCCCGCAAACTCAGCGAACTCTTCCAAATCGCTCTGGCGGTAGGTGCGCCAGACAACGCAGTCATAATAGCGGCCCAGCACCCGGGCGGTATCCTTGAGCGGCTCGCCGCGGCCGGACTGCAGCTCGGTGGCGGCATTCATGTAGTTGCCGAGGCCGCCCAGCTGGTAGACACCCACCTCGAAGCTGGTGCGGGTACGGGTGGAATTTTTCGAGAACATCAGCGCGACGCTCTTGCCCTTGAGCAGAGGTTCGGTGCCTCCGGCCTTCTGCTGCGCTTTCAGCTCATCGGCCACATCAAGGATGTGGGCCACCTCGTCAGGGGTGAGGTCGCTCATTTTCAGCAGATGCTTCATGCCTGCTCCTCCGTTTTGCTGGGGTCCATCTCCGCGAGGACGCTGCCCAGAATATCCAGCGCCATCTCCACATTGTGGGCGGTCAGAGTCAGCGGCGGCAGCAGGCGGAGGCGGGTCTTTGCGGTAAGCACCAGCAGGCCCTTTTCGCGGCAGGCGGCCAGCACGTCAGCGGCCTTGATGCCCTCGAGGAACTCGATGCCGACCATCAGGCCGATGCCCGAGAGGCTCTTGACGCGGGGCAGCTTTTCCAGACCGGTGCGCAGCTGGACGGCCCGCTCGTTGACGTTGGCGAGGAAGCTGGCGTCCATCCGGTCCACGACGACATTCGCACCGGCGCAGACCACCGGGTTTCCGCCGAACGTGGAGCCGTGGCTGCTGGGTCCCATACCGGCAGCGACTTTCTCATTCATCAGGACAGCGCCAATCGGCAGACCGCCGCCCAGACCCTTGGCCAGCGTGACGACGTCGGGCTGGAGGTTATAGTGCTCGCAGCACAGGAAGGTGCCGGTGCGGCCCACGCCGGTCTGCACCTCGTCCACGATGAGGACGAGGTCTTTTTCGTCGCAGAGGGCGCGGACAGCCTGCACATACTCGGGTTCCAGCGCCACAACACCGCCCTCGCCCTGTACCAGCTCCAGCATGACAGCGCAGGTGTGGCGGTCCACCATCTCGGTCAGGGCGTCGATGTCGCCGGCCTTGACGTACTGGAAGCCCTCGTTGAAGGGGCCGAAGTAGTTGTGGAACACGCCCTGTCCGGTGGCGGTCAGGGTAGCAATGGTACGGCCATGGAAGCTGTTGACCAGCGTGATGACATTGTAGCGGTCAGCACCGTATTTGTCGAAGCTGTACTTGCGGGCGGCCTTGATGGCACCCTCATTGGCCTCTGCGCCTGAGTTGCCGAAGAACACCTTGCTCATACCGGTGCGCTTGCAGAGCTTTTTGGCCAGCTTGCCGCAGGGGGCGGTATAGTAGAGGTTGGAGGTGTGCTGCAGCTTGTGTGCCTGCTCGGAGACGGCCTCGGCCCAGGTCATATCGCAGTAGCCCAGGCTGTTGACGCCGATGCCGCTGGTGAAGTCGAGGTACTTCTGCCCCTCGGGGCCTTCGGCATAGAGGCCGTGGCCCTTCTCGAGGGCGATGGGGTTGCGTGCGTAGGTATGCAGGACATACTCGTTGTCCCGCTTGATGACTTTTTCGGAATCCATAATATCTACCTCCTGACGGTGGAGCCACATACTTTCCCTCTTTGCCAAAGGCTCCCCTACAAGGGGAGCTGGCGCGAAGAGCCTGAGAGGTTGTACGAAGGAGAGCCTAGCCGTGAATCGCAGCGAGGCTAAACCTCTCCGTCACGGCTGGCGGCGGTCATCGCTGTTGCCTACCGAGGGGAGGCCTTGGCATATCGGAAAGTTTTCTTATCAACTATTATAGGGTACTCCGGCGCATCGCGCAACCCTTATTCGTGATGGCTGCGGCGATAGAAGCGGGTACCGGAGCCACGGTCGGAGAACAGCTCCAGCAGGATGGAGTGCGGCACGCGGCCATCAATGATGACAGCCTCGTGGACGCCCTGATAGATCGCATCGGCCATGCCGCCGATCTTGGGGATCATGCCGCCCGCGATAATGCCGGCGGACTTGTAGCCCTCGATCTCGGAGACCTCCACCTCGGGGATGAGGGTGGATTCATCTTCCTTATCCCGCAGCAGGCCCGCAATATCAGTCATGGAGACGAGTTTTTCGGCCTTGAGCGCGATAGCGATCTGTGCGGCGGCGGTGTCAGCGTTGACGTTATACGCCTGGCCCAGGTCGTCCATGCCCACCGTTGCAATAACGGGGATATAGCCGCTGTCCAGCAGACTGGAGATCAGCGTCGGGTCCACGTGGACGATCTCTCCCACATGGCCCAGCTGAGGGTCAAGCTCGGTGCAGCGGAGCATCTGGCCGTCCATGCCGCAGAGGCCGACGCCGCGGCCCCGCAGCTTTGCCACGAGGTCTTTGTTCACCTTACCGGCCAACACCTGCTGGACGATCTCCATGGTGGCGTCGTCGGTGACGCGCAGGCCGCCCGCAAAGTGGCTCTCGACGCCCACTTTTTTGAGCATCTCATTGATGGCAGGGCCGCCGCCGTGTACCAGAACCACCCGCACGCCCAGCAGGGTCAGGGTGACAAGGTCGTTCATGACCGCGTTTTTCAGCGTCTCGTTGATCATGGCGTTGCCGCCGTATTTGATGACCATGGTCTTGCCGTGGTACTTCTGGATATAAGGGGTCGCCTCCGAGAAAAGGAGGGCCATTTCTTCGTTTTTCATTGCTGTTCTCCTTCTCAGGTGCGGTAATCGCCGTTGATTTTCACATAGTCATAGGTCAGATCGCAGCCCCATGCCTTGGCGCTGGCGTCACCGGTCCCCATATCCACCTTGACCAGAATATCGTGCTCGGCCAGGACCTTTGCGGCCTCGTCCTCGCTGTAGGGGTGGTAGGCGGCGTTCTCGCAGACGTAGACCTCACCGGCCTTGCTGGACAGCCAGACGCAGACCTTATCGATCGAGAAGTCACCGGGAGTGTAGCCGATGGCGCAGAGGATGCGGCCCCAGTTGGCGTCGCGGCCAAAGACAGCGGCCTTGAAGAGGTTGGAGCAGACCACGCTGCGGCTGACGGCGCGGGCCGTCTTGAGGTCGGGGGCGTGGGTGACTTCGCAGGTGATGAGGTGGGTCGCGCCCTCGCCGTCACCGGCGTGCTCAGCGCACATATGCTCGGCGATGGCGGTCAGTGCGGCCACAAAGGCGTCGTAGTCGGCGTTCTCCTCGGTGATCTCCGGGTTGCCCGCAAGGCCGGAGGCCATGATGATCAGGGTATCGTTGGTGGAAGTGTCCAGATCGACGCTCATCTGGTTGTAGGTCCCGGGGACGACGGTCTTGAGGGCCTTTTCCAGCAGGGCGGGGGAGACGGCGGCGTCGGTGGTGTAGAATGCCAGCATGGTGGCCATGTTGGGGGCGATCATGCCGCTGCCCTTGCCGATGGCGCCCACCGTGCAGATCTTGCCGCCCAGCTCAAACTGGATGGCATATTCCTTCTTGTGAGTATCGGTGGTCATGATGGCCGTCGCCGCGTCGGTGCTGCCCTGTGCGTCAGCCGCCAGCTTGGCGGCGGCGGCAGGGATGCCACGGGCAAACGGGTCGATGACCATCGGCTGGCCGATAACGCCGGTAGAAGAGGGCAGGACATCCTTTGCGTCGATGTTCAGCGCCTTGCCCACCAGCTCACAGCATTCCTCCGCCAGTGCCACGCCGTTGGCGGCGCAGGTGTTGGCGTTGCCGCTGTTGACCACGATGGCCTGTGCATAGCCGTCCGTCAGGTGGGCACGGTCTACCTTGATGGGTGCGCCGCAGACCTTGTTGGTGGTGTAAACACCGGCGGCGGCGCAGCGGACGTCGGCCTTGATGAGCGCCAGATCGTACTTTTCACTGTGATTTGCCCGGATGCCGCAATGGACACCGGCTGCTGCAAAACCCTTGGGCGCGCAGATGCCGCCCGCAACTTCTTTATACTGCATCTGAAAATCCCCCTAATTTCAAACCTCTCAGTCTCGCTTCGCTCGACAGAGAGGTTACTCTAATCCTTCCGTCTCGTCCATCCCCAGCATCAGATTCATGCACTGGATGGCCGCACCGGAAGAGCCTTTGCCCAGATTGTCGAACAGGGACACCAGCATCATCTGGTCGCCCGCTGCGTTGACGGTCATGTACAGCTCCATCCTGTCGCTGCCGGACAGGGCGTTGGAGTACAGACCATTCTCGGGAAGCGGCTCGTTGAGGGCGTGGACGGAAACGGTCGCGCCCTCCTTGTAATAGTCCGCAATGCCTGCGGCCACCGCCTCGGCGCTGGTGCCAGCCAGCTTGAGGTCCAGCGGAACGAGGACCTGCATCCCGCTGTAATAATCGCACACCACCGGCACAAAGGCAGGGGTGTGGGCGAGGCCGCTGATCTTCTGCATCTCGGGCAGATGCTTATGAGCGAGGCCCAGACCGTAGCTCTTGGGCGCATCCAGCTTGCTGTGAGCCGGACGGTCGGCGCTCTCGTACTCGGCTATCATCTTCTTGCCGCCGCCGGAGTAGCCCGAAATGCCGGTGCAGCTGAACGGATAGTCTGCCGGGGCCAGCCCCAGCTCCACCAGAGGCCGCGCGATGCTGATAAAGCCGCTGGCATAGCAGCCGGGGACCGCCACACGATACGAATTTTTGATCTTCTCTTTCTGGCCCTTCAGCTCCGGGAAGCCGTAGTCCCAGGCCGTGTCGGTGCGGAAGGCCGTGGAGGTATCCAGCACCTTGACGTCCGGGCGGAGCAGAGGCATGACCTCTTTGGAGGCCGCATCGGGCAGGCAGAGGAAGGCAAGGTCGGCGGAGTTGATGACCTTCGCCCGCTCGTTCACATCCTTGCGGCCCTCAGCCGAGATGCCCAGCAGCTCGATGTCAGGCCGGGCGGCCAGACGGTCGGCAATGCGCAGACCGGTGGTGCCGGAAGAACCGTCGATAAAGACTTTTACGCTCATGCGTTTGCCGCCTCCCATGCGCCGAGCTGGGCGCTTGCCAGCTCGATCTGCTTTTTGACGCTGGCCTCGCTGGGACCGCCGTAGCTGGTGCGGCCCTCGCAGCACTTGATGAGGTCGATGGCGTCGTAGATGTCGTTTTCGAACAGAGCGCTGTAGCCCTTGAACTCATCGAGGGTCAGCTCTTCGAGGGTCTTATCCTTGCTGATGCAGTCGGAGACCATGCAGCCGGTGAGCTTGTAGGCGTCGCGGAAGGGCATCCCCTTCTTGGTCAGATAATCGGCGCAGTCGGTGGCGTTGATGAAACCCTTGGCAGCGGCCCGGCGCATATTGGCGGGCAGGGTCTTCATGGTGTCCAGCATCGGGGTCACGGTCTTGAGGCAGAGTTCCAGCGTATCGACGGCGTCGAAGATGGCCTCTTTGTCCTCCTGCATATCCTTGTTGTAAGCGAGAGGGATGCCCTTCATCATGACCAGCAGGGTGTTCAGATCGCCGTAGACGCGGCCCGTCTTGCCGCGGATGAGCTCGGTGACGTCAGGGTTCTTCTTCTGGGGCATGATGGACGAGCCGGTGGTGAAGGCATCATCCAGCTCGATGAACTTGAACTCCCAGCTGCACCAGAGGATGATCTCTTCGGACAGGCGGGACAGATGCATCATGCAGATGGAGATGGCGTTTGCCAGCTCGATGCAGAAGTCACGGTCGGACACACCGTCAAGGCTGTTGGGGCAGGGCGCCGCAAAGCCCAGCTTCTCGGCGGTGAACTGACGGTCCAGCGGGTAGGTCGTACCGGCCAGAGCGCCGGAGCCCAGCGGACACTGGGCGTCCATCCGGGCGGTGGCGTCCTCGAAGCGCTGCAGATCGCGCAGCAGCATCCATGCATAGGCCATCAGGGCGTGGCCGAAGGTGATGGGCTGGGCGCGCTGCAGGTGGGTGTAACCGGGCATGACGGCGGTGGTGTTCTCGGCGGCCTTCTTGCAGATGACCTTGACCAGCTCCACGATGTAAGCCTGCAGGGTGTGGCTGTAGTCCCGCAGAGTCAGGCGGATGTCCAGCGCCACCTGGTCGTTCCGGCTGCGGCCGGTGTGCAGGCGTTTGCCGGCGTCGCCGATGCGGGCGGTGAGGGTCTGCTCCACGAAGGTATGGACGTCCTCGGCGTTGGGGTCGATGGTGAGGGTGCCGGAGGCCAGGTCATCCGCGATGGAGGCCAGACCGCTCAGAATATCTTCGCAGTCCTTCTCGGAGATGATGCCCTGCTTTGCCAGCATGGCGGCGTGGACGCCGCTGCCGCGCATATCCTGCGCGATCATCCGCTGGTCGAAGCGGATGGAAGAGTTGAAGTCGTTGACGCGGGAATCGACCGCCTTGGAGAAACGGCCCTTCCAAAGTTGTTCTGCCATAAAAGAAACTCCTCTATAGAAACGGCAAAGCCGCCGCAGGGGAAAAAGCTCCCGCGGCGGTGCCGCCAGCAATGATGCCGGTAATTTGAGCCTTCAGCGTGAAAGTGTAAAAAACACGCCAAAGGGGATGGTAAGCAGGTTATTCCTTGACCTCGGGCCAGTTCTTGGACAGCTTTGCGCGCTCCTTGATGGACAGGCCGAAGAGGTTGATGAAGCCGGTAGCATCGGACTGGTCATAGTCCTTATCCACGCCGAAGGAGGCAGTCTGCTCGTCGTACAGGGTGTACGGAGAGGTGACGCCGGCGTTGATCATGTTGCCCTTGTAGAGCTTCAGCTTGACATCGCCGGTGACGGTCTTCTCGAGGCTGTCAGCAAAGGCATCCAGAGCCTCGCGCAGCGGGGTGAACCACTGGCCGTTGTAGACGATGTCGGCGTACTTCTGAGCCATCTGAGCCTTGAAGTGTGCGCTCTCCTTGTCCAGAGTGATGGTCTCCAGAACATTGATGGCCTTGTACAGGATAGCGCCGCCGGGAGTCTCGTACACGCCGCGGCTCTTCATGCCCACCAGACGGTTCTCGACGATGTCCAGCAGGCCGATGCCGTTCTCGCCGCCGACCTTGTTCAGGTACTCGACCAGCTCGACAGCGCCCATCTCCTTGCCGTCAACGGCAGTGGGGATGCCCTTCTCGAAGTGGAGGGTGATGTAGGTCGGGGTGTCGGGAGCCTGCTCGGGGCTGACACCCAGCTCCAGGAAGCCGGGCTTATTGTACTGCGGCTCGTTGGCGGGGTTCTCGAGGTCGAGACCCTCGTGGCTCAGGTGCCACAGGTTCTTATCCTTGGAGTAGTTGGTCTCGCGGTTGATCTTCAGCGGGATGTGATGTGCCTCGGCATAGTCGATCTCTTCGTCACGGCTCTGGATATCCCACTCACGCCACGGAGTGATGATCTTCAGGTCCGGTGCAAAGTGCATGATGGCCAGTTCAAAGCGCACCTGATCGTTGCCCTTGCCGGTGCTGCCGTGGCACACGGCATCTGCACCCTCGGCGCGGGCGATCTCCACCACACGCTTTGCCAGAATGGGCCGTGCAAAGCTGGTGCCCAGCAGATAGCCCTCGTAATCGGCCCCGGCCTGCATGGTGGGGATGACGTAATCCTCCACAAATTCATCGGTCAGATCTTCTACGTACAGCTTGGAAGCACCGCTTGCCTTGGCGCGCTCTTCCAGACCTTCCAGCTCGCCCTTCTGGCCCACATTGCCGCACACTGCAATGACCTCGCAGTTGTTGTAATGCTCTTTCAGCCATGGGATGATAATGGAAGTATCCAGACCGCCGGAATAGGCCAGCACGACCTTTTTGATCTCAGACATAAGAACAGCCTCCGTTCAAGCCACTTTATACTTTTGAATTCCCTCTTGCAATTTTTGATTGCGGTGTTATTATACTAGCAAGCAGAGAATGTGTAAAAAGTATCCTGCGCATGGTCACGATACAAAATTGACATGAAAGAAGGCACGCCGCTATGTATGTGGACTGGGAATATTACAAAATCTTTTATTATGTCGCGAAATATCAGAATTTCACCAAAGCCGCGCGGGTGCTGGGCAACAACCAGCCCAACATCACCCACTCGATGAACCGGCTGG
>OGXD01002610.1_pt1 | contig 10762 bp, 9 predicted proteins | sample 1576211 | NCBI WGS metagenome assembly OGXD01 (sample SAMEA3541470, study PRJEB24748) | human gut metagenome | biome: human gut; feature: human-associated habitat; material: faeces | place: China | collected 2012
AATAGGTTCCGTTACAAGTTTTTCGATATTGTTCAATTTTCAAGGTCCTGTGCGCTTCAGCCTTAGCGGCTGATAGCTTGTATATTTTAGCACGTTTGTGTTAGAATGTCAAGCACTTTTTTGAAGATTTTTTGAAGTTCTTAGAAGAACCAATCGACCTTCGTCACTTTTCATCCGTTTTTTCTGAAGCGTTTGTGTCAGACATCCGCCTGACAGTAATGTATTTTAGCACAGACTCAGACAAAAAGCAAGCCCTTTTTTTACATTTTTCAAGAAAAGCCCTATTTTCTTTTGCATGGCTCATTCCAATAGCCGCTCCCGCATTTTCCGCAGGATCTTGCGCTCCCGCCGGGAGATCTGTACCTGCGTGGTATGCAGCACTTTTGCCGTCTCACTCTGGGTACGGTTGGCATAAAAACGCAGACGGATCAGGAGCCGGTCATCTTCCGGCAGACTTTCCAGCACCTCAGCCAGGCCGATCTTATCCGCAAGTTCTTCCTCCGGGGATTCCACCGGGATATCTATCTGCCGGTCATTGTTCTCCCCTTCCGGGGTCAGGCTCAGGGCGGGCTGTGCAGCCTGGATTGCAAGCGTGATGTTCTCCACGCTCTCCCCCAGCTCTTCTGCCAGTTGAGAAAGGGTCGGCTCGGTGCCGCAGAGCTTCCTGTGATGTTCCCGCGCCGCATTGACCCGCAGTCCCAGTTCTTTTAAGGAGCGGCTGACCTTGACTGTGCCACCCTCCCGGAAGAGCTTTTTGATCTCGCCCAGGATCACTGGCACTGCATAGGTAGAAAAGCAGACACCGCGCCCTTCATCAAAGCCGTCGGTCGCCTTGACCAGTCCCATGCAGCCAGCGCCGTAGAGATCATCGTATTCAATGCCCCTGCCCCGGAAGCGTCCGGCACAGGCGTGTACCAGCCCGAGGTTCTGTTCAATGAATGCACTGCGCCGGGTCTTGTCCGTTACCATGGTATTCCCTCATTTCCTTTTATGTAGAGGGCTTTTCCTCCAGATGCTTTGTCAGAATGACCCGGGTGCCCCGGCCGGGAGCGGAGCGCACACTGACTTTATCCATAAAGCTCTGCATGACCGCAAAACCGAGACCGGAGCGCTCCTCCGGGTTGCCGGTGGTGAAGAGCGGCTCCATCGCCCTGGGGATATCCGGGATGCCGACCCCTTTGTCTGCGATCACGATCCTGACCACCCGCCCCGGATAAACGGAGACTGTCATGGTGATGGGTCCCACCCGGTCGGGGTAGGCGTGGACGATGCAGTTGGTGACGGCTTCGGATACCGCCGTTTTCAGGTCAGCCAGCTGGGGCACGGTGGGGTCATACCGGGCCAGAAAAGCCGCCGCCGCACCGCGGGCATACGCTTCGTTGACGCTGAGGGAATCAAATTGGATCCTGGTCGTGTTTTCCGCTTTCATCTTCATTCCTCCTGTCCTGCATCCGTGCAGGGGATATTGGCCAGCCGCAGAACGCGGCGCAGCTGCTCCGGGGCGTGCTGGATACGCAGGGTTCCGCCCAGACTGCGGGCGCAGCGCTGGCGGCCCAGAATCAGCCCCACCCCGGATGAATCCATAAACCCAACCCCGCCCAGATCGAGCACCAGTGTTTTGGGGGTGCGGGCCAAAAGGGCATCGTCCAGCTGGATGCGCAGGTTCTGTGCGGCATCGTGGTCGATCTCACCTGCCAGATAGGCATAGAGCAGATCGTCCGCCGCACTGAATGTAACTGTTGCCATTTTCTGTCCTTTCCTTGCGTAAATCGCTCAGGCTTGTCCGGCCTGCCGGAGGCTTCCCCTTTCCGGGAGGTCGGCCAGTGCGAGACATAGCCCGAGCGGTTTCCTCTAAACCAAAATAAAAGAGCCTGTACACGTTTTCATCAGTGTACAGGCTCTTTCGGGCATATTTTAGAAAAGGGTGTCGCTTACTTTTCAGCCAACAGATCGGCAGCTTCCAGTGCGATGGCTTCGCCGCCGCAGATCAGAAGGCCGCGGCGGCTGTTGGCCCGGGCAAGCTCCACGGCTTCGGCCAGACTCCCGCAGAGCTCGGCATCAAAGTGGTAGCGTGCCTTTTCCAGCAGGCGCTCGGTCATGGCGGCATCCGTGCCCGCCGGGGGAACGAGGAACACCTTATCAAAGGGATTCTCGCTCATGCCGGGCATGGTGGTGCGGTCTTTTTTCTGGGTCTCAGCCGTCAGGCCGCTTTCCAGTGCGGAGAAGAAGGCTTCGGCTCCTTCTTCCTCTGCCAGGCCGATGACAGCGCTCAGGTGGCGCACCTTGGCCATGTTCAGGACACGCAGCAGGGCAATGGCCTGCTGCGGGGTGCGGCAGGCATCCAGCACCACCAGCGGGCGCTGGGAGAGGACCCGGATGCTGCTGCGGTTCTCCACAGCGGCCAGACCTTCCAGAATGGCTTCATCGGGGATGTCATAGCCCTTTTTGCAGAGGGCCAGAGCCAGCTCCACCGCAATGGCGGCACTGCCCGCCGCGTGACGGCCCAGGAAGGCCAGCGGCACGGTATAGCCGCCGTAGTCCACACGGCTGGCAAACTTTTCGGCTTCGAGGAAGGTGATATCATCGGGGTCCGGCACGACCAGCTCACAGTCTGCCTTACCGGCGGCCACGATGAGCTCACTGACCACAGCCTTGGGCTGCTCAGGCGCGGTGACGCAGATGCTGCCCTTGCGCATGACACCGGCCGCCAGCGCGGCGGAGCGCTCCAGTGAGGCACTGATGCCGTCCGGGCCGATGGAGGTGACCGCACAGACCGGCATCTTGGGCAGGGCCTCGGCAAGCCCCGCATCGGGCAGCTCCACCACGGCCAGCGCACAGCCTGCCTCGCCAAAGCAGCGGGCAGCGGCAGCCAGCTCGGCGGCAGCACGGGGCAGGGTCTCCCGGGCGCTCAGGGTCTCGGCGGCCTGTGCAAGCAGCTCCGGTGTCACAGGCTTACCGTTCACCCGGATGCGGGCAGAGAGCGGCTCACAGCCTGCGTGGTAGCTGCCGGTAACGAGGCCGGCAGCCCTGAGCACCGCCGCCGTGAGGGCGGCAGCAGTCGTTTTGCCAGCCGTACCGGCTACGCCCAAATAATCCACCCGGCCTGCCTTGGCAGAGAGGGCTTCCTGCAGCTGCCGGGCCGGGGCAAAGCCCTCGGGCAGAGATGCAAAATAGGCATTTGCCTGTTCAATGGTCATTGCGTCAAACCTCGTTTCGATGTTGATAGAGAATGATGCACATCCGGACAAACCCCAGCAGGATGAGCCCCACCAGCAGGCCGGTCATCACACCGGAAAAATCGATCCAGATATCGGTGACCTGGCCGCTGCGGCCCGGCACAAAGAGCTGGATGGTCTCATCGGTCAGGGCTGTGAGCAGGCCGCCCAGCATGGGCCAGGACACATGCTTGAAGAAGTGCCGGGTGTACACCCGCAGGCAGAGCATGAGCAGGAAGCCTTCCAGCAGATACTCGCAGAAATGCGCCAGCTTGCGCACGATGTGCATGGTGAGCCGGTCGGCGGCACCGGGAAGGCCCAGATGCCGCAGGATGCCCTGCAGTATCCCCAGTACCCGGCCGCTGGCCCCCTCGGACACATCCGCGATCTGCAGAGAGTTCGAGAAGATGAACACGATGCAGCCGATGAGGGCAAAAGTAAAGATCACCCGCCACGCGATGAGCCACGGGGAGGTGCGTTGATTCTGTTCCTGCATCCGCTTAGCCCAGAGCCTTGATGCTCTGCTCGATGTTGGCCAGCTTGCTCTGGCTGTTGGTGCGCTTTGCGCGAATCTCTTCCACCAGAGCTGCGGGGGCACGCTCCACGAACTTGGGGTTGGCCAGCTGGTTCTCGAACATGGCCAGTTCCTTCTCGGCCTTGGCCTTTTCCTTGTTCAGGCGGGCCAGCTCCTTCTCGCGGTCGATCAGCTCCATCATGGGGATAAAGCCGCGGGCGGTGTGGGTGGACACCTGCACCATGCCATCGGTGCTGCCCTCGTACTTTTCCGTAAAGGTCACGTCGGTGGCAAAGGCAAACTTTGCCAGATAGACCTCTGCATTCCGGAAGGGAGCGGGATCAGCCGTCTCGATGATCATACTGGTCTTTTTGGCAGGATGGACATTCATCTCGGTGCGCATGGTGCGGACTGCCTTGATGTAGTCCATGACCTTTTCAAAGGCTTCCTCTTCCTCGGCCCAGTTGTGTGCCTCGTCAAAGGTGGGCCAGCTCTGGGTCATAATGGTCTCGGCGGAGCCGGGCAGGGCCTGATACAGCTCCTCCGTGATGAAGGGCATGAAGGGATGCAGCAGCTTGAGGGCCTTGTCCAGCACATACACCAGCACACGGCGGGCGGTATCTGCCTGCTCTGCATCGCCGGAGTTCAGGCGGGGCTTTGCGATCTCGATGAACCAGTCGCAGTAGACATCCCAGATGAAGCTGTTGATCTTGGCAGCGGCCAGACCCATCTCGAAGTGGTCGAGGTTGTCGGTCATGGCACCGGCCACCTGATTCAGCTTGGTCAGCACCCACTTGTCGCTCATGTCCAGCTTGCTCTCCTCGGGCAGGCCGGGCTGGAAGTCCTCGGGCAGGTTCATCAGGACAAAACGGGTGGCGTTCCACAGCTTATTGGCAAAGTTGCGGGCAGCCTCCACTTTCTTCTCGCTGTAACGCATATCGTTGCCGGGGGTGGAGCCGTCCAGCAGCATGAAGCGCAGTGCATCCGCGCCGTACTGGGCAATGACCTCCAGCGGGTCGATGCCGTTGCCCAGGCTCTTGGACATCTTGCGGCCCTGGCTGTCGCGGACGATGCCGTGGATGCAGACAGTGTCGAAGGGAGCCTTGCCGGTGTAGGCCAGGCCGGAGAAGATCATGCGGCTGACCCAGAAGCCGATGATATCATAGCCGGTGACCAGTGTGTTGGTGGGGTAGAAGTACTTCAGGTCCGCGCTGTCCTCATTGGGCCAGCCCAGAGTGCTGAAGGGCCACAGAGCGGAGGAGAACCAGGTATCCAGGGTATCGGGGTCCTGGGTGAAGTGGCTGCCGCCGCACTTGGGGCAGGTGCAGGGCATCTCTTTGGCGACCACGGTCTCGCCGCAGTCATCGCAGTAGAAGGCCGGGATCTGGTGGCCCCACCACAGCTGACGGCTGATGCACCAGTCGCGGGTGCCCTTCATCCAGTTGAGGTAGTTCTTGGTAAAGCGCTCGGGCACGAACTTGATCTCGCCCTTCTCCACGCTCTCGATGGCGGGCTTTGCCAGCGGCTCCATCTTGACGAACCACTGCTTGGAGACCATGGGCTCGATGGTGGAGTGACAGCGGTAGCAGGTGCCGACCTCGTGCTTCAGAGGCTCGATCTCCTTCAGGAAACCGCCCTCCTTCAGGTCTGCCAGAATGGCCTTGCGGGCCTCGAGGGTGGTCATGCCGGCGTACTTGCCGCAGTCCAGCACCTCGGGCTCGTTCACGGTGTTCTTGCCTGCGGCAAACAGTGCATCGGCAGCGGCCTTATCGGCAGCACCGGTCATGTGGCCGTCGTAGGTAAACACCCGGACGATGGGCAGATCATGGCGCAGACCTACTTCAAAGTCGTTGGGGTCGTGGGCGGGGGTGATCTTGACGACACCGGTGCCCTTGGTCATATCAGCGTGCTCGTCGCAGACGATGGGGATCTCCTTGTTCAGCAGGGGCAGGACAACATGGCAGCCGTGGAGGTGGGCATAGCGGGGGTCCTCGCCGTTGATGGCAACAGCGGTATCACCCAGCATGGTCTCGGGGCGGGTGGTTGCCAGCTCCAGCATCTCGCCGGTCTCCTTGACCGGGTAGAGCAGGTGCCAGAAATTGCCGTCCTTTTCCTCGTACTCCACCTCGGCATCCGAGATGGAGGTGTTGCAGTGGGGGCACCAGTTGACCATCCGGTTGCCGCGGTAGATCAGGCCCTTGTCGTACAGGCGTACGAACACTTCCTTGACGGCATCCGAGCAGCCCGCGTCCATAGTAAAGCGCTCCCGCTGCCAGTCACAGCTGGTGCCCAGCTTTTTCAGCTGGCTGACGATGCGGTTGCCGTACTTGGTCTTCCAATCCCAGGCGCGCTCCAGGAAACCATCGCGGCCCACCATCTCCTTGGTCAGGCCCTCGGCACGCATGGCCTCCACGACCTTGGCCTCGGTGGCGATGGATGCGTGGTCGGTGCCGGGCACCCACAGGGCGGCATAGCCCTGCATCCGCTTGGTGCGGATGAGCACATCCTGCATGGTGTTATCCAGCGCATGGCCCATGTGGAGCTGGCCGGTCACGTTCGGAGGGGGCATAACGATGGTGTAAGGCTTCTTGTCGGGGTCCGCTTCCGTGTGGAAGTAGCCGCCGTCCTGCCAGAACTGGTAGATGCGGTCTTCCACCTGGCTGGGATCGTACTGTTTTGCGAGTTCTTTCATTGTATCCTCCCAAAAATGTGATGAGTGGGACGAAAAAAGCCGCCCCACGGAACGTTCCATGGGACGGCTGTAAACTACATACCGCGGTACCACCCAAATTGCACCGGCTGCAAACACAGCCCGTGCCCCTTGATGCCCCGGTAACGTGGGGCAGCTCCGAGGGCGGCTACTGGCTTCACCGCCCCTGCTCAAAAGCGACAGTGCGCAGCGCTTACCTGCCGGGCTCTCACCTGCCCCCGGCTCTCTGCAAGGCGGTTTGCCGCGCACACTCTTTCTCGTTGCATTTATACAAAGAATATAACGTTTTTTTGGTGTTTTGTCAATATGCTCCGAGAACTTCCTGCTTCAATCTGCCGATCAGCCGCTCCATCAGGGCCACCCGGTTGAAGGGGGTCATCAGGTAGAGGCCGTCCGCATACGGCAGGGCGGCTTTTGCCATTTCCAGCGAGATGGCAAGCCCCAGCTCCTCGCCCCGGGCACGGTCGAGCCCGGCAAACTTTTCAATGATCCAGTCCTCCACATGGATGCCGTTGATCTCGTTCTCCATGAAGATTGCGTTGCGCTGGCTGACCACCGGCATGATACCGGCCAGGATCTTTGCATCGGCCCCCAGCGTCTCCCGGGATTTTTTCAGGTTTTCCACCGCCTGTGCCGAGAGCACCGGCTGGGTCAGAAAGCCGCTCATGCCGTTTTCCAGCTTTTCCTTGGCCCGGCGCAGTTCCACATCATAGTTGCGAGCGTTCAGATTCAGGGCACCGAACACGGTCATGGGGCCGGGCATCTCCCGGCCTTCCCCTGCCAGCGAGACGATGTACTGGGCCAGCTTGCGGGAGTTGAACTGGTAAACGTTCTTCACCTCGTCCCGCTCTGCCGTGGGGATGGGGTCACCGGTGATGGCCAGCACCTCCCGCACGCCCTCGGCATACAGGCCCAGCAGCAGGGCCTTGGTGGCGTTCAGGTTGCGGTCGCGGCAGGTCATGTGGGGCAGGGTGCACAGCCCCAGCTCCCGGTGGACCCGGCAGGCCACCAGAGAGGAATCCATCCGGGCCTGTGCAATGGGGCAGTCGGCAATGGTCAGCAGGTCAGCGCCCGCCGCCTGCAGTTTTTTTGCCCCTTCCAGATAGCCGGTCAGGTCTGCATTGCGGGGAGAATCCAGCTCAATGGCAATGACCTTTTCCCCTGCGTTCAGCTTGCGCAGGAAAGCATCCTCATTTTCCACAGTCTGTTCCTTCACGGTGGAAAACTCTTCTGCCGGAGCCGTTTTTTCCACCACGGGCAGGCGGTCCAGCTCCGCCCGCAGGGCGGCAATGTGGGCGGGGGTGGTGCCGCAGCAGCCGCCCAGGATCTGAACCGTGCCCTCGGCGGCCAGACGGCCCAGCTCCCTTGCAAAGTACTCCGGCCTGCCCTGATACTTCACCTGCGTCCGGGTGACAACGGGATAACCCGCGTTGGGCATGACCGACAGGGGCAGCGTGCCCCCCAGCTTCTTTGCCAGTGTGCGCATGGCACCGGGTGCCGACACGCAGTTCAGGCCCACGGCATCCACGATGCCGCTTTCCTGCATCCGCCGGGCAAGGTCTTTGCAGTACATGCCCTCCCGGGTGTAGCCGTCGGGCAGGACCGCAAAGGACACCAGCACAAAGGCATCCGGCACTTCCGCCTTGATGGCCCCCACGGCATCCAGAAGGCCCGCATCGGAGCTCAGGGTCTCGAACAGGAAATTCCTGGCCCCCAGCGCCGCGAACTGCTTTGCCACAGCCGTATATACCTGCCCCGCCGGAACCGCCTCGGTATCCGGAGCCGGGCCGAGGTCGGCAAAAACAGCAGCACCCGTCTCCCCTGCGGCCTGCACAGCCAGCTGCCAGCCTGCCTGCGCCAGCTGTTCCCAGCCGGGCGCGTGTGCCGCCGCCAGCCGGGGCAGGCTGAAGGTATTCGTCTTGACGGCATCAGCCCCTGCCGCCAGATACTCCCGGTGGACAGCCAGCACCCCCGCCGGGTCGGTCAGGTTGGCCTGCTCGCACTCCACCCCGGGAGCCGCCTTATAATAAGTACCCATGGCACCATCAAAAAGCAGGGGGCGGGTCTGTAACAGTTCGCGAATGTTCATCATATATACTTCCTCGCATCTCACAAATGAGCTCTATATTCTTCAGTTTAATGAAGTTTCGTCTCTTGTCAAGCGTTTTTTTGTGGCATCGCTTGCAGGCAGGGCAGTTTTGTGCTATCCTATGCGTAACTTTTACATGTGAGGAGAGATGTACCATGCGCCATGCAGGCACACAAACGATCGAAACGGAGCGGCTGCTTCTGCGCCCGCTGACCCCGGAGGATGCCCCCATGATGTACGCCAACTGGGCCAACGACCCGGACGTGACCCGCTGGCTGCGGTGGGAGCCCCACAAAAACGTGGACGAGACCCGGGAACTGCTGGCCGCATGGGCGCTTCTCTACCCCAATGGAGATTACTACGAGTGGGGCATTGTGGAAAAGGCCACCGGACAGGTGTTTGGCTCCATCGGCGTGTTCACATCCAGTTCCGCCGAGCCGGAGCGTGACCCCTGGCCCGGCTTCGACCACACGAACGGCGTGTGGGAAGTGGGCTACTGCATCGGCAAGGCCTGGTGGAACAAAGGCTTTACCACCGAAGCGCTAAAAGCAGTTGTAGAATACTGGTTCAAAAATACAGATAGTAGCTGGCTGGCCTGCTGCCATGCGTTTGAAAATCCTGCCAGCGGCCGGGTCCAGCAGAAAGCCGGCTTTATCTATGACCATGATGCAAAGTATCACAAATTTGACGGCACACCGGTTGCCTGCAGGTGCTACGCATTGACAAGAGAACATTACGAAGAACTGAGAGGTTTATTTTGAGCGAACTTTATGACATTTTAGTAGAAACGCCCCCCACAAAGGTCATCTTACTGGCCCTGGATCAGGGGCTTTGGGACTGTGAGCGCAGCCTGAACGAGCTGGCTGCACTCTGCGAGGCCAACCACATGGAGGCTGTGGCATCCGTGACCCAGAAGCGGCAGACCCCCGAGACCGGCATCGTGCTGGGCAGCGGCAAGCTGGAGGAGGCCGCCGCTGCCGCCGGGGAGCTGGGTGCCGAGTGTGCCGTGTTTGACGGCGAGCTGACCGGCAGCCAGATCCGCAACATCTCCACGGCGCTGGGCGGCATGGAGGTCATTGACCGCACCATGCTGATTCTGGAGATTTTCCGCAGCCGCGCCGTGACCAACGAGGGCAAGCTGCAGACCGAGCTGGCACTTCTGCGCTACCGTCTGCCCCGCCTGCAGGGAATGGGCGAAAGCCTGAGCCGCCAGGGCGGCGGTGGTGGCGGCGGCGGTGGTGCCCGCCGTGGTGCCGGTGAGACCAAGCTGGAGCTGGACCGTCGCCACGTCCACGCCCGCATCGACGCGCTGGCCGAAAAGCTGGCTGAGATGGAAAAGCGCCGGGGCGAGAGCCGCAAGGCCCGGGCCAAAACCGGGATGCCGGTGGTCAGCCTTGTGGGTTACACCAACGTGGGCAAATCCAGCCTGATGAATGCCCTGTGCGGCCCCAGCGTAGCCGAGGCCGACATGCTGTTTGCCACCCTGGACCCCACCAGCCGGAAGCTGGTGCTGCCCAGCGGCATGGCCGTTCTGCTGGTGGACACGGTCGGCTTTGTCTCCCGTCTGCCCCACAATCTGGTGGAGGCCTTTAAATCCACGCTGGAGGAAGCCGCATGGTCTGATGTCATCGTGCGGGTGGCGGACGCGGGCGACGACCAGCGGGATGAAAAAAATAAATCCAATCGATCCAAACACGATCGCACCAATGACGTTAAAGGTCAGATGCATGACAGCCGCACGCTTGGCCGTGCGGGATCCGCCCATACTGGAAAGCATGGCAGTCACACAGGAACCAATATTCTGGCCCAGTGTAATATAGATAGCCGCATTTGTGGTTACAATGCCGTTCATGGCCAAAGTCTGCAGGATACCAACGGAAGCAGAGGAACTCTGCAAAAGCGCGGTAACCAGCGCACCGATGATCATGCCCAGAAGCGGATTACCTCCTAATATTTCAAAGGCTTTCGCAAAAATCGGTGCATCCGTGTAGGGATTGATCGACCCTGACATAAAATCAAGACCAATAAACAAAAGGCCCAGACCGATCAGGATCTCACCAATGGTCTTCTTTTTCTGGCTCTTGGCAAAAACCAGCAGCAGTGCGCCAATACCGATGATAGCCGGTGCATAAAAGCCTGGTTTCATAACCTCAAAGGCATCACCCAGCTGGCTCATGGATACGATCCATGCGGTGATGGTGGTACCAATGTTAGCACCCATGATCACGCCGACC
>OGXD01002619.1_pt1 | contig 10738 bp, 10 predicted proteins | sample 1576211 | NCBI WGS metagenome assembly OGXD01 (sample SAMEA3541470, study PRJEB24748) | human gut metagenome | biome: human gut; feature: human-associated habitat; material: faeces | place: China | collected 2012
TACCCTTGCGCCGAGTGCGCATCCTCGTAGCGCATTTTTATCGTATGGAAACGAAGTTTCCATACGATAAAAACAGCGCCTGCCGACAATATCTCGGCGCCATACAGCTGCTGTCAGAAAACAGCTGTATGGCGCCGAATTGTTTTTACCCTTCGCAGCTTTCCAAGGAAAGGTCTTGAGAAATAGGCTCCCTTTCGCTATAATCAGGTTATATGGGCAGATTTTGCCCAAATACAGGTTGGTCTGTCAAAAAACGTTGCCGCCGCTGGTGACAACAGCAAAAGAGAGGGTATTATGGAGATCCAATTACAGAACCTGACAAAGAAATTTCCGAACCGGAACCGCAAGCATCCGGGGGATGTCATCGCGGTCAACGAATTTAACTTTACGATCCCGGACGGTCAGCTGATCGGTCTGTTAGGACCGTCGGGATGCGGTAAGAGCACGACGTTAAACCTAATCTGCGGTCTGGAAAAGCCGACCTCGGGCAAAATTTTCTTCGGCGGTGAGGATGTGACGGGCGTGGAGCCGGAGCATCGTAGCGTCGGCATGGTATTTCAGAATTACGCGTTATACCCGCATCTGACGGTGCGGAAAAATATTATGTTCCCGCTGGAGAATTTAAAGGGAAAAGACCGCCTTTCCAAAGAAGAGATGGAAAAGCGCGTGCTGGACGCAGCGAAGATGGTTTCGCTGGAAGAACTGCTGGATCGAAAGCCAAGGGAGCTTTCCGGCGGTCAGCAGCAGCGTGTAGCCATCGCGCGTGCACTGGTAAAAATGCCTCGCGTGCTTTTACTGGATGAGCCGCTGTCGAACCTGGATGCGCGCCTGCGCCTGCAGACCCGGGAAGAAATCCGCAGGATTCAGCGCGAGACGAAAATCACGACGATCTTCGTCACGCACGATCAGGAGGAGGCATTGAGTATTTCCGATCTGATTGTTGTCATGAAAGAAGGCATCCTGCAGCAGATCGGCAAACCGCAGGAGGTTTATGACCAGCCGGCAAACCTGTTTGTGGCAAAATTTTTGGGCACGCCGCCGATCAATGTCTTTTCCGGAAAAGTGACAGACGGTCAGGTGAAAATTGGGGAAGAGACGGTGCTGCTTGCCGATCTGCCTGACCAGGAGGTAACGGTCGGTATCCGTCCGGAGGGCTTTGTTGTGGACGAGGACGGAACGTTTTCCTGTGCATTAAAGGGCATCGAGGTGCTGGGCAGAGATATCAGCATTGTCGCGTCCCATCCGGCTGCGGAAAATGCATCCATCCGCGCGATCGTCGGCTCGACCAGGTTAAATCAGGATATGGCACAGGCAGTTTTCTTCTCGCTGAAAACAGATAAGGTATTTTTGTTTGATGCAAAAGACGGCAGCCGGATTGAGACTGCGTTAAAGCGGCCTGCAGGCAAAAGGAGCTGACCATGAAAAAACAAACCCTCAGGGCATGGCTGTATTTGCTGCCTGCCATTTTATTTCTGGGATTTTTCCTCGTCTATCCGCTGATCGACGTGTTTGTTTATTCGATGGAGGAGGGCTATAACTTTGCGTCCCAGACCTATTTCGGAACCGGATTTTACAACTATTCCTATGTCCTGCATGACCCGTATTTTTTACACACAAACTCTTTCAATGTCATATCCACGGCATGTTCATCGAACACCGAAAAATACATTCCTTCTGGTTGTCATCACCGTGCCCCTATCTACAGGCTTTGCACTGCTGATTTCCCTGGCACTCAGCTCGATTAAAGCGCTGCGCGACCTGTATCAGACGGTATTTTTCCTGCCCTATGTGACCAATACGCTGGCGGTTGGCATGGTATTTATGGTGCTGTTCCAGAAAACAGAATATACGGACGGTTTAATCAACCTGATGCTGCACTGGTTCGGTGCAGGACCGGTCGATTTTATCAGCGGTCCCTACTGGGCGAAGATGTTTGTCCTGTGCTTTTACACGATTTGGGTCGTTATGCCCTTTAAAATTCTGATCTTAACGAGCGCCCTCGCGTCGGTAAATCCCGACTATTACAAGGCGGCGAAGGTGGACGGAACCTCGAAGACGAGAATTTTCTGGAAGATCACAGTGCCGATGATTTCCCCGATGATTTTTTATCTGATTATCACTGGCTTTATCGGCGCGTTTAAAGCCTACAGCGACGCAGTTGCGCTGTTTGGAACGGATTTGAACGCGGCTGGGATGAATACGATTGTCGGCTATGTTTACGATATGCTTTACGGGGACAGCGGCGGCTTTCCGTCCTATGCTTCCGCGGCGGCAATCCTTCTGTTTGTGATCGTTTTGACGATTACCTGTATCAATCTTCTCGTAAGCAAAAAACATGTGCATTACTGAAAGGCAGACCGTTATGGACAAAGAATTGGATTATGGACAAACCGAAGAACGGGACCGGAAAAAAGCCAGAGCTGGCAAGACAGGAACCTATATTTTTCTGACGTTCTGGGCGCTCGTGGTGTTGTTTCCGTTTTACTGGATGCTTTTAACCTCCGTAAAAAGCTACGGTTCCTATAACGCAGAGCATATCCCGAAGCTGTTTACGCTTTCGCCGACGCTGCAGAACTACGCAGATGCGTTTACTTCTGTACCGCTGGGCAAATATCTGCTCAATACGCTGATTTTCACGGTTGTGACGACGGCGCTGATGATGGTCGTGATCACGCTCGCGGCATATGCGTTTGCACGCCTGTCCTTTCCGGGAAAAAATCTGGTGTTCACGTTTTTTCTGTCCCTGATGATGATTCCGGCGGAGCTGGTCATGATCACCAACTACGCGACGATCACACAGTGGGGCATGCGCAACAGCTTTGCCGGATTGGTACTGCCGTCCGTGACCTCGGTGTTTTACATTTATTTATTGAAAGAAAATTTTGAACAGGTTCCAGACGAGCTGTACCGCGCGGCAAAGGTGGACGGAACCTCTGATTTGAAATATCTCTGGAAGGTGATGCTGCCGATCTGCCGCCCAACCCTTGTTACCGTCGGGATCTTAAAGGTCATTGAGTGCTGGAACTCCTACCTCTGGCCGCGCCTGGTGACGGACGATCCGGCATATTATCTGGTTTCCAACGGCATTCAGGAGATCCGGGAAAACGGCTTCGGCAGAGAAAATATCCCTGCCATGATGGCGGCGGTGGTCGTGATTTCGGTTCCGCTGATCGTGCTGTTTTTGGTGTTCCGCAAAAAGATTATGGCGGGCGTATCGCAGGGAGGGGTAAAAGGATGAGACCATTCTGGAAAAAGATGCTGTCCTGTGCGATGGCCTTCGTCTGTCTGACCGGGGCTGCAGCAGGGCTGACCGGATGTCACGGCTCGAAGGAAAAGGCTGCGTTTGAAGTGCCGGAGAGCTTCGACACGACAAAGCAGTATGAGATCACGTTCTGGGCAAAAAACGACACGAACATCCGTCAGACGGATATTTACAAAAAAACGATCGCGGATTTTGAGGCACTCTACCCGAATATCACGGTCAATCTGAAGCTGTACACGGATTACGGCAAAATTTACAACGACGTTATTACGAATATTGCGACGCAGACGACGCCGAATGTCTGCATCACCTACCCGGATCATATTGCAACGTATTTAACCGGCAGTCAGGTAGTCGTACCTCTGGATGAGCTGATGGCAGATCCCGCCTATGGACTTGGCGGAAGTAATCTGGAATTCGATTCCCCGACGCAGGAGGAAGTAATTCCGCAGTTTTTGAAGGAATGTTCCTTAAACGGACATTATTACGCGCTTCCCTACATGCGTTCGACAGAAGCCTGCTATATCAACCAGGATTATGTGGAGCAGCTGGGCTATACGGTTCCTGACGTGCTGACCTGGGATTTTATCTGGGAAGTCTCTGAGGCAGCTGCGAAAAAGGGCGCGGATGGAAAGTATGTGTTAAATGGGGGCGACGTTATGATCCCGTTTATCTACAAATCCACAGACAATATGATGATTCAGATGCTGCGTCAGAAAAACGCCGGATATTCCACGCAGTCCGGCGAGGTCGAGATTTTCAACGATACGACAAAGGACATTCTGTTTACGATTGCGGATCATGTCCGTTCCGGTGCATTTTCAACGTTTAAGATTTCGAGCTATCCGGCGAATTTTTTAAATGCCGGTCAGTGTGTATTCGCTGTGGATTCCACCGCAGGTGCGACCTGGATGGGCCCCGATGCGCCGCTGTCGGATATCAGCGACGAGGCAAAGCAGTCCTTTGAGGTGGCGGTGCGTCCCGTTCCACAGTATGACCCGGAAAATATGCAGATGATTTCGCAGGGACCCTCGGTTTGTGTTTTTTATAAGGAAGATCCGCAGGAGGTGTTGGCGTCCTGGCTGTTTACCCAGTACCTTCTGACCAGCGACGTGCAGATTTCCTATTCTGAGACAGAAGGCTATGTGCCGGTCACGTCCAAGGCGCAGGAGTCCGACGAATATCAGGATTATCTTGCGCGGGAGGGTGAGGACACGGACACCCATTACAAAGTAAAAATCGAAGCGGCGAAGCTTTTGTTAAATCATACGCAGGATACGTTTACAACGCCCGTCTTTTCCGGCTCGGCTTCCCTGCGGGATGCGTCAGGACAGCTGATTGAAAAAACGGCAAAATCTGTACGTCGAAAAGAAACCGTGGACGAGGCATACATGGATAAGCTCTTCGATGACGTGACTGCGCTGTATCACTTGAATGATACGCTGCAGAGCACGGCGGGCAAACAGGATCTGGGAGCGCTTCCGACGACCTCCGTCGTATTGCTCAGTGTGATTGGCGCTGCCTGGGTATTGATTCTTTTGTATGTGGTCTGGCAGCAATTGCAAAAAAGCAAAAGAGGGGATTGATTTTCCGGACATTTCGGCTATAATAAGAGTGTTTGTAACTGTTCAGCAGGTCTGCGCATTTACTGCGCTGACCGTAAGAAAGCTTGGACTAGAAGGCAAAAATCCTATCGGCATAGCCGATTTGGAATGGATTTTTGCGCGTAACTGTGAGGGTACTGAACAGTTACGAGTGTTTAAGCAAAAATGGTTTTCCATGGGACGTGAAACGTCCTGGAGACAAAGGAGAAGAAAGATGAAAAAATTACTGGCAATGGTTCTGACCGTTTCCATGACTGCAGCAATGGTTGGCTGCGGACAGGCAGCAGAAACCACAGAGACAGCAGCTGAGAGCACTGCAGCAGAGACTGTTGAAAGCACTGCAGCAGAAGAGACCGCAACTGAGAGCACAGAAGAAAGCACTGCAGCAGAAGAAGCAGCAGCAGGCGATGTTTTATCCTATGCAGATTATGTTGCAGCAGATCTGGACAGCGAAGTGACCATCGAGAGCTACGTTCAGGCAAAACAGTCCTGGTGGGAAGACAAGGCTACTGTTTATACACAGGACAAGGACGGCGCATACTTCCTGTATGACATGGCTTGTTCCGAAGAAGATTATGAAAAGCTCGTTCCCGGCGTAAAAATCCGCGTAACCGGTTACAAATCCGAGTGGTCCGGCGAAGTTGAGCTGATGGATGCAACCTTTGAGTTCGTAGAGGGCGCAGACGAATATATCGCTCCTGCAGTTGATGTTACTGACCTGCTTGGCACAGACGAACTGATCGATCATCAGAACCAGCATGTTACCTTTACGGATCTGACTGTAGAAGCGGCTGGTCAGGATGCAGACGGCAACGATGTTCCCTATCTGTACAACTGGGACGGCTCCGGTTCTGAGGGCGACGACCTGTACTTCAAAGTTTCCAGCAACGGCGAAACCTACACCTTCCTGGTTGAGTCTTATCTGTGTGACAAGGACAGCGATGTTTACAAGGCTGTTAAAAATCTGCAGATCGGTGACACCATCGATGCAGAAGGCTTCCTGTACTGGTACGAGGGTGTAAATCCCCATATCACAGCAATCACAGTAAAATAATCCGACGCTGCAGCTTGCAGCCGATACAGACCGCCGGCGGCTTTTTCGAAAGCCCCGGCGGTTTTCTTATCGTATAGGAAACTTCGTTTCCATACGATAAAAACGCTCCGCGCGGATCGCACTGCAGCGGAATGGAAGAATGTCGCTTGCGCGACCCGCCGCAGGCGGAGAATCCTGCTTCGCAGGATTCTTTTTTATCTTTTCCTTAATTTTTTGCGAATTCTTTTTGCCCTGTATTGACTTTGGAAATATTTGTGGATAAAATACAGACTTAGTAAAGATAAGGTTAGGAAAAACAAAGGATAAGGGTTCTAAATGTACTGTGAATGTGAATATGGGGACGGCAGGCTTCCATTATTGTTTATTGTAAATCCTGCAGCCCACTCAGGAGAGGGCTATGGGCTCTGGAAACAGGCGGAAGCAGTTTTGCAGGAGCGCAGTATTCCTTATGAGGTTTATTTTTCGGAAAAGCGCGGCGATGTCAGGCAGCTGGCAAAACGGCTGACGAATGTTTCCGAAGGAGCGGAACGGTTTTTAATTGTGCTCGGCGGAGACGGAACGCTCAATGAAGCCATACAGGGGATGCAGCATTTCGAACAGGTCCGGCTCGGCTATATCCCGACCGGTTCGAGTAACGATCTGGCGCGGGATCTTAAGATTGGGCACGACATCAGGCCTCTGATGGAAAAGCTGCTGGAGGGCGGCACAGAGCATCGGATGGATCTCGGATGCGTCACATGGAATGCGGATGGAAAAGCGCAAAAAAGGTATTTTCTGGTCAGCTGCGGCATAGGATATGATGCAGCGGTCTGTCAGGAGGCACTCGATTCCCCGATGAAGGACGCGTTAAACAAACTCGGGCTCGGCAAGCTGACGTATCTTGGGATCGGCTTGAAGCAGATGCTGACGCTGCAGTATTGCAGGGCATCGATTCGCCTGGACGGCCGGGAGATCATCAAAGCAGGAAAGCTTTTATTTGCGGCGGGAATGATTCACCGCTACGAGGGCGGCGGCTTTTGCTTTTGTCCGAAGGCAGATGATCAGGACGGGCTGCTCGACCTGTGCGTGGTCAATAACGTGCCGAGATGGAAATTCCCGATCATTATCCCTTTTGCATTGAAGGGAAAGCACGGAGGATTTAAAGGCGTGGATCAGTATCGTGCCTCCCGGATTGAAATTCGTACGTCGACGCCCTGCTGGGTGCAGACAGACGGAGAGATCCCGGGAAAGCTCGACAGAATTGAACTGACAGTAGAAAAACAGAAGATTCGGTTTATCGTATAACGATTGTATAGAACGTATAAAAATAGAAGAAACGCTGTTTTTCGTGAGGATGGAATCGCTGCCCGGCAGCGAAAGAGGAGAGCAATGAAACGCTATTATGAGAAGTATAAGCATATCATACCGTTGGCAATCTTCGGTGTGATCTACGTTCTGTGGTTTTATTTGCTGGAGCACCGCACCAATGTGCAGTATATGGTAGTGCATATGAACATTGACGATTATATACCGTTCTGTGAATATTTTGTCGTGCCGTACCTGCTCTGGTTTGCTTATGTACCAGCTGTGCTCGGGTATCTTTTTTTCAAGGATCGGCGCAACTATGACAGATGTGCAGTGTTTCTGTGCACGGGAATGCTGATTTTTCTGGTGATTTCGACGTTTATTCCGAATATTCAGCATCTGCGGCTTCACACCATGCCGCGCCACAATGTATTTACGGTTCTGGTGAGTCAGCTTTGGCAGACGGATACGCCGACCAACCTGTTCCCAAGTATTCATGTATATAATTCCCTCGGAGCGCATTTCGCGGTGATGAACAATGAAACGCTCTCCGGCAAAAAGTGGGTGCGCAGAGGCTCCATGATTCTCTGTGTTTCGATCATTTTATCCACGATGTTTATCAAACAGCATTCGATGTTCGACGTTTTGATGGCATTTATTATGGGCGCTGTGATGTATGCGGCGGTTTATTATTACGACGTCGTAGGCGCATATCGTTTCCAGACAGGCAAGCGACAGCGCAAACGGGCGAGAATCGGATAAAAATAGTTCTTGCGTAATTTGGTAGGCTATGTTAGAATATCCCTCGGCGGCGCACAAGTGTGTGCGACATAAGAACATAAAGGGAGCGATATTATGACAGAGCCTACCAAATATTTTGTGGTGACAAAAAAAGCGGTACCGGAGGTATTATTGAAGGTTGTGGAAGCGAAACGGCTGTTGGAGTCAGGAAAGCTGCCCACCATTCAGGATGCAGTAGATGCGGTTGGTATCAGCAGAAGCTCTTTTTACAAATATAAGGATGATATTTTTCCGTTCCACGACAGTACCCAGGGAAAAACTGTAACGCTTTCGATGCAGATCGAGGACGAACCGGGACTTCTGTCGGATGTGCTTCAGGTCATTGCACAATTTGGTGCAAATATTCTGACGATTCATCAGAGTATTCCGATCAATGGCGTTGCGACGCTGAGTATCAGCGTACAGGTTCTTCAGACGACAAAGGACATTTCGGAAATGCTGGATGCGATGGAGAAGCGGACAGGCGTGCACAGCGTAAAGATTCTGGCGAAAGAATAGAAAACGGAGAACAGCAAAGCATGGTAAAAGCAGCGATATTAGGATATGGTACAGTGGGAAGCGGCGTGGCTGAAGTGCTTTCCTGCAATCAGGAGCTGATTGCAAAGCGTGCCGGTAATCCGATTGAAGTGAAATATATTCTGGATCTGAGGAATTTTCCCGGAGATCCGAATGAGACAAAAGTCGTACATGATATAGAAGTTATTTTACAGGACCCGGAGATTTCGATTGTCTGCGAGACGATGGGCGGAAACGAACCGGCATACACGTTTTCCAAGCGTGCATTGGAAGCCGGAAAGAGCGTATGCACTTCGAATAAGGAGCTGGTTGCAAATCACGGCGCAGAGCTTCTTCGGCTGGCGCGGGAGAATCGCTGCAATTACTTTTTTGAGGCGAGCGTAGGCGGCGGTATTCCGATCATTCGTCCAATTAACGACTGCCTGACGGCGGAGCGGATTGTGGAAGTTTCCGGTATTTTAAATGGAACGACGAATTATATTTTAACAAAGATGGAACAGGAGGGCATGTTGTTTGAAGAAGCCCTTGGTCAGGCGCAGGCACTGGGCTATGCGGAGCGCAATCCGGAAGCAGACGTGGAAGGCTACGATGCGTGCCGCAAAATTGCGATTCTGACCTCCCTCGTAGCGGGAAAGACCGTTGATTTCCACAAAATCCATACGGAGGGCATCAGCGGAATCGATCCGACAGATTTTGCCTATGCAAAGAAGCTGGATGCGACAATCAAGCTTCTGGCGGTCAGCCGGGAGACGGAGGATGGCTATCAGATATCCGTTGCGCCGTACCTTCTGAAAAAAGAAAATGCCCTTGCCGGTGTCAACGATGTGTTCAACGCCGTGGCGGTATGCGGCAATACGCTGGGCGATACGATGTTTTACGGACGCGGCGCCGGAAAGCTGCCGACTGCGAGTGCGGTAGTCGCCGATGTGGTGGAATGCGCGAGACATCTACAGAAAACAGTCGGATGCCTGTGGGAAGAGGGCGAGGCAAAAGTCGCCGACTTTGACAGTCAGGAGGGACGCTTCTTTGTCCGGGTGTTAAAGAAAGCCCGGGCGGATGTCGAAAAGGTATTCGGAGCCGTAGTGCCGGTCGTTTTGGACAGCGCTTTGGAGGAATTCGCTTTTGTGACAGAATCCATGCAGGAAGCAGAGTTTGAGAAATGCCGGGAGCAGATCTTCGGATTTGTGAAAAAGATCAGAATCAAGGACTGAAAAAAGACAGGAGAATACAGAGACCATGAGAAAAGTAGTAAAATTCGGGGGCAGTTCCCTTGCGAGCGCACAGCAGTTTAAAAAGGTCGCGGAAATCGTCCATGCAGAAGCATCCAGAAGATACGTTGTACCGAGCGCACCGGGCAAACGGTTCCGTAAGGACACAAAGGTAACGGATATGCTGTATGGCTGTTACGCGCTGGCGGAGCAGGACGAAGATTTTTCTGAAAACCTGCACCAGATCGAGGAACGCTATCAGGAGATCATTGACGGTCTGTCCCTGACGTTGTCTCTGGCAGACGAGTTTGCTGTTATCGAAAAAAACTTCCGCGCTCATGCCGGAAAGGATTATGCGGCATCCCGCGGAGAGTATTTAAACGGTATCGTAATGGCGGCTTATTTGGGATATGAATTTGTCGATGCGGCACAGGTCGTATTTTTTAAGGAAAATGGCGAATTCGATGCAGTAAAGACCAACGAGGTACTTGGCGAACGCCTTCAGAACATGGAAAACGCGGTTGTGCCGGGCTTTTATGGCGCAAATCCGGACGGAAGCATTCGCACGTTCTCCAGAGGCGGCTCCGATATCACCGGTTCGATCGTTGCAAAGGCGGTTCATGCGGATGTTTACGAAAACTGGACGGACGTATCCGGCTTTTTGATTGCAGACCCGAATATCATCCCGAACCCGGAAAAGATCGAGACGATCACTTACAGAGAACTGCGCGAGCTTTCCTATATGGGCGCGTCCGTGCTGCATGAAGAGGCAATTTTCCCGGTCAGAAGCGAAGGTATCCCGATCAATATCCGCAACACCAACGAACCGGACAACAGTGGTACCTGGATTGTGGAGAGCACCTGTCAGAAGTCGAAATTTGTCATTACAGGTATTGCCGGAAAGAGAGGCTTTTGCTCAGTTAATATCGAAAAAGATATGATGAATTCCGAAATCGGATTTGGCAGAAAAGTTCTGCAGGTATTTGAGGATAATAATCTTTCTTTCGAA